>Ga0105106_10003454_pt1 | contig 11282 bp, 8 predicted proteins | sample PPLLaktember2015_5_FD_79109 | JGI IMG/M metagenome (GOLD analysis project Ga0105106, IMG submission 79109) | Freshwater sediment microbial communities from Prairie Pothole Lake near Jamestown, North Dakota, USA - PPLs Lake P8 Core (1) Depth... | ecosystem: Environmental > Aquatic > Freshwater >... | reverse complement strand
CACACGCCCCGCGCCACCGAGCGCCGCCGAGATCTCCGCGCACTCCTCGCGCGTGCTCGTGTCCATCCAAATGGGCGCCAACGGCCGGGCGAATGCGTCCTCGCGTTGCTCTGCGAGCGATCGAGATGCGTCGAAGCCCGAGCACCGCGCGACGCCCAGTGCCGTCAGATACACGCTGCCGTGCTGCTGGGCCGAACCGGAGATCGCGACCACATCGGACAGCTCAATCCCGCTCCTCGCGATCGCGGCCATCATGCGCTCGAGCGCCTCGAGCCACATCCGAGGCGACGAGGCCTGCACCCGCGGATCGACGGACGGCAGCACGCCGTGGTGCGTGCCGTACTCCGGAAACGCCTCGTCGAAGGTCAGGGCGTACGCGAAGACCACCTCGCGACGCGCGCCGTCGACGCGGATGACGATAGAGGCCAGGCTCTGAGTGCTGCAGTCGAGACCGACGTAGAGCGCCATTCCGATTCAGTTACAGCACTTCCCAGTGGCCCGTCTTCGCCGATCGGAACACGGCTTCGATGATCTCCATGTTGCGGACGGACAACTCGAGGGGATACGGAACCTCGGTGTCGTCCAGCACGGCGCGGGAGAAGAGGTCGCCTTGAATCAGATACTGGTCGCAGGTCGGGAGCGCAATGGTCTCCACCCCCGATCCGAACACGTCGCGGCCGTCGTCCACGAACAGGCGGCAGGGACGATCGGGCGGCGCATTGAAGGGAATCTCGACCTCCAGGCGGCCGCGGGTCCCGAAGACCTGCACCCGCTGATACGGCACCAGTCGCGTGCTGCAACTGCCAACCGCGTGACCCGACGGGAAGTCCAGCACGATCGACGTCAGCGTGTCCACATTCGAGTCCGGGTCGCGGGCCACCAGCCCGAAAGCGCGCGAGGGCTCCTCGCCGAAAACCATGCGGGCGGTGATGATCAGGTAGCACCCGATGTCCATCAGGCCGCCGCCGCCGAACTCCTCGACATTGCGGATGTTCCGGACGTCGTCGTTGTAGTAGCTGAAGGCGGCCATCACCGCGCGAATGTCGCCCAGGCGGTCCGAGCTGGCGATCTCGATCGTGCGCAGCCACTGCGGGTGCGTCCGCACCATGAAGGCTTCCTCGATCTTCACGCCCGTGCGATTGCGAACCGACACCAGCTCGCGCGCCTCAGCCGCCGACAAGCCGATCGGCTTCTCGCACAGCACGTGCTTGCCCGCCTCGGCCGCGGCAATCGTCCACGGCCGGTGCAAGTGATTCGGCAGCGGGTTGTACACAGCGTCGATATCCGGATCGGCCAGGAGCGCCTCGTACGACCCGTAGGCCTTCGGGATGCCGAGGGCGGCCGCGCTGGCCCGCGCGCGCGCTTCGTCGCGCGACGCGATGGCGACGATCTCCGTGATCTCGCTCCGCTGCATCGCCGGAATCACCTTCTCGACGGCGATCTTCGCCGCCCCGAGCACTCCCCACCGCACTTTCCTCACAGGCCACCCTCCGGCTTGTCAGGCGCCGCTCCCGGATAGTAGGCTTCGCCGACTGCCCGCATCATAGTCTGGAGGAACGCCGTGCTGCGCACGCTCGTGACGATCGGAGTGTTGACGATGACCGTGGCCCCGACCGGGATCGATCAGACACAGTTGCCCACCAAGCGCGTCCTCACGCTCGAAGCCGCAAGACGCGTCGCGGCGGCCGCCGAGGCCGAGGCCCGGCGCAACAACTGGGCGGTGTCGATTGCCGTCCTCGACGACAGCGGCCAGATGATTCTGTTCCAGCGCATGGACGGCGCGAAGCTTGTCGCCACGGACATCGCCATCCGCAAGGCGCGGACGGCCGTCTACTTCCAGGGCGAAACGAAGGGGCTCGAGGAGGAAGTCACCAAGGGCGGCCGCACGGCGCTCCTCCCCATCGACGGCTTCATGCCGCTCGAAGGCGGCGTCCCGATCATGGTGGGCGGCCAGATGGTCGGCGCCATCGGCGTCAGCGGCGTCACCGGCGCACAGGATGCCCAGTGCGCGCAGGCGGGCGCACGAGTGTTGTTCACGCCAGTATCTCTTTGATCACCTTCCCATGCACATCCGTCAGCCGCATGTCGCGGCCATTGAAGCGGTACGTCAGTTTCTCGAAATCCAGCCCGAGGATGTGCAGGATGGTCGCGTGCAGTTCGTAGACTGACTTCGGATTCTCGGCGGCCGCGTAGCCGTACTGGTCCGTGGCGCCGACGACCGTGCCGCCCTTTACACCGCCGCCGGCGAGCCAGACGCTGAAGCCCTTGTTGTTGTGGTCGCGGCCGTCCATCCGCTCGGAGATCGGCAGCCGGCCGAACTCACCATGCCACACGATCAGCGTGTCGTCGAACATGCCGCGGCTCTTGAGGTCCTTGATGAGGCCGGCGAGCGGCTTGTCGGGTTCGGCGCAGTGCAGGCCGTGGTTGCCTTTCAGGTCCCAGTGCGCGTCCCAGCTCGGCCCGAAGTTGCCGCCGCCCGAGAAGATCTGCACATAGCGCACGCCGCGCTCGACGAGCCGCCGCGCCATGAGGGCCTGCCGGCCGAAATAGTCGGTCGGCTGCTCGCCGACGCCGTAGAGCCGCTTCGTGGCGTCCGACTCGCTGCTGATGTCGATCGCGTCCGGCGCGTGCGTCTGCATGCGATAGGCCAGCTCGTACGAGAACACGCGCGCCGACAGCTCAGTGTCGAGCGGATTGAGGTCCGCGTGCTTCTCGTTCATCTCGTGCAGCATCCGCAGCCAGCGTCGCTGCTCGTCCGGCGTGCGATCCGAGGGCGGCTTGAGGTCGACGATCGGACTCCCCGTGTCGCGGAACTGCGTGCCCTGGTATGCGGCCGGCAGATAGCCGTTGCTCCAGTTCGGGGGGCCGTTGATCGGTCCTCCGCGATGGTCGGTGAAGACGATGAAGCCGGGCAGGTTCTCGTTCGCGCTGCCGAGGCCGTAGGTGGCCCAGCTGCCGACGCTCGGATGACCGGCCAGGATGCTGCCGGTGTTCATCTGGAACAGCGCCGGACCGTGCGCCGGGCTGATGCCGTACATCGACCGGATCAGCGCGATGTCGTCCACGTGCTGCGAGATGTGGGGGAAGAGCTCCGAAACTTCCATCCCGCTCTGGCCGTGCTTCTTGAACGACCACGGCGACGGCATCAACCCGCCTGGGTTGCCCATCACCGTGCGCACTTCTCCGACCCCCTTCATCGTCTCGCCCTGCCACTTCAGGAGGTCGGGCTTCGGGTCGAAGGTATCGACCTGGCTCACGCCGCCGTAGCAGAAGATCGAGATGACGGCCTTCGCGCGCGCCCGGAGGGGCGGCGCCTTCGGCGCGAGCGGATTGCGCGGCGCCTGGGCGTCGAGCGCAGATACGAGGCCATTCTTCGACACCAGATCGGCAAAGGCGATCCCCGCGATGCCGCCGCCGAGACGGCCGAGCAACTCTCGCCGGGAGTAGATCAGCTTCTCGACCGTGCCGCAACCACACTCCACGCGCTGTGACAGCGAGCGGGGCGCGTGTCTGGTGCAGGCCGGGCCGCAGCGGTGGTGGTGACTCACGGGATCGAGCGGATTCTGGCCGCCCCGCCGGGATCTGTCAACGGAAATGGGCGCGGAAACGGACGCCCCCGGAATGGACACCCCCCGCGCATTGGCCGAGCCCACCTACCTGGGTGTCCCGGACTGGAGCCTGGGGCGCTTTGGGCGCTTCCGCCGCGGGGAGTCCGGCTGTTCGATCTCAGGGCAATGCCCCGGCCACTGGACCCAGCGGCCATCGGCCGGCCGCGTGCCCACGCCCGCAGCGTAGAGCAGGATCTCGCTGACGCCGTCGATGCCCAGGTCCCTCTCGATGCGCGCGTCGTCCAGGGCCATGGTCGAGAAGGGCGCCAGGCCGAGCCACGTCGCGGCAAGACAAAACGTCTGGCAGAAGTGTCCGGCCTCCAGTAACACGGCGCGGTAAGACCGCGCGTGCGGATAGCGCCACCAGACCCTCGGCATCACCGCGGTCATCAGGACCACCGCACCAGCATCGGCAAACCATGTTTGACCGCCGAGGTACGCCTCGACGAGCGCGGAGGTCGCGCCTCTCCGTATGAGGTGGAGGCGGCCTGTCCGCGGCGAGTAGTGATAGAGGCCCGGCGGCACGCCGCGCACCCGCGGCGCGAGCACGTAGGCCTCTATGGGATGACACGCGCCACCAGACGGAGAGGTTCGGAACAGCACCCGCGCCCCTTGTCGCACGCCTTCCATCTGGCATCCGAAAGTCATATCGAGCAGGGATCCAAGCTTCCGTGCCGGAATCGGCCCGATCCCGAACCCTCGCCACGTGCGCCGGGAGAGCAGCACGTTGGGGAACTCACTTGCGTGAGTTCCCCGTGGCAAGGCGATGCCAGGACCGATCGTCTCCTTGAAGGGCTCCGGCGACGCTTCGATGCGCGCACGATGCTCCAGGTAGGCATCGTGCGCTTCGGCGTCCGGCCCCTGGCGGAGGGGTACGGCTCTGGTGGTGTAGTGATAGTGCGCGGCGGGCGCTGGCCATCCGGCACGAATCGCCCGCTCAACGAGCCTGGCGCGACGACGCGGCTTCACTTCCGTCGGGCTTTTCCGGCCATCTTACGCGTCACCACCTTCTGTCCCGCCATCTTGCGCGCCGCCGCTTTCGGCCGAGCGAGCTTGCGCGTCGCCATCACAGCCGCCGCTACGTCGTCGCCCGCCTTCCGGGCCTTCGGAAAGACCTTGATGTCGAGAACAGCCACCCCGCGAAAGTCGTCCGTGTCTCCATTGACGGCGTGCAATGCCACCGAATAGGCGGTGAGTTCGTGCCACGTCGGCTTGCGCCGTCGTCCTTCATACGGCGGATACGGACATTCGATCTTCCAGGTCGCGGTCTTGGGACGCATCATTCTCTCCTTGTGGACGGTGTGGTAGCGCTCACCCCGGGAAGCTGCCGTCGATTTCTCAACGCCGAGGTTGTGGAAAACGCATTGCCCGGACGATCGCCTGGAATCTTTCGTCGCTTCGAATCGGGTCGAAGCGAGGATCAACGTTGATGGAGCCGAGCGTGCTGTCCTGCTGCGAATAGGCGAGCTGCAGCGCCGCGAGCGCGTGGTCGCGCTGGCCCAGCGCCGTGTGGATCAGCGCAAAGTAGTAGGGCGTCACGTACTCGTTCTTCCCCACATCGGTCAGCTCGGCCAGCGTCTGGCGTGCACGCGGATCGCCGGCGGCCGCTTCGATGTAGCCGCGAAAGCTCAGGTAGGAGCCATTGGAGATGTCCGCCCGCGCGCGCTCCAGTTCCGCCAATGCCTCTTCTGTCCGCCCGGTAGCGCCGAGCGACCGCGCCAGCAGCGTGATCGCGGCGGAGTATTTCGAATCGCTGGCCAGGGTGTTGCGCAAGTGCACGATGGCGTCGTCGTACTTCGCCTCGAAGAAATCGATCCACCCGAAGTCGCGTTGATACAGCAACGACAGCGGCTCGAGCGCCTGCGCCTTGCGCAGCTCGACGCGCGCTTCTTCGAATCGCCCCATGTCGGTCAGGAACATCGAGTACCAGTGATAGGCGGGCCCGTGTTGCGGGTTGAGCCGGATCGCATTCCTGAAGCGCGCTTCGGCTGTCGGCCAATCCCAGTCGTACAGCGCGGCAAGCCACGCCAGCGCCGTCTCGCCCTCGGCCAGATTCGGGTCCAGTGCCAGCGCCCTTTCCGCGGCGCGCCTCGCCTCGGTCCGGGCTTCCATGGGGCGAAGGGTCCCGAACGGCGGCACGCCGAGTGTGAGATACACGCCGGCCATCCCCGCCCAGGCCGCGGCATAGCCGGGTTCGATCTTCGCTGCCTCGCGGAACGCCTCGAGGCTCTGTTGCAGCTCCTCCTCGGTCCGCCCTTCAGCCTTCAGCCGTCCGCGCTGGTAGGCGTCGTAGGCGCGATAGCTGGCCTGATAGGGCGGCGCGGCACCGGTCCTCGACGCGGCGCCAATCGCCTGCGCGATGTCCTGCGCGATGGTCCGCGCGGTCGACGGCAGCTGCGCGTCCAGGATGTCGTACGACTTGGTCCAGAACGGCGCCTGACCGGCGCGACGGACGGTCACGCCGAGCCCGGTGGCGGCGCCCTGGCGGCGGACATCTGCGGCGACAATCGCATCGGCACCCAGTCGCGCATCGAGGTCGCCTCCAGCCGCGAGCACGCTCTCGGCCGTGGCGGTCTTCACCTGGACGTCGAAGCGTCGCAGCTCGCGAATCACGTCGACTGAGAGGCCGTCGATCAGATGCGCGCTGGCCGCATCAGGCGACGCAAACGCCAGCAACGCCAGCGATCGAACGGATGGACCTGCGGTGGTGCGAGGCCAGACGAGGAGCCACGTGACGAGCGCGGCCACGCCGATCAGGAGTGGGACGATACCGGCCCTGCGCCACCGCGGCGCTGCCGCTGGCACTTGCGCCCTGGCCAGCGCCTGCTCCATGGCGCCGGCGGTCGGGAAGCGAAGCGCGGGATCCGCGTCGAGCGCGCGCTCCACGGCGTCCACGAGCGGATCCGGAAGATCGGGTCGCAGATCGCGGAGGTGCGTGCGCGTCCCGGCGGCGTGCAGGCCCCGGAGCGACCCGAGATCGTCCGCAACGTACGGATAGGTCGACGTCAGCAGTTCGAACAGGAGCACGCCGAGGCTGTAGATGTCGCTCTGTGGCGTCGGTGGCGACCCGGCGAGCACTTCCGGCGCGAAGTACAGCGGCGTGCCTGCCACGGGCGAGTCCACGCCCTTGCGGCGGCCGGACCCGAAGTCCATGAGCACGATCCGACCGCCCGCCTCGCGCATCACGTTGTGCGCTTTGACGTCGCTGTGCACGATGCCCGCGCCGTGGACGGCCGCCAGTGCCCGGCACAGGTCTCTTCCGATGCCAATCGTCTCGTCCGCCCCGAAGCGTCCCCGCTCGCGCGCCACCTCCGCCAGGGTCTGGCCATCGATCAATTCCATCCACAGACCGGCGCGGCCGTCGCTGACGTCGGCGCCGTGAACGACCACCACGTTCGGATGCGAGACACGCGCAAGTGCCTGCCCCTCGAACAGCAGACGAGTGGCGGCGACGCTCTCCAGCCCCGGATGCAGGAGCTTCAGCGCGACGTCGCGATCGAGCTGCGGGTCGTGCGCGCGGTACAGGTCGCCGAACGAGCCGGACGCCAGTCGTGCGCCCACCTGCAGCCGCCCCCAGGTCGCGGGCGGCGGCATGCTGCGGTCCGCTGGCGCCGCATCCACAGGTTCCTCATCGAGCGTGAGCGTCCGGTGCAGCTCCGCGACGCGGGCGACGAGCCGCAGGTTCCGGTAACGCCGGCGCTCGTGCTCGTCTTTGGCTCCATCCTCGAGACCTGCCCAATCGACAGGCGTCCCGTCCGCGAGGGACGAGATGAGGTCCTGGTATGCCACAGGTTCAGGCCTCATGGTCCAGTTGCTCCAGTAACCGCTCGAGCGCGCGAGTCACGGCGACCCGCGCGGCATTGGCGGTCGGTTTTCCGAGAATGACGGCCAGCTCCTCGTACTCGTGCTGGAGCTCGAGCCGCCCGATGATGGCTTCGCGATCCGCAGGACGCAGCTGCCGCAACGCCGCCTCGTAGCGCGCCACGCCCTGGCGCCCGATGGCGATGTCGAGCGGAGAGGCCTCCCCCGACGGGAGCCCCTCGTCCACGCTAGCCGGCGCCGGACGACGGGCGACGCGCCGCACTTCGTCGGTGATGCGGTTGAGCACCGCCTGGCGCAGATAGGCCTGGAACGCCCCGTCATGGCGCGACTCGAAGCGGTCGAGGTGGCGCAGTGCCTTCAGCAGCGTGTCCTGGACAAGATCCTGGGTGTCGAGGGCGCCACGGGCGCCAGCCGGAAGTCGCCCGCGAGCCCACCGCCGCAGGGCCGGCAACGTCCGCTGAAAGAGCTGGTCCACGGCGTCGGCATCGCCCGCCCGGGCCCGGCTCAGCAGCTCGACCGTAGAGCCGAGCGGCAGCTCCGCCGCCGGGTAGTGCGGGTCAGCCATGGTGAAGTTGGTGTCGCGATGATAGCCGGACTTCTCCGCCCCTGCCAGCACTGTCTGTGCAGTCGATGTCGCCAGGTCCGGCTCCGGGAGACCCATCGCCAGTGATAACGACATGCCAGCGGAAACCGTACAGACGACCGAACTGTACGAAGCGGCCCTCGCCGACGTTGTCTCAGGTGCGGCGCACAATCACGGCACCGGCGTCGAGGAAACGCCCCCGTCCTTCTCGCCCGTGCCGGGCCCGCGCGCCAATGGAGGAGTCATGCGCAGAGGTCATGATGCACCGCGCGACTGCGGCCTGGCGATCACGCTGCCGTTCGGACGGGAGCCCTTCCTGGCGGACGCCAGGAACGCCGGCAAGGACTTCGTCCGATCCTGGGAAGCCGCGTCGGGGCTGTCGGCCGGCCGCCTCTGGCCGAAGTACGCGCGAATGCTCGAGCACGCGAACCTCGCGTGCGCCGAAGCCCGCGACCTCGGCGTGGCGGTGGCCGCCGGCGCGACCCTGGACGCGTGGACGGAGCTGGTCGCCTCGAAGCGGATTGTCACGCTCGTGGCGCACTGGACGGAGCGTGCCGACGGCGACTGGATCGAGTTTGCCGACGGCCTCGTGCCCGTCGACACGCTGACGTCGCGGCTGCCGCGGGGTTACAACGGGGTGCTCGACCTGGCGACGTGCCAGTCGACGCGCGCTGTCGCGTCAATCACACGGGTGCACCGTCGATGTACGGTCCTCGCGAATCACGAGGAAACGGAGATCGACGCCAGGCTCGTGATGTACCGACAGACCCTCCGGATTCTGGCGACGGAACACACGATCTATGTGAACGCGTCGGCACGGGTGCACCTGGCGGCAGCGCCGGTGTAATATCCCGCCACATGACGGCGAGCTCCCCGCCGGCCCCGCTGATCTCGCGCACGACCCTGGCGTTCCTCATGGTGGTGGTCGCCGCGCTCGGCGCCGGCGTCGCCTACTGGATCGCGCGTTCCGAGCAGGAATCGATGCGGCTGCACCGGCAGCTGACCCGCGCGCAGATGGTCGAAATCTCGCTGCGCCAGGCCATCGTGGGCGACTGGGGCGTGCGGTCCAGCCTGGAGGAACGACAGCGCGCGCATCGCTCGCGCGCGGAGAGCCTGCAGGACACGGCCGGGCGCGTGCGCGGCGCCGATCCGCAGCAAGCCGGACAGCTCGAGATGCTGGCGCAGCAGGAACTGATGCTGTCGCGCCTCACCGGCACGCTGCTGACGCCGTTCCGCTCCTTCAGCGGCAACGGCCCCGGAAGCATCGACGATTTCGCCGCCACACAGTCGGACATCGACGCCCTCGTGACCGAGGAGCTCTCCCGGCTGGGATTTGCGACGACGCCCGCCGCGCCAGAGCCGGCGCCGCCGGCCGAGCCGATGAAGGCGGTCGGCCAGGGTGCGCCCGCCGATGCGTCGAAGGCTGTCACGTACGAGGCGGGGGTCGAGCGGTGGATGCTCGACGTCTGGCGGCCGATTCTCGACGCGATTCACGGGCTGCATCACCACGTGCCGCTGCTCGCGCTGGCCGTGGTGTTCTTCATGGCGGCCCTCGTGCTGTTCACGTTCGCGGACCTGGTGCGCCATACCCCGCGTACCTCGAACCCGGCCGTGATCGCCGGCGTGGTCTCGACGACCGGCGCGCTGGTGTCGGTCCTCATCTGGGATGTCAGTGTGTGGCGTCCGCTCGTGATCGTCGTGGCCGCGAGCGCGACGCTGGGTGGCCTGTTCTGGCTGTCAGGAGTCTTCAAGTACCACACGGAGGGCGAAACTACGCACCCACCCGAAATCGGGGCGCACAGCTTTCCCGGCGGGCATCTGATCATGAGGCACGCGCACGATGCCCGCGAGCGCACCGTGATCATGATGATCGCCATCACCGTGCTCCTCAGCTCGGTCGTGGGATTCTGGTTTGCCAGCGCCCAGACCTCGGCGAGCGACGCCACGCATCGCGCGTTCGCGACCGACGTGCGTCTGAACACCCTCAACGGCGAGCGATGGCTCCAAGCCTCTGCCGGCGCGATTACGCCCGCGCTCGAGCTCTTCAGCGCACGCCTGCGGTGCGCGTACGCGGCGCAGGCCGCGGCCCTCGGAGCCGGAGGACCGACCACGCTCGCCATGCTCGCGCGGGATCGCGAGCGCGACTGCCAGGCGCTCGATACCGACGCAGGCAAACGGGCGGCGGCGTTCGTCGACGACCGCGCGAACTTCGACGCGCACGACCTCCCGGCGGTCAAAGTGTTCTCGGAGCTCCGCAACCTCGGCCCGGAGAATCCCTCGCATCTGTACGCGCTGGCCGACGGCTACATCAGCCTGGCCGAACAATGGCAGGTCAAGTCGGCGACGTACGTGCTCGGCCTCACGCTCTTCGCGATTGCCCTGTACCTGCTGAGCCAGTCCATGGGCATGGGCGAAGGCATCCCGTCGCTGGTGCTCGGTGCGTGCGGTTCCCTCCTGGCCCTCGGGGCGTTCGTGCATGCGTCGATCGTCTTCTCCAGACCGGTGATGCCCGCCAGCACGCTGCCTGAAGGCTGCGTGGTCGATGGCTCGCCCGTGGAGGTGGCGGCGAAGTACTACGGCGACGCGCGCGCGCGATTCGAGTCGGCCACCACCGGCCCGGACTATCAGCAGGCGGCGGATCTGTTCGGGTGCGCGCTGGCCGTGCGCCCCGACTTCGCACGCGCGCAGTACGATCGATCGCGCGCCGACGCGCTCATCGGACAGGGCGACATCGACAGCACCTACACGAACTTCCCCACCAAGGCTCGCATGGCGCAGATCCGCGCGTCGTATCGCGAGACCGCCGCGGCGCTCGAAGCCGCGGGCTGGTCGCCGACTGCGCGGTTCCTGAACAGCTACGGCTTCAACACCCTGCTCGCGGGGCTGGCCGGATCGGACCTGGCGGCCGTGGACGAGTCGGCGGCCATCCTCGAGCGCGCCATCTCGACGGGTGGCCTGACGAGCGCCGACGGCACGCTGGATGCGGTGAAGCTCGCCAACGCGTCCGAGAGCCTCCGCGGCATCCATCGGATGCTCTACACCAACCTCGGACTGAGCCGACTGGCGCGCGGCAATCGCCAGGCCGCCGAGACGGCGTATCGTGCCGCCATTGACGGCCTTCGGCTGGCCGAAGACCGCCCGCTCGTCGCCTCCTCGCTGAGCGATCTCAACATCCTCGAAGGGTACTGCGACAGCCTGTACGGCGAAGCGGCTCCGTCGACATGTTCCGGCGTGCGCCAGGGCATCGGCGAAGTGCGGCGCATGCTCCT
>Ga0105106_10003452_pt1 | contig 11283 bp, 10 predicted proteins | sample PPLLaktember2015_5_FD_79109 | JGI IMG/M metagenome (GOLD analysis project Ga0105106, IMG submission 79109) | Freshwater sediment microbial communities from Prairie Pothole Lake near Jamestown, North Dakota, USA - PPLs Lake P8 Core (1) Depth... | ecosystem: Environmental > Aquatic > Freshwater >... | reverse complement strand
GTACTCGCCACCTTCTGGACAGGCTCCCGCCTGTACGGCCGGACGCACGGCGTTGTTGCAGCGCTGCTTGTGGCTGGCTCCCACGTCCATCTGATGTTCAGCCGGATCGCGGTCAACAACGTTTGGGACAGTGTCTTCCTGGCGCTGGTGATCGGAGCGCTCTGGGTCGGCTGGACGACCAATGCCCGCTGGGCCTTCCTGCTGTCCGGAGTCACCATCGGGCTGGGGCAGCTGTTCTACCCCACCGGCCGCCTGCTGCTGCTGGCGGCGCCGCTTTGGCTGGGGATCCTGGCAGCGACCCGGCCGGCACGAGACCGAACACAGGGAGTTCTCAGTCTGGCTCTGTTGACTGTCGTGACGGTGCTGCCGCTGGCCTTGTTCTTCACAGCTCATTCCGAGGAGTTCACTGCCCCCTTGAGCGGCGTGGCCATTCCCGACGTTGCGGCCCTTCTATCTGGAAACGACGGCCCGCCTGTGCTCTCGCAGGGCGAGCTGCCATCGCAGTTCTGGACTTCGGTGCTCGGGTTGGTGGCCGTCCCAATTCGCGGCATCTATCACCCGTCGCAGCCGATGCTGCTCCCGCTCAGCAGCGTGCTCTTCTGCCTGGGCGGGTTGATCCTGCTGCGCAACTTCCGGGACCCGCGTTCACTGATCTTGCTGAGCGCACTCAGCGGCGCCATCCTCGCCGGCACGTTCAGCATCGAGGCCCCCAATGGCCATCGCATGCAGGGTATCCTGCCGGTGCTGGCGCTGGTCGCCGCCGGCGGCCCGGCCTGGATCGTTGAGCAAGCCGGAAGGATTCCCTCCCTTGCGCTGCGCCGTATGGTCGCCATCTGCACGATTGCTGGAGCGGCGTTGGTAGCTGCGCGGGAGGCCCATTTCTTCTTCGTCGAGGCCATCCCAGCCGGGGCCTACGGCGACAGCGCTACCTACGCAGCCCGGGTGGTCGGTGAGTTTGCCGCCAAGCTTCCCCCGGGAACCGGCGTTGTGCTCTTCGGTGAGCCGCGCCTGAGCTTCGCCAACTTCCCGAGCCTGAACTACCTGATCCGCCAGCGCCCGGTCTGTGACGGACCCTGGCCGCCGCGCCCGGATTGCCGGGTCAGCACGACTGGAACCGCCTTCATCTTTCTGCACGAACAGGCCAGTGTCCTGGCAGAGGTTCGGGAAGCCTATCCGGCCGGGCTAATGGTTGAGCTCGGCGAGACACCGGGCAATCCCCCCATCTTGGCCTGGGTGGTGTCCGAGTAGAATGAGAGCCGCGGGAGTTGGCGCGCCTGTGCGCCTTATCGAATGGTTATCTGTCATGCTTTCGGGGAGGTGTCATGCGAAGAATGGGATGGGTATTGGGGGCTGCGCTGGTGCTGGCCGGCTGCCGGCCAACGCCAGCTGCCGGATTGCAGGTTGGCGATGAGGCGCCTGGTTTCTCGCTGCCTGCCGTCGGCGGCGGCGAGGTCGCCCTGGCGGACTACGCCGGCGTGCGGCCGGTCTTGCTCTTCTTCCATATGGCGGTCGGTTGACCGCCGTGCATGCAGCAGGTCGTCGACCTGCAAAACGATCCTGAGTTTCAGTCCCTCGGAGTCCAGGTGCTGAGCATCGCCTTCGACTCCGTCGAGGAAATGGCGCCGGAGGCGCAGGCCCTGGGCATCACCTCCGTGCCGATGCTGAGCGATGCCGATCACTCGGTCTCGCAGGCTTACGGTGTCCTGGAGTGGGCGGTCGGATCGGGTGAGCCCGGCCACACATTCGCCCTGGTCGATGAAGGCGGCCGGCTGATGTGGCTGCAGGACTACGGGGCAGCTGAGAATCGGGGCGTGATGTACGTGCCGATCGAGGAACTAACCCAGGAAGTACGCCAGGCGCTGCAGTAGTCGCAGGCCGATGGCGGCCGGGGTCGGGGGGCGTTGATCCGCGCATGACTTCAAGCGGCAGGAAAACGGGCAAACGCCGGGGAGGCTCCCGCCGGGATAAGCCCGACCGGCGCCAGCCCGCTCTCCCCGGTTCTGGCCCTCAGCTGACCTTCGAACAGCAGCCGTCGGAGGACGCGCCTCCGGGCACCGAGTCGGTTGCGCTGGGCATTACGGTTCCCCCCGGCGCCCGAGTGCGGCTCACGGTTGAGGCGGCCCAGCCCGGCGAGTGGCCGCGGGTGATCTTCCAGCACACCCTTGGCGAGGAGGCCGGCCCGATTGCGCCGCCTCCGGCCGAAGGCGTGCCGGCAGCCGGCGCTGGCCCCCTGCCGGAATCCCCCCCCCCGCTTGCAGCGCGGCCTCAACCCGCTCGACAGCTGAGCCTGCGCTCACGGCTCGCCGCTTGGTCAGCTACCCGCGCCCGCGATCGCCGCCCGCTGTCCACCCGGCCGGCATTCGACCTGGTCTTCTTCGGGTTGTCGCTGGCGGTCTATCTTGCGCTGCGACTGATCCGCCTTGCCGACTTCCCGATCTACTTCTTCACCGATGAGGCAGTTCAGACCGTGCTGGCGGCGGACTTCGTGCGGGATGGCTTCCGCGACTTCCTCGGCAACTACTTCCCAACGTACTTTCAGAACGTCTACCGTTTCAACCTGAATGCGTCGGTATATGCCCAGGTCATCCCCTTCATGCTGTTTGGCAAGTCGGTGTTCGTCACCCGCGCCACAGCGGCGCTGCTGACCCTGCCCGGTGCCATCGCCCTGGGGCTTGCCCTGCGCGACTTCTTCCGCCTACGCCTGTGGTGGATCGGCGTGCTGCTGTTCTCAGCCGTGCCCGCCTGGTTCCTGCACTCGCGCACCGCGTTTGAGACCAGCTTGATGGTCTCGTTCTATGCCTGCTGCCTGTACTTCTACCTGCGTTACCGATTGCGTTCACCCAACAGCCTGTACCTGGCGCTGCTGTTCGGGGCGCTGGCCTTCTACACCTACAGCCCCGGCCAGATCATCCTGCCGGCGACCGGCGCGTTGCTGCTGGTCTCCGATTTCCATTACCATCGCCGCCAGCGCACGGTGATGCTGCGCGGGCTGCTCGTGCTGGCGCTGCTGGCGCTTCCCTACCTGCGCTTCCTGCTGCTGATGCCGGAGGCGCAGCCGGAGATCCTGCGCATCCTGGCCAGCCCATGGTCACAAGGCGGGCCGCTGAGCGAGAAGATCATCTTCTCGCTCCAGGCCTACGGCCGTGGCATCAGCCCGGCCTATTGGTTCTGGCCGCATGTGCATGACCTGCCGCGCCACACGATGCTGGGGTACGGCCACATGGCCCGCTGGATGGCGCCCTTCGCTCTGGTCGGGTTGATCGAGGCCGTTCGGCGCTGGCGGGATCCCGCCTATCGCCTCGTGTTGGCCTGCCTGTTGGCCATCCCGCTCGCCGGCGCCGTGGCCGGGGCGGGCATCACTCGCTTACTGTCGTTCGTCGTCCCGGCGACGATGTTGGTGACGATTGGCGTGGATCTGCCCCTTGAGTGGCTGGTCCGTCGGGTACCCCGGAGTGCGCCCACTGTGGCGGCACTCGCCTTCGTCGCCCTGGCCGGCGCGAACTTCGCCATGCTGCGGGATGCGCTGGTGAACGGTCCCACATGGAACCGCGAGTACGGCATGGAGATGCAATACGGCGCCTCTCAGCTGTTTGGCTCGGTGCGGGAGGTGCTGCAGGCGAATCCCGACCAGCGCATCCTCGTCTCACCAACTTGGGGCAACGGGATCGATGTCGTCAAACGCTTCTTCATCCCCGACGAGGCACCCGTCGATATCTCCAATGCCGATGGTTTCTTGACGGAGCTCGGGGAGCTGACCCCAGAGATGCTTCTCGTGCTCACCCCGGAGGAATACGCCGCCATTCTGCAGGACCCCAAGATCACGGACGTGCGCGTCGAGCGCACCCTTCCCTACCCGGACGGTCGGACGGGCTTCTATTTCGTCCGCATGAAGTATGCCGATGGCGCCGAGGAGTTGTTCGCTCGCGAGCAGCAGGAGCGCTCGCGGCCGGTTGTCGAGAGCCTTGAAGTGGACGGCGAGACGCTGCGCATCGAGCACTCGAGATTCGACAGCGGCGAGATCTACCACGTCTTCGACCAGGACCCCTACACCCTGGCCCGCGGCATGGAAGCCAACCCCTTGCTGATCGACATCACCTTCCCCACCCCTCGCAGCCTGAGCGGTCTCGACCTCACCACGGGCAGCATGGATATTGGGCTGGCCGCAACGCTGTATCCCGTGGGGGAAGACGCGCCGGTCGAGATCGAGGCGACCTTCACCGATCTGGCAGACGACCCGACCGTCAGCCTCGCCTTCCCGGAAGAGCTCGGCCCGGTGCAGCGGCTCCGCTTGTGGGTCACCCAGCTCGACGCCATCGGCCCATCCAAGATCCATGTGCGGGAACTCTCGCTGCACTAGCCGGCTGAAGGAAGGACACCCTCTGCCCAATGCCCTCGCTGCACCCTCCCATCCGTAGGATGCGGCGAAGAGATGCCGGGCGGCGCTGGCTGGCTCTCGACCCGGTCCGCGAGGATGCGGAGAAACATGGCGTGTCCCTACCTGGCCTGCTGGCAACTCGGGCCCGCTCTCTCCGGCTTCCGCCTGTGCCTAGCCCAATGACGCTATAATCCTGCCAGCACCCTCTGTTCGTCAGCCCCCGTTCATCCGCCGGTGCTGGCGACCTACCCGCCTCCGGAGGCCCGCCAGTGAGAGCCATCGCGTTCGACCGGCATGGTGGTCCGGATGTGCTGTGCCTGATGGACCTTCCCGATCCGGAGCCGGGCCCCGGCCAGGTCCGGGTGGCGCTCAAGGCCGCCGCGCTGAACCGGGTCGATCTGTGGACGCGCGCCGGATGGCCGGGGCTCAAGCTTCCGCTGCCCCACATCCCGGGCGCCGATGGCGCCGGCACAGTGGATCGACTCGGCGAAGGCGTTGCCGCCCCGCCGGTGGGCACGCGGGTGGTGATCAATGGCAACCTGGGCTGCGGCGAATGCCCGGCATGCCTGGCCGGGCGGGACAACCTGTGCCGAACGTGGAACTTGCTCGGCGAGACGGTGCGCGGGACCTATGCCCAGTACGTTGTCGTTCCCGCCACAAACGTGCTGCCCCTGCCTTCCGGATACGATGATCATGCCGCCGCCGCGGCCAGCCTGGTCTTTCTAACTGCCTGGCACTCGTTAGTCAGCCGCGGCTCGCTGCAGCCTGGCGAAAAGGTGCTGATCGTCGGCGCTTCGGGGGGTGTGAACACAGCCAGCATTCAGATCGCCAAGTGGTTGGGCGCGGAGGTGTTTGTTGTTGGTTCGAGCCGAGCGAAGCTTGAACTGGCAGAGTCCCTCGGGGCGGATCACCTGATCGACCGCAGCCAGGCTGAGAATTGGTCCAAGGCCGTGTATGAGGCCGCCGGACGCCAAGGCATGGATGTCATCGTCGACAACGTCGGCGCTGGGAGCCTTCCGCTCAGCCTGCGGGCGGCCGCCAGAGGCGGCCGCGTCCTGACGGTCGGCAATACCGGCGGGCCGACGATCGAAATCGACAACCGGTTCATCTTCGGCAAGCACTTGTCGATCCTCGGCTCGACCATGGGCACGCAGTCCGACTTCCGCCAGGTGATGCAGCTGGTGTTCGAAGGCAAGCTGCGCCCGGTCATCGATCGCACCTACCCACTGGCCGAGGCGGCTCAGGCGCAGCGGCGCCTGGAGGCGGGTGAGCAGTTGGGCAAGATCACGCTTGCCATCGAATGACCCCCTCTCAAGCGCTCTCCCCACTCTGCCCCGACCCGTCGTCAGACACCGATGGCTGAACCGGGTCGGTCTCGCCCCATCTCCGTAACCCTGCTGACCCTTGGTGTGTTATTGTTCACGCTCTGGTACGGCATCCGTCTGGTAGCCGGCCTGACTTTGCCAGCGCTCCCCCTCTCGGTTCCGGATTGGTACCTGCCGTTGACTGGGGCAATCTGGGGGAGCTGTGGGTTGTTGGCGCTGCTGGGGATCTGGCGGCGCCGACCGTGGACGCCGGCGATGATCGGCTGGACCAGCCTGGTGTACGTTGTGTGGCGGCTGGCGGACCGGGCGCTGCTGGCCCGGTCCGATTACGCCGCCCTGACCCTGCCCGGACTGGCCGGGCTGCTCTTGCTCGGCCTGGGGGCCGTGGCCTGGATCCTCAGGCGGACCGCTGCCCGAACCTACTTCGAGGAGTCGGCGCAATGAGCCACAGCGATAAGTTCGACAAGCTGAACCGGATGCGCGAGGAGGCCCTGACCGGCGGCGGCCCCGAGCGCGCCGACTCGCAGCACGCCCGCGGCCGACTCACGGCGCGTGAGCGGATCGACCTGCTGGTGGACAGAGGCTCCTTCCGCGAGACCGACATGTTCGTCACCCATCGCACAACGGAGTTTGGGCTGGAGAACAAGAGGGTGCTGGCGGACAGCGTGGTCACCGGGTGGGGCACGATCGAAGGCCGCCTGGTGTATGTGTTCTCGCAGGACTTCACCGTGTTTGGGGGTAGCCTGGGCGAGGTGCATGCCGAGAAGCTGTGCAAGCTGATGGACATGGCGATGAAGAGCGGCGCGCCGCTGATCGGCTTGAACGACTCGGGCGGCGCCCGCATCCAGGAGGGCGTGGTCTCCCTTGGCGGCTACGCCGACATCTTCCTGCGCAACACGCTGGCCTCCGGGGTAATCCCACAGATCAGCGCCATCATGGGGCCGTGCGCCGGGGGCGCGGTGTATTCACCGGCACTGACCGATTTCATCTTTATGGTGCGCAACTCATCGTACATGTTCGTCACCGGCCCGGATGTGGTCAAGACCGTCACCCACGAGGACGTCACCTTCGAGCAGCTCGGCGGCGCCGATGTACACGCCTCGACCTCCGGCGTCTGCCACTACGTGGCCGACAACGACGCCGACTGCCTGTACATGATCCGGCTGTTGCTGTCCTATCTGCCGCAGAACAATATGGAAGACCCGGCATTCTTGGCGACCGGCGACGATCGTCTGCGCACCGAGGCCGCCCTGAACAGCATCATTCCCGACGATCCGAGCAAGCCCTACGAAATGCGCGACGTGATCCGCTTGATCGTGGACAACGGCGCCTTCTTTGAGCTGCATGAGCACTATGCCCCCAACATCGTCGTCGGCTTTGCCCGGCTCGGCGGGCACAGCGTCGGGATCGTCGCCAACCAGCCGGCCGTCCTGGCCGGCGTGCTCGACATCAACTCCTCCGACAAGGCGGGGCGCTTCGTCCGCTTCTGCGACTCGTTCAACATCCCGATCATCACGTTTGTCGACGTCCCCGGCTTCATGCCGGGCACGGGGCAGGAGCACGGCGGCATCATCCGCCACGGCGCCAAGCTGCTGTTTGCCTACTGCGAGGCCACCGTCCCCAAGATCACCGTGATCACGCGTAAGGCCTACGGCGGAGCCTACGATGTGATGTCGTCCAAGCACATCCGCGGCGACCTCAACCTGGCCTGGCCAACGGCCGAGCTGGCGGTGATGGGGCCGGAAGGCGCGGTCAAGATCATCTTCCGCAAGGAGCTGGCCGAGGCCAAAAACCCTGACGAACGCAAGGCTCAGCTTGTCGAGGAATACCGTCAGAAGTTCGCCAACCCGTACATCGCCGCCTCGCGCGGCTACCTGGACGATGTGATCGAGCCGAGGCTCACCCGCACGCGGCTGATCAACGCCCTGGAGATGCTCGCCAACAAACGCGATGCCAACCCCTCCAAGAAGCATGGCAACATCCCTCTCTGACGGCCGCCGCTCCGGGCTGGCGCAGATCGCCGGCCACCGGCTGTTCTGGCAGATCGAGGGTCCGCCGGACGGGCGGCCGGTGCTGCTGCTGCACCACGGGTTGGGATCGGTGCGCGCCTGGCAGAAGCAGATTCCCGCCCTCACCTCCGCCGGCTGGCGGACGGTGGCCTACGACCGCTGGGGCTATGGCCGTTCCGAGGCGCGTCCTGCATTTTCCCCGAACTTCCTGCGCAACGATGCCAGCGAGGCTGTGCAGCTGCTGGATGAGCTGGGGCTCGACCGTGTCTGCATCGTCGGGCACAGCGACGGCGGCTCACTGGCCATACTGCTGGCCGCAGAGCATCCCGAGCGCGTCGAACGGCTGGTGCTGGTGGCGGCGCACATCGACCGGGAATCTGCCACGCTGGATGGACTGCGCAGCCTGGCGCAGGCGATCCATACCCAGCCGCTCAAGGGAGGCCTGCGGCGCGAGCATGGCCCCAAGGCCGACGCGCTGGCGCAGGCCTGGGTTGAACGCTGGCTCGATCCAGCGCTGGAGGAGCTGACGCTGGAGCCGGTGCTTGCCGGCATCCGCTGCCCGACGCTGGTGATCCAGGGTGAGCTCGACGAGCATGCCACGCCCGAGCACGCCCGGCGCATCGCCCGCGGGATCCATGGCAGCCAGCTGTGGCTGATCCCCGGCGTCCGACACACGCCCATGCACGAGATCCCCGAGCCGTTCAACGCCCGGTTGCTCGAGTTCCTTGGCCCTACGATCGACCCGCAATCGGCGGGATTGGTAGAATCATCAGCGTCCGGCGCCATGCGGCGCTGCGCGCGGGGTTGAGCGTATGCCAAAGCGGCAGATGTTCACCAAGGTCCTGGTCGCCAACCGCGGCGAGATCGCCGTGCGCGTGTTGCGCGCCTGCCGCGAGCTTGGCCTGGAGACAGTAGCCGTGTTCTCCGATGTCGATCGCACCGCCCTGCACCCGCGCTATGCCGACGAGGCCTACCTGCTCGGCCCGGCGCCGGCGCGCGAGTCCTACCTGCGCGGCGACCGCATCATCGAGATTGCCCGAGCGTGCGGCGCCGGCGCCATCCACCCGGGTTACGGCTTCCTGGCCGAACGCGACGACTTCGCCCATGCGGTGGAGGAAGCCGGGCTGGTGTTCATCGGCCCGCGGCCGAGCGCCATTGCTGCCATGGGCGACAAGGCGACCGCCCGGGCGACGGTGACGGCGGCCGGCGTGCCGGTTGTGCCGGGGACCGAAGGCGAGGGCGGCCTGCGCGACGAGGAGATCATGGCCGTCGCCCCGCAGGTCGGCTTCCCCCTGCTGATCAAGGCCACCGCCGGCGGCGGCGGCAAGGGCATGCGCGAGGTGCAGGCCATGGAGGACCTGCCGGCCCTTCTCCAATCCGCCCGGCGCGAGGCAGAGGCCGCCTTCGGCGATGGCAGCGTCTACTTGGAGAAGCTGGTCACCGGCGCTCGGCACATTGAGTTCCAGATCATGGCCGACAGCCAGGGCAACATCATTCACCTGGGCGAGCGCGAGTGCTCGATGCAGCGACGCCACCAGAAGCTGCTCGAGGAGGCTCCCTCACCTTCGATGGAGCCTGAGTTGCGCTACCGGATGGGTCAGGTGGCCTGCACCGCCGCCGCTTCCGTAGGGTACCTCAACGCCGGGACGATCGAGTTTCTGGTCGACAAGGACCACAACTTCTTCTTCCTGGAAATGAACACCCGGCTGCAGGTCGAGCACCCGGTCACCGAGATGGTGACCGGCATTGACATCGTCAAGGAGCAGATTCGAATTGCCCGCGGGCGCAAGCTGCGCTATGCCCAAAGCGATGTCCAGTTCAACGGGTGGGCCATCGAGTGCCGCATCAATGCCGAGGATCCATACAACAACTTCATGCCCTCGACGGGGGTGCTCACCCACGTCCTCTCTCCGACTGGACCTGGCGTGCGCGTCGACACCGGCGTGTATCCGGGCTTCGAGGTCTCACCTTACTATGACTCGCTGATCTCCAAGCTGATCTGCTGGGGGGAGACACGCGGCGAGGCCATCCTGCGCATGCGCCGCGCCCTGGAGGAATACCGTATCCTGGGCGTAAAGACGAACATCCCCTTCCACCAGAGCATCATGGACCTGACCCGCTTCCTGGCCGGGCATTACGACACCCGCTTCGTCGAGGAGCGCTTCTCGATGGAGGAGGCCGAGGAGTCCAAGGCCAGCTACCCCGAGATCGCCGCCATCCTGGCGACGCTCGTCGCCCACCGCGAGATCCAGCAGGCTTCGCAGATCGTGCAGCGTGGCGAGCGCGACGCCAGCAACTGGAAGTGGGTCTCCCGCTATGAGCGGATGCAGCGCTAGGCAGGCCGGGGGATGAAGTACCTCACCACCGTCAATGATCGAACCTACGAGATCGAGGTCAACCTCGAAGGCGAAGTCGTCGTCGACGGACAGCCGCTCACCATCGACTTCCACCCGGTCGCCGGGCAGCCGGTCTACTCGCTCCTGGTCAACGGTCGCTCGTACGAAGCCTATGTCAACCCGCTGGACGATGGGCTGCAGGTGTTGTTGCAGGGACGGCTGTATCCGGTAACGGTCGAGGACGAGCGCACCAAGCGCTTGCGCGAGTCGTCATCCGGGCAGCCGATCACCAAGGGCGAGATCCATGTCAAGGCGCCGATGCCCGGCCTGGTTGTGGCGACGCTGGTCGAGCCTGGCCGCACGGTGGAAAGGGGCGAACTGCTGATCATCCTCGAGTCGATGAAGATGCAGAACGAGCTGAGGGCGGCGCGCAGCGGGAAGATCACCCGGCTTCGGGTCAAGGCGGGCGACAGCGTTGAACAGAACCAGATCCTGATGACGCTCGAATAGGCCTCGGCCCGACTGGCGCCAAGCCGCCGAGGGCCCGCGATCGGCCCACCACGGACGAAAGCTCAGGCATGGAGATCGAAGCCAAGTTCTACTTGTCGGACCCGGACGCGCTGCGCCGCCGCCTCAGCCTGCTCGGCGCTGAGGTCGCCCACGCCCAGGTGCTGGAGCGCAACTGGCGCTTCGATGATGACCAGCGGCGCCTGTCCCAGCAGGGGCTTGTGCTGCGGTTGCGCCTCGACGATGCCGCCCGCCTGACCTTCAAGGCTCCCAGCGACGTCCCGGAGGCCCGCCAGGAGATCGAGTTCGAGGTCTCGGACCCCAAGGCTGCCCTCGCCTTGCTGGGCGGGCTCGGTTACCAGCCGGTCTGGGCGTATGAGAAGCGGCGCACGGTGTATCAGCTGGCTTCGGCCGAGGTCATGCTGGATGAGCTTCCGTTCGGCACCTTCGTCGAAATCGAGGCGCCATCGCTTGAGGCGGTCCGGGACGTCGCCCGACGTCTCGGGCTGGGCTGGGACCGCCGGCTGCCAGCCAGCTACTGGACGCTGTTCTCCCGGCTCCGCCAGGCGCGCCAGCTGGCCTTTCGCGACGCCACCTTCGACAACTTTGCGGGTCAGCCTCCGGTCCGACCCGCGGAGGTTGGAGCGAGTGATGGCCTGACCGCAGCCCTGGATCCCTCCACCCCGGACGACAAGGACATCCGATGAGTGATCAATTGAAGGACGCCTTTG
>Ga0105106_10003451_pt1 | contig 11283 bp, 7 predicted proteins | sample PPLLaktember2015_5_FD_79109 | JGI IMG/M metagenome (GOLD analysis project Ga0105106, IMG submission 79109) | Freshwater sediment microbial communities from Prairie Pothole Lake near Jamestown, North Dakota, USA - PPLs Lake P8 Core (1) Depth... | ecosystem: Environmental > Aquatic > Freshwater >... | reverse complement strand
GTCGTGGCTCGAGGTGGTCCGTGCCCGCGCCACAGGCGATGACGGCGCCGGGTGTCGCCTGCGCGAGCCGGAGCGACCGGCCGATCAATTCCAGCGACGCCGGCCAGTCGAGGCCCATCCCGCGCTGCGCGGTGTCCATCGCCTCGGCCACCCCCAAGCCGAGCGACCACAGGTGACGGCGAAACGCGAGCGTCGCGTCCCAGTCGATCGCCGGCTGCAACCACGGGTCGACGTCGGCGAGCGGGTCGGCGACGACGTGCGCGGCGGCGTAGGCGACGCGGTTGAACGCGATCGATCCGGCGGGGTTAGGCCACGCGCGGGGCGGGCGCAACGTGTACGGGTGGAGCGTGCCGTCGGCACGGGGGAGGCGGATCGTCGTCATCGCGTCACTCCGGCAGCGCCGGCACGTCGACCCAGCGCCGCTCGGCCCAGCTCGCAAGGCCCAGCTCCGCGAGCTGGACCCCCTTGGCGCCTTCGAGCAGATTCCAAGGGAAGGCCGTATCTTCGAACAGATGGCGGATGAAGAGTTCCCACTCGACCTTGAATGCGTTGTCGTACGCACGATTGGACGGAACGTCCTGCCACGTCCCGAAAAAGTCGATCGTCTGCGGCACGTCCGGATTCCACACCGGTTTCGGCGTGTTCACGCGCGCCTGTGTCCGGCAGTCGGTGAGACCGGCGACCGCCGAGCCGAGCGTCCCGTCGACGTGGAACGTGACCAGGTCGTCGCGGCGAACGCGCGTGCACCACGAGCTGTTGATCTGCGCGACGATGCCCCCGGCGAGCTCGAAGGTCGCGTACGCGGCGTCTTCGGCGGTGGCCGCGTATTCGCGCCCGCGCTCGTCCCAGCGCCTCGGAATGTGAGTGGCGCCGAGGCACGACACGCTCCGCACCGCGCCGAACAGGTTGTCGAGCACGTAGCGCCAGTGGCACAGCATGTCGACGATGATGCCGCCGTCGTCCTCCCTGCGGTAGTTCCACGATGGCCGCTGCGCAGGCTGCCAGTCGCCTTCGAACACCCAGTAGCCGAACTCGCCGCGCACGGAGAGGATGCGTCCGAAGAATCCGGAATCGACGAGCAGCTTGAGCTTCAGCAAGCCGGGCAGCCAAAGCTTGTCCTGCACGACGCCGTGCTTCACGCCGGCCGCTTTCGCGGCGCGATACAGGTCCAAGGCTTCCGCGAGCGTGGGTGCGACCGGCTTCTCGGTGTAGATGTGCTTGCCGGCGGCGATCGCCTGCTGAATTAGCCGGGGACGCAGGCCGGTCGACGCCGAATCGAAATAGACGGTGTCGTCCTTGTTTGCCAGGGCGGCCGTCAGGTCAGTGGTCCAGCGCGCCACGCCATGGGCCTTCGCCAGCGCCTCGAGCCTTGCCGCGTCGCGTCCGACGAGGATCGGATCGGGCATGACGCGCCGGCCGTCGGCGAGCGCGACGCCGCCCTCGAGGCGGATCGCGCTGATCGAGCGGATCAGGTGCTGGTTCGTGCCCATCCGTCCGGTGACGCCGTTCATGATGATGCCGAGTCTCAGGGTTTCCACGAACAAGTCTCCAAAGGGGTGGCGCGGGCTCTCCGCGCGGTCGCAGGACGCAAGCCGTTCCGGACGGTGGTGGCGAGGTCGAGGGATGTGCTCACGCAGTCAACCCCTCGAGCAGGCCGCGCACGTAGCCGATCGCACGTGCCGCGCAGCCCGGACCGTCCGGGACATAGTCGAACGGCTCGATGGCGATATCGCCGTCGTAGTGCGCGGCGCGCAGCGCACGCAGGACCGGCGCGAACGAGTCGCCGCCTTGCCCCGGGCCGCGGCGGTTGCGATCGTTCAACTGCACGTGACCGATGAGTCCGGTGGGCAGCCACTTCGCCGCCACCTCGGCGACCGGCCGGGCTTCCGACAGTGCCGCCGACTTGGTGTCGAGCATCGTCTTCAATGCCGGCGAGCCGATTTCGCGCACGATCGCAGCGGCTTCGTCGAGCGTGTTGACGAGATCGGTTTCGTCGCGCGGCAACGGCTCGACGAGATAGACGACCCCGGCGCCGCGCGCTGCTTCGGCCGCCGCGGCAAACGCATCGCGCGCCCGCGCCCACGCAACCGCACGCGACGTGTCCGGCGGGACACGGCGCTGTGCCGGAGAACCGTGGACGAGATAACGCCCGCCCAGATCGGCGCAGAGTCCGACGAGCGCACGCATCGTGTCGATCGTGCGCGCGCGAACCTCGACGTCGGACGTGGTGATCGAAAATCCCGCGGGCTTGACGAGCAGCCAGTGCAATCCGGTGATTGCGATGCCCGCATCGGCGGCAGCACACCGGATCGCCGCCCGCTCGGTCGGTCCCAGCCGTGACGGATCGTCGGCGAGCGTGAACGGAGCGACTTCCAGTCCGTCGTAGCCGAGCGCCGCCGCGTAGGAGCACTGGGCGGCGAAGTCGCGGCCTGCGAGGACCTCGTTGCACAGGGCGATGCGCATCGGTCAGCCGGCGTCCAAGGGCTTGCGGCGTCCGAACATCCGGCCGACGAGACCGGTGAAACCGGGCACCTTGAGCAGAACGACAATCGCGATCGTCACCCACAGCACCGCCGAGATCGGCCGCGTGAAGAACGGCGTGAGTTCACCGTCGGAAAGCACGAGTCCGCGCCGCAGGCCCTTCTCCATCAGGTCGCCGAGCACCATCCCGAGCACCAGCGGCGCCACCGGATAGCGGAAGCGACGCAGCACATAGCCGAGCACGCCGAAGCCCAGCATCACCCACACGTCGAACAGCCGAGACGAGATCGCGAACGAGCCGACCACGCACAGCACGAAGATGATCGGGATGATGATCGGCTTGGGCACCATCAGCACCTTGATCAGCAGGTTCGTCAGCGTCAGGCCGTAGAGCAGGATCCCGAGCGTGGCGAACAGCATCATCGCCACGACGTCGTAGACGAACGTGGGCGCCTCGATCATGATCATCGGGCCCGGGCGCACGCCGTGGATCAGCATCGCCGCCATCAGCACCGCGGCCGGCGCCGAGCCGGGTATCGCCAGCGTGAGCACCGGGATCATGGCGCCGGGTACGCAGGCATTGTCGCCCGTTTCGGCCGCCATCAGTCCGTCGATCGATCCCTTGCCGAACTTCTCCGGCTCCTTGCTTGCGCGCTTGGCGGCTGCGTACGACGACCACGCCGCGACGTCTTCGCCGACGCCGGGCAGGATGCCGATGAAGGTGCCGATCACGCCGGAGCGCAGGATGGTTCGCCAGTGCCGGAACACGTCGACGAGCTTCGGGATCACCGAGTCGAACGGGTTGATCTTCACGGGAAGCACCTTCTCCCGTGCGGTGACCAACAGCTCGGCGAAGCCGAACGCGCCGACCAGTGCCGGCACCAGATTGAACCCGCCGGCCAGATCGCGACTGCCGAACGTGAATCGGTCGTACGCGTAGATCGCCTCCTGGCCGATCGTGGCCGTAGCGACGCCGAGCAGACCCGCGATCCAGCCCTTCAGCGGATCATCGCCCGTCAACGTGCCGGCAATGATGACGCCGAACACGGCGAGCCAGAAGAACTCGTAGGAGCCGAACTTCAGCGCGAGGTTGCCCAGCACGGGGGTGAACAGCGCGAGGAAGAACATCCCGATCAGCGTGCCCAGCACCGAGCCGGACGTCGCGATTCCCATCGCGCGGCCCGCGAGCCCCTGTTTGGCGAGCACGTGACCGTCGAGGCAGGCCGCGGCGGAGGCCGGCGTGCCCGGAATGTTGAGCAGAATCGCCGAGCGCGAGCCGCCGTAGATAGCCCCGACGTACGTGCAGATCAGCACCAGCAGCGCCTGATTCGACGGCATCTTGATCGTCAGCGTCGTCATCAGCGCGATGCCCATCGTCGCCGTGAGACCCGGCAGCGCACCGATGACGACGCCGACCAGCGACGAGAGCAGGATCAGCCCGAGCGACAGCGGGTCGAGGAAACTGGCCAGCGAATGCCCGAAGGCGATCAGTCCGTCGAACAAGAAGGCCTCGCGACGCGTGGGGGGTGCCGGTTACGGCAGCCGGACGAAGAACAGCTGCTCGAACACGAGGGTGACGGCTGCCGCGGTTGCGAGCCCGCACAGCAGCGCGACGGCGACACCGCGCACGACGGTACCCCGGGCCTTGCGCGAGGCGTGCTGGAACAGGAACACGAACAGCGAGACGAACAGCGCCGTGCCCAGCCAGAATGGCAGGCCGCGGCCGACCAGCAGCAGCGCGTAGACGAAGAACAGGCCGACGGCCAGCGCGAAACTCGAACGCGGCGCGAGCGGCGTGTCGTCGCGCCTGGCGGCGTCCCATCCTGCGTGCCGCGCGCGCCACAGCGAACGCGACGCGAGCAGTCCGCCCATCGCGGCGATGAGCAGTCCCAGAATCCCTGGCCAAAGTCCCGGCGCCGTGTGCAACGAGGCGCCTTGCTGCGCGAACCGATCCATTTGCCACGACAGCACGGCGACCGTGCAGCCGAAGGCGATCAGGGCGAGCGATCCCGCGAAGTCGGCGCGCGGCGAGGCGGGATAGGCGGCAGGCGCCACGAGGGGTACGGATGCGACGCGTCCGCCGGACGCGGTGCCCGGCGGACGGGTGACGGGCGATTACGGACGAGGAATGCCCAGCGTATCGGGCGATACCTTCGCCTTGCCGCCGTCGACGGCCTGCCAGGCGTTCACCTGGATCGCGGGCATCGCCGCCTTCATCGCCTCGGCGCCGGCCGAGGGTGCGAACTGCGCGCCGCGGCTCGTCGCGTAGTCCTTGAGCGCCTTCGACGTCTTGATGTTGTCGTTCCAGATCTTTTCGACGGTGGCGATCACTTCCGGCGGAACGCTCTTCGGGATGAAGATGCCGAAATAGTTCGCCGGCTCCTTGAAGCCGGCGAGCGTCTTGGTCAGCGGCTCGATGGTGCCGTAGCCGTCGAGCTCGACCGGCTTGTCACCGATGACCGCAAGCGCCCGCAGCTTCTTGCCGCGGATCATCTCGGCCTGCTCGACGGTCAACTGGGTCGTCACTTCGGTCTCGCCGGCGACCGTTGCGACGACGGCCGGATTGCCGCCGTCGTAGGTCACGTGCTTGTACTTGACACCGGTGGCCTTTGCGATCGCCTCCATGGCGCTGTGTCCGCTCGAGTTGACGCCGGCCGTCGCCACGCTGATCTGACCCGGCTTGGCTTTCATCGCGTCGATCAGCTCGGCTGCGGTCTTGTACGGCGTATTCGGATTCACGGCCAGCGTCGAGACGTTGGCGACGCTGAGGAACAGCACCCAGTCGCCGATCTTCGTGTCCAGCATGCCGAGCACGGCGTAGGTGCCCAGATCCTTTGCGGCACCGGCGGTCCAGGTATACCCGTCCTTCGGGGCTTCCAGCGCGTTCTTGGTGCCGATCGAGCCCGAGGCGCCCGGCTGGTTGACGATGACGACCTTCTGGTTCAGCGCCTTCTCGATCTCCGCCGCGGTGACGCGCGTCACCTGATCGGTCGAACCGCCAGCCGCCCAGGGCACGATGATGGTGATCGGCTTGGCCGGCTTCCACTGGGCGTGAACGGGAAGTGCGACAGCCGCGAGCAGCAGCGCGGCGGCGAACGTGCGCAATGGGTGTCTAGACATGGTTTCTCCTATCGGCGGTGGACGATGACGGTGCCGCCATCACGGCGCGCCACCCGCGCCGGACGGCCGTTCGAATGGACGTATTAACCGGTTGGTTACTCATGATAAGGTCACCCCCTCCGGGGCGTCAACGCGGCCGGCGCGCCTACCGCGGCGCCGTGCCGCAGGTATCCGAGCACCAGTTCGGTCATGTGCGCGAGCCGCTCCCGGCGCGCCGCCGGGCGGGCGAGGTCGCGGTCGAAAACTGCCGACAGCGTGTGGTTGTTCGACAGAAAGAAATACGCCAGTCCGGCGATCGAGATGTAGAGCTGCAGTGCGTCGGGGCTCGCCCGGAACACGCCCTGCCGGCGGCCGCGGCGCAGGATTTCGCCAAGCGTCCGGATGACCGGGGAATTCATCGTCCGGATCTTCGCCGAGCCCTTGAGGTGGCGCGCTTCGTGCAGGTTTTCGCTGCCGAGAAGCGTCAGGAACTCCGGGTGCGCGAGATAGTACTCCCACGTGAAGGCGATCAGCCGGCGCACGCCCTCGTCGGGCGCGGCGTCGAGCAGCGAGAGCCGGGCCTCGGCGACGCGAATGCGTTCGTATGCGCTTTCGAGCACCGCCCCGAACAGCGCATCCTTGTTGCCGAAATAGTAGTACAGCATCCGCTTGTTGGCGCCGGCGGCGGCGGCGATCCGGTCGACGCGCGCGCCGCCGAACCCGCAGCGGGCGAACTCGGCCGTCGCGGCCTCGAGAATTCGGGCGCGGTTGGCGCCGGGATCGCGGGTCACGACGCCTGGCGTCGTCCGGCGCTCCGGCGGGCGCTTGCGGGGGGCCGTGTCGCGGGGCATGGCGTCGATGTTAACCAGCTGGTTAATGCGATGCAAGGGACGCGTCGCGTCGCCGGGCGCGCAAATTGCGCGCTCGCTCACGTCGTGCCCGGTGTCCGCGCCTTGTCGGTCCCTGAAAGGAACGCCGCGGCGATGCCGTCGCCAGGGAAACGGGCGAGCACGTCGCGCCAGATTGCGTCGCTTTCGTCGAACGCCCCCTGGCGCCAGGCGGAGATACCGGCGGCGGTGCGTTCGATGAGCCAGGCGTCGGCGCAGGGGGTGAACGTGTTGATGATTTCGCTCTTCCCCTTGACCTGGATCGCGTCGACCGGCCGGAGCGTCACGTCCGGCGGCAACTGCCGTGCGGTCGCCTCGGACAGCAGGATCGATGTGCCATAGGCCTTGTTCGCGCCCTCGAGCCGCGATGCGACGTTCACGGCGTCGCCGATCGCTGTGTACGCGAAACGTTCGCTCGAGCCGACGTTGCCGACGATGACGGGGCCGGTGTGGATGCCGATGCGCATGGCCAGCGGCGGCTCGCCTTGCGCCGCCCGGCGCCCGGCGAGGCGGGTGAACGCGGCCTGCATGTCGACAGCCGCGTGCACCGCATGCAACGCGTGGGCAGGGTCGGGCAGCGGCGCGCCCCAGAATGCCATGATGCCGTCGCCGATGAACTTGTCGACGGTGCCTTTGCGCGCGTAGATGACCGCGCTCATCGCGTTGAGGTACTCGGTGAGCAGCGCCACGACCGCGGCCGGCGACCGTCCCTCGGAGATCGTCGTGAAGTTTGCGAGGTCCGCGAACAGGATGGTCAGCTCGCGCGCCTCGCCGCCGAGTTTCAGAAGCTCCGGTCGTTCGATGAGTTCGTCGACGACCTCGGTCGGCACGTATTGCGCAAAGGCGCGTCGTGTCTCGCGTGCCCGTTTGCGCTCGGTGAAAAAGCCGACCGTCGTCTGCGCGACGTACAGCGTCACGGCGGCGGCGGCGGGCAGCGTCGGGGGCAGCCAGTAGTCGGCCGCGGCGAACAGGAGGTAGGAGAGCACGAGCGTGGCCACCAGCGACGTCGCGAGCACCATGGCCGCGTGCAGCGGATTCCAGCGCAACCCGGTCAATCCGATCACGGTCAGGACGACGAGCGCCAGCGCAATCTCGACGGCGGCCGGCGCCGGCTGCAGCGAGCGGCCGGCGAGCAACGCCGCGGCGACGTTGGCGTGGATCTCGACGCCGGGTATCGAATGCCGGGCGATGTCGTAGAACGGAGCGTTGTAGAGGTCGGCCTGGCGACGCATCAACTCCGGCGACGTGCGCAGGGCGAGACCGACCAGCACGATCTTGTCCCGGAAGAATCCGGGCGGCAGGAGCCCCGGCGTCACGGCCTGATAGAAGTGGACGGTGTCGAACGTTCCGTGCGGGCCGGCGTATCGGATGAGGCGCGGCGCGGAAGGTGCTGCCGGCTCGGTGCCGCGCGCGCGGGCAACGACCATCGCGGCGAAGCTGTCGTTCCCCGAGGGCATCCGGCGAACGACAAAGTCCGCATCGGGGTCCACACCGACGTCGCCCTTTGCAGCACCGGCGGCGACGAACTCGGGTCTCGGCTCGACGGTCATGAGTGCCCGGCTGCGGGACGATTCCACGACTTCACGGCTCATCGCCAGCACGACATTGCCGGCGCGGGCGATCGCCGCCGTGAGGGCGGCGTCGTCCTCCGGCGCGGATGGCTCGGCGAACACGATGTCCATGCCGATCGCGGCGGCGCCGTCGGCGGCGATCCGGTCGATGAGCGCGGCATGCACGCGTCGCGGGAACGGCCACTGCAACTCGAGCTGCTGCAGCGACGGTTCGTCGATGGCCACGATCACGATCGGCGCGTCGCTCCTGCCCGGCGCCGAAACCGTCGTGTACAGATCGAAGGTCTCGTGTTCGATCTGGGTCCACTGCGGTGCCCGGCTGACGAGCCAGAGTCCGGCGAGCAGCGCCGCGCCGAGCGCGAACGCCAGCCGCCGCCGCGCCTGCAGCGTCCGGTCCGCACCTGAGCTAGAACCGGTACCGGACATCGACGACGTAGCTCTCCTTCGCGGCCTTGCTGCCAAGATTCAAGGCTCCCGCGGCGACGATCAGCCGCTTGTCGGGCGATTCCCAGAACGCCGCGACCTGTGTATTCCAGTCGGCCGGTATGAGGTTCGCGGTCGTGTTCTCCCGATCGGTGTAACGCTCCGAACGGTAGATGGTCTGCGCGCTCACGTAGACGCGCAGCGGTGACACCCAGGTCACGCCCAGCGAGGCAAAGTGCGTCGACACGAAAGGTATGCGCGCATCCTCGCCGGAGCTCACGGCATTGCCTGCCTCGTCCCTGACATACCGGTCGGCGGTGTTCTGGGTGTGGACGTACCTCGCCGCCACGGCGAGCTGCGGAGTGAGGATGCGGCTGACCGCAATGCCCGCGCTTGCTACGCGACCCTCGTCGAAGTCCGGGACGCCCTCGAGGGTTTCCAGGCTTGCCACGTTGACGAGCTGCGCGTTGCGCAGCAGATCGACGAACTGGATGTTCGGCGTCGGAATGCGGAAGCCGACCCGGCCGAGGTTCTTCACCTCCTCGTAGTCGAAGAACGCGCCGACGTTGGTTCCCGCATCCGGCTCGACGTTGACCCGGATGACGCCGCGATCGGCTTTGCCGCCGGTCGAAACCAGCTGGTCGTCGAGCGGGATGCCGGCGGTCGCGCCCGGCGCCAGCGCGCTGACCGAGGCCGGCTGCCGCCAGCGCTGCCACGCCGCACGCATCGTCGCACCGCGTGCCTTCCAGACGACGCCGACGCGGGGATTCCACTCCGTGTCGGTGGCCGTGGCGTCGATGGCGTCGACGATGACCGGAATGTCGGTGTCGCCCGTGCGCACCACGATCGCGTCGTTTTCCACGACGTGCTGGCGGAACTGCTGCCAGAAGAGGTCGGCCTGCAGCAGGAACCCGGGCGTGAGCTCCTTGCCGTACGACGCATATGCCTGCTTCGACTTCACCGTCGCGTCCTGATCGCTCAACGCCACGAACGCGACCGGTCCGGAGGGTGTCTCGGCCGTGCCCCCAGCGAGAAAACTGCCCTGGCGCCGGTCGTCGGCGAATTCGGCGCCGAACGACACGTGATCGGTCGGCGTGAGATCCATCGTGTGCCGTGCCGCGAAATCACGGGGCCTGGCGTCGAATTGCGAGCGAGCCGACAGCATGCCGGGAGGGTCTGCGCTGACGACGGTGAAGTTGTCGTAGAGCTGACGATCGTCGGTGCGGCCGACTTTCACCCAGGCCATCGCAGTCGGTGAGAAGCGCCAGCTTGCGCCGATGTCCACGCGCGCCTTGTCGAAGTTGCCGCTCGCGCGGTCGAGCTCGCGCTGCACCTGCTCGTAGCGGAACTTGGTCGCATAGGCGAACAGGCCGAGCTGGTCGGTCACGAGCGTGCCAAGCCCCAGCGTATAGAGCTCCGCGCGCGCGTCGCCGATCGTCGTTTCCGGGTTGCCCTGCGGATCGGTGCCCGGCGCCCTGACCGTGCCGACGCCACTTTCGACGTCGACGAAGTACGCGCTGCGCGTCGGCCAGTCGACGAGACCGTTGAGGCGCAGATACGGATTGGCCAGACGCATGTCGCCGCGGTCGTAACTCAGCCCGGCGGTGCCGTAGCGTCCGGCAGTGGGTACCAGCGTCGAGTAGCGGTTGCTACCGCCGAACGCAATAGGGTCGGCGAGGAAGCCCTGGAAGAGCTCCGAGTTCTTGTTGAACTCGCCCTTGTAGCGATCGGCGAGGAACAGATGGCTGCTGCCCGAGTAGGGGTCGTACGATTGCTGCGCGAGCTCGAGCGCCCAGTCCTCGAGTCCGAAGAAGGCCAGCGAATAGCCGAGGTTCGCCGTTCCCTGCTGGTTGTTGGCGACCTGATTCAGCGACTTGAGGTAGGGGAGGCGCGCGACGGCATTGCGGGCCGCCGCGACGGCGTCGCCTGCGCGAAACAGGTCCGTGTACATCTGCGAAAGGTACAGGTAGGGCAGCGGGTCCTTGTCGTCGAGTTCTGCCGCCTGGCGCATCGTCGCGATCGCCTGGTCGTGACGGCCGAGCTGGTAATAGGCGACGGCCGAGTACGTCTTGGCGCGGGCATAGCGCGGCTCCATGACCTCGGCACGCAGGAACGCTTCCAGCGCGGCGGCGGCCTGGCCCTGCTTCAACCGCAGCAGTCCGAGGCCGGTCAACGCGACGTAGTCGGCCGGGTTGGCTTCCAGCGCCGCGTCGAACGCCTTCCCGGCCTCGTTGAACCGGTTCGCGAACGTTTCGAGCGTGCCCAGCTCGCCCTGGTAGCCCGCACCTCCCGGGTTGAGCCGGATTGCCGTCGCGAGATTGCGTCGGCCCGGCGTGATGTCTTCGCGTTCGTTTTGCGCTGCGCCGAGGGCGTACCACGCGCGATCGTCGGTGGCGTCCACGCGCGTCGCGCGGCCGAAGGCTTCGAACGCTGCAGGCGCGCGGCCCTGCCGCCGCGCAATCTCGCCGGTGGCCAGCAGGATGCTCGCGGTGTCGCCGTCGCGCGGCAGCGCGACTGTGCGCTCGGCCTCTTCGATCTGATCGCCGACGAGCTGCGCGCGGGCCAGCAGGGCAAGCAGTTCCGGATTGCGCGGTGCCTGCATCAGGCCGTCGCGGGCGACGGCAACGGCCTCGTCGACCTCGCCGAACACGAGTTCGAGTTCGCCCAGCGCATCGTAGACGGCGATCTCGCCGGTGCGCTCCCGGCGTGCGGTTTGCAGGATCTCGCGCGCCCGCGCGGCATCACCAGTGCCAGTGCCGATCGCGGCCAGCGCCCGCGCGAGCGTCGGCGAGGACTTGGCCGCTTCGGCGTAACGCCGTTGC
>Ga0105106_10003450_pt1 | contig 11283 bp, 10 predicted proteins | sample PPLLaktember2015_5_FD_79109 | JGI IMG/M metagenome (GOLD analysis project Ga0105106, IMG submission 79109) | Freshwater sediment microbial communities from Prairie Pothole Lake near Jamestown, North Dakota, USA - PPLs Lake P8 Core (1) Depth... | ecosystem: Environmental > Aquatic > Freshwater >... | reverse complement strand
GAATCCCGGCTTCATGGCGGGTCTCGCCTGTGCAGGGGGCCGCGGTTGCGCGACGGGTCGTTCCAGCGCCGGGGGCCTTATCTGCGCCGGCGGCCGTCCCTGTGCGGGCGGCGCCATCGACGGACGCTGGGGCGTCATCTGCGGCCGTGCAGGCTCGGTGCGCATGGACGGCATCGGCTTCGGCGCGCGCTGCTGCGACGCGTCGGGCCCTCGCGGCGCGCCTGCGTTCGGCCGCGCGCCTGCGTTCGGCCGCGCGCCCCGGAAGTCGTCGCCGGGCTGGCGGTATTCGTTGCGGCGCTGGCCGAAGCCGGCGCCCGGTTCGCCGAAACCGTTCCGCGAGCCGCGCTCGGCGTCCGGCCGCACGCGCGAGGCGGGCGGCGGCATGGCGGGCGCCCCGGGGCGGGGCGCCGGTGCCGCGCCATCGCGCAGATCGGGCATGCGCCGGTCACGGCCGTCCGGCCTCGCGCGGTCGGATGTCCCGCGATCCCGCCGGTCAGGGCGATCCGGGGTGACGCGGTCCCAACGGCGATCGGGAACGGCCCGAAAGCGGGGATCGGCGGCAGACGGCGGGCCGACGAAGCGATCGCGGGGCGGGGTGCGGTACTCGACGCCGCGCCGGTGCGCCGGGTCGTGTCGCCAGACCATCGGCGGACGCGCGGTCGGGCGGACGACGACGTGGCGGTCGCGCCAGACCGGGCGCGGGTCGTGCCACAGCGTCGCGCGCAGCGTCACGAACGGCCCCCAGACGATGCCGGTCGAATACACCTGGGCGAAGTACGGCGGACGATATGCGATCGGCGGCACCCAGATGAACGGCGGATGCGCCGGCCACCACCAGGTGCCATACACGATCAGCGGGTTGTAGTACGGCACCCAGAGCACGCCCGGCTGCCACGGTTCGATCACGATCACGCGGTCCTGGACGATCACCTGCTGCTGGTCGGTCGACCGCAGCGTCCCCGCGGCGTGTGCGCGAGCACGCAGGACCTGCACCGTGTCCATCACCTGCTCGCGCTGCGCGAGGAAGGCGTCGCCCAGTCGCTGGGTCCAGTCGAGTTGTTCGCTCATCATCGCCAGCACGGATGGGAACTGCGCCAGCGCCTGCACGCTCGGATCCCAGGGCATCCGTTCGACGGCATCGGCCAGCGCATCGCCGGCCAGGCCCGGGTTGCGCCGGACGAAGCGCTCGGCCTCGACCACCTCGAGCGGATAGGTCGAAGCCATCAATACCTGCGCGAGCAGCGCGTCCGGATACAGCGCGAGCGGCGCCAGGATCTGGTCGAGTTCCTGTTGCGTGTAGGGGGCCTGCGCCCACGATGCATCGACCTGTTGCGCCTGCGACGGCGCCGCCGGCGCCATGGCGATCGTCGCCGCCGCGGCCGCGCAGGCCAGCCAGCCGATCGAACTGCGTCGTTTCATCGCATTCCCCCGCATTCGTGCGTCGTGCATGACGGGATAACGCTCGGGACGGCAGCGGCGCCGACCCCCTGGGCCGGGCCGGCGGGTAAGCAGATGTAAAGATCAGCCGGCCTGTGCAACCGCACGCGCAGCGAGCACCGGGATCAGGTGCGCGCGGTAGCTCGCGCTCGCGTGCAAGTCGGTGTTCAGGCGGTCCGGGGCGATCCGCACGTTGCGTGCTGCCGCGGGCGACCAGTCCGCAGTGAGTGCTGACTCGAGCGGGGCGCAACGGAACACGCAGGGGCCGGCACCGGTCACCGCGACGCGCAGCCCGGCCTGGCCCTGGCTGACGAACACGCCGACCAGCGAGAATCGCGACGCCGGCTGCCTGAACTTGACCCAGGCTGCCCGCTGCGGAATCGGGAACGACACCGCGACGATCAGCTCGCCCGGCGCCAGCGCGGTCTCGTACAGGCCCGTGAAGAACTCGTCGGCAGTGATCGCGCGGCGGTCGGTGTGGACCGTCGCGCCGAGCCCCAGCACGGCGGCCGGCCAGCATGCCGCCGGGTCGTTGTTCGCGATGCTGCCCCCCAGGGTGCCACGGGCGCGCACGGCGGGGTCGCCGATCAGGTCCGCCAGCCGGGCCAGTGCCGGGATGAGGGCGAGCACTTCCGACGAGCCGGCGACCGTCGCGTGGGGGGTCGTGGCGCCGATGCGCAAGGTGCCGTCGCCGACGGCGATGCCGGACAGGCCGTCCATGCGGGACAGGTCGACCAGATCGGTCGGCGTCGCCAGCCCGAGTTTCATGGTCGCCAGCAGCGACTGGCCGCCCGCCAGGAAGCGGCCGTCGATCGCCCTGGCGATGCGTTCGACCGCGTCGGCGACGCTCGCGGCGCGGTGATAAGCGAATTCGTTCATGTCCGCCTCGGGTTCAGCCGTGCAGCGCCTGCCAGACGCGCTCGGGCGTCAGCGGCATCTGAAGTGTGAGGGCTTGCTCACGCGCACCGGCGCGCCACAGCGCGTCGACGACCGCGTTGACCACGCAGGGCGTAGCGCCGATCGTGCCCAGTTCGCCGACGCCCTTGACGCCGAGCGGATTGGTCAGGCACGGGATCGACGTGTCCATCTCGGTGCGAAAGCGCCTGACCAGCCCCGCGCGCGGCATCGCGTAGTCGAGGAAGCTGGCCGACTGCAGCTGGCCGCTGTCGCGCTCGTAGACGACCTGCTCGCACAGCGCCTGGCCGAGGCCCTGCACCGCCCCGCCGTCGAGTTGGCCGCGCACGATGGCCGGGTTCACCACGCGGCCGACGTCGTTGACCGACGCGTAGCCGAGCACCTCGATCTCGCCGGTGTCCGGGTCGACCTCGACTTCGCAGACGTGGCAACCGTTCGGCCAGCTCGGCCCCTCGACCGAGCTGGTCGAGTCCATCCAGATCTGCCGCTGCGGCTGGCGCGCGGCCAACTCGAACAGCCCGATCGCGCGATCGGTGCCGACGATGCGGAACGCGCCGTCGGCGTACTCGACGTCGTCGCGGGGTGCCTCCAGCGCCTCGGCAGCCAGGTCCTGCGCCTTGCGCACCGTGCGTTCGGACGCCACCCGTACCGCCGAACCCCCGGTGAACAGCGAGCGCGAGCCGGCGCTGCCGAAGCCGCTGCCGCGATCGGTGTCGCCCTGGACGATCCGGATGCGCTCGATCGGCACCTGGAACACGTCGACCGCCAGCTGCGCGTAGGTGGTCGCGATGCCCTGTCCCATCGCCTGCGTGGCCGAGAAGATCTCGATGAAGCCGTCGGCGGCGACGCTGACCGTGACCCGTTCCTCGAACGCGTTGCCGCCGGTCCATTCGAGGAAAGTCGCGATGCCGCGCCCGCGCAGCCTGCCGCGCGCCTTCGACTCCGCCTGCCGCGCGTCGAAGCCGCCCCAGTCGGCCAGCGCCAGCGCCTGGTCCATGATCGACTCGAAATGGCCGCTGTCGTAGGTCTGTCCCATTGCGTTGCGGTACGGCATCTGCGCGGGCCGGATCATGTTGCGCCGGCGCAGCTCGGTCTGCTCGATGCCGAGCCGGCGTGCCGCCGCGTCCATCAGCCGCTCGGTGATGTAGATCGCCTCGGGCCGGCCGGCGCCGCGGTAGGCGCCGGTGGTCGTGGTGTGGGTGAGCACCGCGCGGAACTCGAAGTCGATCACTGGGATGTCGTAGATGCTGGTCTGCACCCAGGGACCGATCAGCAACTGGATCGCCACCCCGGTGGGCGTCGCGTACGCGCCGACGTTGGCCAGCGAGCGGATGCGCATCGCGAGGATGCGGCCGTTCGCGTCGAGCGCCAGTTCCGCGCGGCTGCGCACGTCGCGGCCGTGCACCGCGCCGAGGATCTCGTCGCTGCGCGCGGCGCACCACTTGACCGGCCGCTTCAGGTGGCGGGCCGCGAAGGCGACGGCCGCGTCCTCCGGGTACAGGCCGGTCTTCATGCCGAAGCCGCCACCGACGTCGCCGACGACCACCCGCACCTGCTCCTTCGGGATCTTCAGCACCTCCTGCGCCAGAGTGTCGCGCGCGCCCGACGGCATCTGCGTGCTCATGCGCAGCGTGAGCCGTCCGCTCGCCGCGTCCCAGGCGGCCAGCACCGCGCGCGGCTCCATCGGCGACGGTGCGAGCCGCTGGTTGACCAGGTCGAGCGACACCACGTGCGCCGCGGCCCGGAACACAGCCTCGGCGGCGGCAGCATCGCCATGACTCATCGCCGCCGCCAGGTTCCCCGGCGCCTGGTCGAACACCAGCGGCGCGCCCGGCGCGATCGCGTCCTCGATCGTGACCACGGCGGGCAGGTCCTCGTAGTCGACGAAGATCGCGTCGCGTGCCTCGCGCGCGGCCTCGCGCGATTCGGCGACGACCGCGGCCACCGCTTCGCCGACGAAGCGCACCTGCTCGTGCGCGAGCGGGCGACGCGGCGGCGCGGTGCCGGGCGAGCCGTCCGGGCGCCTGAAGCCGGCCGGCCCCGGGAGCACGCCGACGCCGGCGTCCACCAGTTGCTCGCCGGTCAGGACGGCGAGCACGCCCGGCATCGCCGCGGCGGCCGACGTGTCGATCGACACAATCCGCGCATGCGCGTGCGGCGAGCGCAGGAAGCACAGGTGCGCCTGGCCTTCGAGGTCGAAGTCGTCGACGAACGCGCCGCGCCCGGTCACCAGCGCGGGGTCTTCGATGCGCCGGACTGCGTGGCCGCTGCCGAAGCGTCCGTATCCGTTGGGGTCGGGCAAGTCGGGTCTCCGTGGCAAGCGTGCGTGGATGGGCGGCGCGGCTGGGCCGCCGCCGCAACGATCAGGCGGGCTGGCGGGCGAGCGCGTCGGCTGCCTGGCGCACCGCGGCGACGATGTTCGTGTAGCCGGTGCAGCGGCACAGGTTGCCCTCGAGCGCGTGCACGATCTCGTCGTCGCTCGGCGCCGGGTTCGACGCGAGCAGCGCTGCCGCGCTCATCACCATGCCGGGCGTGCAGAACCCGCATTGCAGCGCGTGGCAGTCGACGAAGGCCTGCTGCAGCGGGTGCAGTTCGGTCTCGCCGCCCGCGGGTCCGCGCCGCGCCATGCCCTCGATCGTCGTCACCGTCGCGCCGTCGACCTGCACCGCCAGCGTCGTGCAACTCTTGGCGGGCTGTCCGTCGACGTGCACGACACAGCAGCCGCACTGGCTGGTGTCGCAGCCGACGTGGGTGCCGGTGAGCTTCAGGCCGTCGCGCAGCAGTTCGACCAGCAGGGTGCGGTTCTCGACGCTGCGCGTGATGCGCGTGCCGTTGACGGTGAGGGTGATGTCGGGCATCGATGCGGGCGGATCGGAGCTGCGGGAACGCGATCGTACTGCAATCGGCGCACGGCCCGCAGTCGGCAGCGCGCGGGCCGCGATCCGGCATCTTGCGGCGGGCTGCGAATCGGGACAGCATGGCGAATCTTCCGCCCCGGGGACATCGCCATGACACGAACGACCAGAAGCGCCATCGCCTGCTCGCTTGCGCTCGCTTGCGGCAGCGCCTTCGCGTTCCAGTTGAGCAGTCCCGACATCGCGCCGAGCGCGACGATCACCAACAAGCACGTCTTCAAGGGCTTCGGCTGCGAGGGCGAGAACATCTCGCCGGCGCTCGCGTGGAAGGCGCCGCCGAAGGACACGAAGAGCTTTGCGCTGCTGGTGCACGATCCGGATGCGCCGACCGGCGGCGCGGGCTGGTGGCACTGGGTCGTCTACAACCTGCCGGCCGACGCGATGTCGCTGCCGCAGGGCGCGGGCTCGGCCGACGGGGCGAAGCTGCCTGCCGGCGCGGTCCAGCAAAAGACCGACTTCGGCGCGCCGGGCTGGGGCGGGCCGTGCCCGCCGGCGGGCGACAAGCCGCACCGCTACGTGTTCACGGTGTACGCACTGAAGGTGGACAAGCTCGAGCTTCCCGAGGGCGCGACCGCATCGCTGGTCGGCTTCATGGTGAACGCCAACTCGATCGGCAAGGCGACGCTGACCGGCAAGTACGGACGCAAGAAGTAGCGGCAGGCGGGACGGCGCGTGCCGTGCCCGAACCTGCGGTTGTCCTGCTGAACCCTCGCGCGGCAGGCGGGCGCGCCGCACGCCTCGCCGAGCCGCTGCGACGCTGGCTGGCGCAGCAGGCGCCCGACGTGCCGCTGCAGATCCCCGACGCGATCGACGCCGGGCGCGCGTCGCTGATGGATCGGCCGTCGGGCTCGCGGGTCGTGCTGGTCGGCGGCGACGGCACGTTGCAGCGGGTGCTGCCGGCGGTGCTGGCGCGGCAGCTGAGCGTCGGCCTGGTGCCGGTGGGCAGCGGCAACGACCTGGGGCGCGCGCTCGGGCTACGCGGCGTCGCGTGGCCGCAGGCGCTCTCGCTCGCGCTGCGTGCGCCCGCCGTCGAATGCGACATCGGCGAACTCGTCACCGACGACGGCTGCGTTCCGTTCGCGTCCAGCCTGGCGGCCGGTTTCGACGCGGCGGTCGCGGCACGCGCGCACGCCGGTCCCGACTGGCTGCGCGGCGTGCCGCGCTACCTGTGGGCCACGTTGCGCGAACTGGCTTCGCTGCGGTGCTGGCGCGTTCACGTGCGCGCGGACGGCGCAATGGTGCACGACGGCGACGCGCTGTTCGCATCGGTGCTCAATACACCGACCTACGGCGCCGGCATGCCGGCGGTGCCGCACGCCCGCATCGACGACGGGCGACTCGACCTGCTGATCGCCGGCCGCTTCGGGCGCGTCGGCACGCTGGCGATGTTGCCGCGGTTGCTCGCCGGGTCGCATCTCGGCCATCCACGGGTGCAGGCCACGCGCTTCGCGGTGTTGCGCGTCGACACCGGGCGCGCGATGCCATTGGCCGCCGACGGCGAGCCGGTCGGCGAGACGCGGGCATTCTCGGTGCGGGTACGACCCGGAGCGCTCCGGGTCGCCGGACCGGAAAGCGTCGCGCCGCGGCGGACTGACCGCCCGGCCGCAGCGTGAACGTGCCGTGCGGGCGACGATCCGCTAACATGGGCATTCAGCTGGATCGCCCGCGGAGCAGTCGCCGCCGCCAGACGCGATCGATGTGAATCCGGATCGCCGGCAACGAAGACATGCGAAGCCCCGACCTGAGCGAGTTTCGACGTCGGATCACCGACGAGCTGACGCGGACGGACGAGTCCATTGCACGAGCGACCGCCTCGGCGGATACGGTGATGCTCGACCCGGCGAGCGTCGGACGCCTTTCGCGGATGGATGCGTTGCAGCAGCAGGCCATGGCGCAGGCGATGGTGTCGCGCCTGTCGCTTCGCAGGAGAGGGCTGCTGGCTGCAATGCAGAGGGTCGAGGCAGGCACGTTCGGACGCTGCTGCCAGTGCGAGGCGGAGATCGACCCGGAGCGTCTCGAACTGGATCCGATGGTGGTCTTCTGTTCGGAGTGCATGGACGCGCGCGAAGCCGCCAGGGGGGGCCGCGGGACGGGCTCGCGATGACCCTGCACGAGCAGCGGCTGGAAGCCGTGACGCAGCGCCTTCTGGCCAGCGGCGCGACCAGCGTGCTCGATCTCGGATGCGGGGACGGCGAACTGATGGCGCGTCTCGCGATGCTCGAGCAGTTCGAGCGCATCGTCGGGATCGACATCTCTGCGGATGCGCTGGCCGGTGCCAGGCGAGTCCTCGATCTCGGCCCGGACGCGGGCGACGGCCGCGTCAGCCTGATGCACGCGTCATTCACGGTTGCCGACCGGCGCCTGTGGGGATTCGACGCTGCGGCGCTGGTCGAAACCATCGAGCACGTCGATCCGGACCGCCTTTCGCTGGTCGAGCGTGCGGTCTTTGGCTGCTACCGGCCGCGAACGGTGGTCGTCACGACACCCAACGAGGAGTACAACGTGCTTCACGGAATGCGTCCGGGAGCGCTGCGTCATCCCGATCATCGCTTCGAATGGAGCCGGACGAAGTTCCGGAGATGGGCACTCGGGGTAGGGAAGCGCAACGGCTACGCGCTCGCCTTCGACGACGTCGGCGAGGTCGACCCGGCGCTCGGCGCCTCCACCCAGATGGCCGTCTTTACCTGCTCGCAGCAGTGATCGGCGCTCGGCACGCTGTGTCGATCGACTGCGGCCTTACCCCGCCTCGACCGGCACCGCGCTCGCGATCAGCGCCTCCCAGCCCGCTGCATCCGTCGGCCAGTCGCGCTCGCCGCGCTCGTTGAGCCGCCGCAGGATCTGCGCCAGCTGCCAGGTCGGCGGCTGGCCGAGGCCGGTCGGCTTGTCGCGCCAGATGCGGCGCACGACGTTTTCGCCGACGGCGAAGCGCTGCGCGATCGCTTCGATCACCGCGCGGTCCTGGCCGGCATCGATTGCGCGCTTGAGTACGCCGGCCCAGCGCAGGCTGTGCGCGCTGTCCTGGCGCGCGGCCAGCGGGCGCAGATCGTAGGTGGGCACCTGCCGGCGCCGCGCGCTGCGGCGTGCCCTGTCGGCCGGCGTGTCGAGCGCCTCGGCATCGAAGCCTTCATCGGGGTCGCCCGCATCCACTGCGCCCGACCACGTGTCCAGCGGCGCAAGCGTCTCGGCGAAGAAGGTTGCGAACGACGGCAGCCGCGCCAGCAGGTGCGCGCGCGGTGCTGCGTGGCGCGGGTCGATCCGCAGCCAGTTGTAGCAGCCCAGGTGCTTGCCGGCGCCAGTGCGCGTGAGCTTGGCCATCGTCACCGGGTCGAGGCTCGCCTCGACGATGGCGGCGATGCGGGTGTCGATGGCGTCCTCGCGCAGGTCGATCGAGCGCAGCGCGCGGCCGTAGAAGCCGACGTCGACGATCTCGTCGCGCAGCGCGCCGCGCAATTGCGCGAGGAAATCGGGGTAGCGGCCGGCACGGTCGAACAGCGATGCGGGCACCGAGGGTTCGACCCGATGCTCGCGATCGAGGTGGCGGCCCCAGTCGTCGCGGCGCCGGTCGAGCACGGTCAGCATCTCGTCGGCCAGCGACGCGAACAGCAGATCGAGCGCTTCGCGGGCCTCGCGCGCTGTCGCCGAATTCGGCGCCGCCGGGTGCGGCCGTCGCGTCGTCGCGGCCAGGTTGCCGGCGATCTCGGTTCGGGCGAGCAGATCGACCAGCAGCTTCAGCGTGCGATCCGACAGCAGCGCGCGGAAGTCGTAGATCAGCCGGTCGCGATCGACGCCGACGAAGCGGGCGTTCAGGCCCCATGCGCGCGTGAGCTGCGCGAAGATCGGGTTGGTCATCAGCGACAGCCGCGAAGCCAGCGGCAGCAGCACGGCGAACAGTCGCCAGTCGGACGACGGGTTGCGAAAGACCAGCGCGCGCGGACTCGTGCAGTAGCTGCGCGCCAGGTGCGCGAGTTCGGGACCTACGGAGCCTGCGTCCTGGAGTTCTTCGTCGATCGGGACGCTGTCGACCGTGAGGAACTCGACGTCCTTCAATCGGCCCGCTTCGCGAAGAGCAGCAGGCTGCCGCCGAACACCAGCAGCGCGGCGGCCATCAGTGTGCGCGCGACCGACCCGCGCCACAGCGCCTCGGCGGCGAACAGGATCCCGGCGGTCAGCACGATGCGTGCGGTGCCTGCCGTGCGCTGGGCTGGGCTGAGCTGGGCCATGGCATTAATCTACTCCAGAAAGGATCGCGATGTCGCCCCGCGGTTCTTCAGTCGATGGGCTTCGTCGATGCTAACTGCGCGCTCGCCGGGAACGATATCGATTTCGTCACCGGCGGCGAGTCTGCCGGGACGGACGACGGCGCAATGGAAGCCGGTGTAGCCCGACTGCACCATCATCTTTCCGGCCCAGGCGAACCCGAGATGGGCGTCGAACTTGTAGCAGGGTGTTCGCGGCTGGGTCACGACCAGTTCGACCTCGCCGATGCGCAACCGGTCGCCGACCCAGATCGCCGGCTCGAGCAGGCCGGACACGGTGAGGTTCTCGCCGAGCGACCCGTGCGGCAGCGGTCCGGGGCGGCCTGCCTGGCCGCGCACCGTCTGCCAGAACGGGTAGTGCTCGGCCGGGTAGACGTAGACCGCCTTGTCCGGACCGCCGTGCACCGACTGGTCGGCCTGCTCGTCGCCGTCGACCCCGAGCGTGGCCACGGCGAGCGCCGTGTCGACCCGCGTCTTGTGGATCGCGCTGGCGACCTGCCGCGTGCCGCCGTCCGGGGCCGGCACGAGCAGCGGCGCGGTGCGCCCCACGCTGATCGTCAGCAGTGTCGGCATCGTGGCTTGCTCGGCCGCGTCGTCACGTCGTTTCGCAGTTAGTCGTCAGGTCCTGGCACGCGGCAGCCGCGCCAGCGCCTGCGCGACCAGCGCGGCGCCGGAGGCGACGACCCGGCGCTCCCAGTCACGGCTGCCCGGCCGGAACGCCTCGAGCATCTCCGCCTCGATCGCGCGGCCGGTCGCATCGCCGCGGTCGCCGTGATGCGCGAGCCAGTTGTCGGCGCGCATCGCGCGGATCACGCGCATCGGTGCCCAGGTTCCGTACTCGGGGTAGGCGAACGCGAAGCGCGCGCCGGCGGGCAACGCGGCCGAGAGCCCGCGGTCGAGCAGGCCGTTGAGCGGCGTCGACAGCGACTCGCCGGCAGCCGCCGACTTCACGCCGGCCGGCCAGACCTGCTGCGAAAACGCGTAGCCGTCGTCGGCGACCGGCGCGCCGGTGATCAGCTCGCAGGCGCCGAACTCGCCCAGCCCGGTGTGGAAGTCGAGCCAGACGACGGTCTGCGCGTGGCGCAGGTGCTCGCGCACCAGGGCCAGCAGATGCCGGGTGCCGGCGGTCTGCGCGTGGCCGCCGAACTGCATGCCCTTCGGGTAGCGGTACTGGCCTTCGACGGCGGCCTGCTGGAAGCGGCGCAGCCCGTACGCGGCAACGAAGGCGTCGACGCGCGCCCATCGCGCGGCCTCGCGGGCGGGCTCGAGATCGGGCGGGTTCAGGCAGTCGTGCAGCGCTTCGTAGTCGGCCGGGCACTGGGTCGGGTCGAAGCGCTCGCGGAAGTTGCGGTTGAAGTCGACGTTGTCTTCGTTGACGCGCCGGTGCCAGGCGAAGCCGTACGGGTTGTTGGCGTGCTGGATCACCAGCGCGGTGCCCGGCGCCAGCGCGAGCCGTGGCAGGACGGTCTCGAGCGCATGGTGCTGGATCGCGCTGCCGGTATAGCCCTCGACGCCGTGGGTGCCGCTGGACAGCACCACCGCGTGACGCGGGCGGTGCGCGCCGAAGCAGACCCAGTCGAGCGCCAGCGTTTCCCCGCCGGGCCCGTGTGCGGCGATCGGGCGCGAGTCCACCAGTACCGGGTGCCGGGTCGACAGCCGGTGCGCGCCTTCCAGCAGGCGCTCGCGCGAGACCCCGTACGAGGGCTGGAAGAACGACGCGAGGTCGCCGGCCGCAGGCGGATCGGAACTCATGCGGAGCG
>Ga0105106_10003449_pt1 | contig 11286 bp, 9 predicted proteins | sample PPLLaktember2015_5_FD_79109 | JGI IMG/M metagenome (GOLD analysis project Ga0105106, IMG submission 79109) | Freshwater sediment microbial communities from Prairie Pothole Lake near Jamestown, North Dakota, USA - PPLs Lake P8 Core (1) Depth... | ecosystem: Environmental > Aquatic > Freshwater >... | reverse complement strand
GCTCGGCTTCCGTCCGGATGACTCCGCTCGCCTTCGGCTCGCTGCGCAGCGCCTCCGGCGCCTTGCCGGCTGCGCGCTCCGCGGCCGGCAGACCGGCCGCTCCGCTTGCCGGACGCCGGCCCGCAATGGCTGCCGAGGCGCGGGCTGCTCTTGGCTACAGGTGCTTCATGCGGATGCGTTCGCTGGTGGCCAGGCGGCCGCCCGCGGCGATCCAGGCCTGGATCACCTCGGCGGCCTTCTTCGGGTTGTAGACGTCTTCCTCGGCGCTCCAGAGCCCGTCGCCGGCGTAGTCGAGCTTCGTCCAGGTCGGGAACTGGAAGGGCGGGCCGTTCGGGTCGGTCGGGTGGGGCAGGCGGTTCTGGCACTGGAACACCACGAGGCGTTGCTCGGGGTCGAAGACCACCCAGTCGTTCGGGAAGGTCATCGTCGGGAACGGCTCCATCACGCCGACGATCCAGTCCTCGATCGCCCGCCGCCCCACGAACTCGCCGTAGGCGTGCTCGACGTAGCGGGCGTCCTCGCTGAACAGCGCCGCCCACTGGCGCCAGTCGCCGCTGGCGATCGCCTGCTCCCGGACCTCGCAGTAGCGGGCGAAGGCCCCCTCCAGCTCCGCGCGCGTCACGCCGGCCATCGTCGCCTCCCGTTCGATGCGGGCATCATGCCGCAACGCGGGCGTGTTGCGCCGGCTCGACCCCTGGCAGATCCTTCGCCGGCTGGCTGGGGGGGGATCGATGAGAGCGCTCGCCGTGTCCGCGCTGCTCGTGCTGGGGGCCGGGCCGGGGAGCGCCGCTCCGACATCGGTCACGATCGCGGGCTCGCTGCAGAGCGAGGTGGGATGTCCGGGTGATTGGGACCCGGCGTGCGCCCTGACGCAGCTCGCCTTCGACGCCAACGACGGCGTCTGGCAGGGGACCCTGTCGCTGCCGGCGGGCAGCTACGAGTACCGGGCTGCGCTCGACGGGAGCTGGGACGAGAACTACGGGGCCCACGGGCAGATCTCGGGCACCAACATCGCCCTGCTCCTCCCGGAGGCGCGTCAGGTCAAGTTCTACTACGACGACAGCTCGCACTGGGTCACCGACTCGGTGAGCAGCCGGATCGTGACCGCCCCCGGCAACTTCCAGAGCGAGCTCGGCTGTCCCGGCGACTGGCAACCCGACTGCCTGCGAGCGTGGCTCCAGGACGTGGACGGTGACGGTCTCTACCGGCTGGTGACGACGGCGCTTCCGGCCGGCAGCTACGAGGTCAAGGCGACGGTGAACGAGTCCTGGGACGAGAACTACGGAGTCGGCGGCGCGCCGGGCGGCGCCCAGATCCAGTTCACGGTTCCCGAAGACTGGCGCCCGGTCCATTTCCAGTTCAACAGCGCGACCAACTGGCTCGTAGTCGGCGTGCCGGTGCCCGAGCCCGCCGGCTCCTCCGGCACGCTGGCCGCGCTCGCGGCGCTGGCGCTATGCTGCGCCCGCCTTGACTCCAGAGTCAACCGCTCACAGGAGCCCCCCGCATGAACCTGGAATTCTCCGAGGACCAGAAATTCGTCCAGCACACCGCCCGCGAGTTCCTCGCCAAGAACGCGGGCCTCGACGTGTGCCGCAAGGTCCTCGAGGCGAAGGACGCCGGCCACGATCCGAGCCTCTGGAAGGGCGTCGCCGAGATGGGCTGGCTCGGCGCGGTCGTCCCGGAGCAGTACGGCGGGGCGGGGCTCGGCTATCTCGAGCTGGTCCTGATCGCCGAGGAGATCGGCCGCGCGCTGGCGCCGATTCCGTTCTCCTCGTCGGTCGCGCTGTGCACGGAGGCGCTGCTGCGCTTCGGCAGCGAGGCGCAGAAGAAGCAGTGGCTGCCGCGGCTTGCGTCGGGCGAGGTGATCGGGACGTTCGCGTTCGCGGAAGGGCCGGGCGACGCCGACGTCGCCTCGCTGGCGACGCGCTTCGCCGGCGGCAAGCTGCACGGCACCAAGCTGCCGGTCTTCGACGGCGCGAGCGCCGGCCTCGCCGTGGTGGTGGCGCAGGGCGAGCGCGGGCCGGTGCTGGCGCTCGCCGATCTCTCGGCGAAGGGCGTGACGCGCACCGCGATCGAGTCCTTCGATCCCTCGCGCTCGCTGGCGCGCATCGAGCTGGCGGACGCGCCGGCGGAGCTGCTCGGCGACGCCGCCGGCGGCGCCGCGCAGGTCGCTGCGCTGCTCGACCGCGCCGCGGTCGTCTTCGGCTTCGAGCAGCTCGGCGGCGCCACCCGCGCGCTCGAGATGACCCGCGAGTTCGCCATGGGCCGCTACGCCTTCGGCCGGCCGATCGCATCGTTCCAGGCGCTCAAGCACCGGCTCGCGGACCTCTACGCCAAGATCGAGATCGCGCGCTCGAATGGCTACTACGCGGCCTGGGCGCTGAGCAGCGGCAGCGACGAGCTGCCGCTGGCCGCGTGCAGCTTCCGCGCCGCCGCCAGCGATGCCTTCGAGACCGCGGCCCAGGAGATGATCCAGATCCACGGCGGTGTCGGCTTCACCTGGGAGTACGACTGCCATCTGTTCTACCGGCGTGCGCGCTGGCTGGCGGCCTCGATCGGCAGCGCCAGCAGCTGGCGCGATCGACTGATCGACCGGCTCGTCGCCAAGCAGTCCGTCGGCGCCGATCTCGCCGCCGACTGAGCCCTCCCGCGAACCCCAGCGAGGACCCCCGCCATGGACTTCAACGACACCCCGCAAGAAGCCGCATTTCGCGCCAAGGCGCGCGCCTGGCTCGAGCAGCACGCGAAGCCGCGCGACCCGAACGCGATCGCGCCCAGCATGCTGGGCGAGCGCGAGAGCGCCGACGTGATCCAGCGGGCCAAGGACTGGCAGGCCACCAAGTTCGACGCCGGCTGGGCCTGCCTCAGCTGGCCGAAGGAGTACGGCGGGCAGGGCCTCGGCCGGCTCGAGGCGGTGGTGTGGAACCAGGAGGAGGCGAAGTTCGAGACGCCGCCCAACATCTACGCGATCGGCCACGGGATGCTCGGGCCGACGATCATGGCCCACGGCAGCGACGAGCAGAAGCAGAAGTACATCCGCGACATGGCCCGCGGCCAGGTGGTGTGGTGCCAGCTCTTCAGCGAGCCCGACGCCGGCAGCGACCTCGCCGGCCTGCGCACCAGCGCCGTCAAGGACGGCGACCCGCGACAGCCCTCTGGATCCTTTGACTGGGTGCTCAACGGACAGAAGATCTGGAGCACGGGCGCGCACTTCTGCGACTGGGGCATGATCGTCACGCGCACCGACCCGAACGCGGCGAAGCACGCCGGGCTCACCTACTTCATCGTCGACATGCACGCGAAAGGCGTCGAGGTGCGCCCGATCAAGCAGATCAACGGCGGCTCGGGCTTCAACGAGGTGTTCTTCACCGACGTGCGCGTGCCCGACGCGAACCGGCTCGGCGCGGTCGGCGACGGCTGGCGCGTGGCGATCACGACGCTCATGAACGAACGCGTCGCGATCGGTGCCGGCGGCGGGGCAGGGCGCCTTCGCGACCTGCTCAAGCTCGCCCAGGAGACGCGCCGCAACGGCCGCCCCGCGATCGAGGACGGAGCGGTGCGCCAGAAGCTCGCCGACTTCTACATCAAGTCGAAGGGGCTCCAGTTCACCGGCTACCGCACGCTCTCCGCGCTCTCGCGCGGCGCGACGCCCGGGCCCGAGGGCTCGATCGGCAAGGCGGTGGGCGGGCCGATGGGCCAGGAGATGGCCCACTTCGCGCTCGAGCTGCAAGGTGCGATGGGCGGCGTCGCCGAGAGCGGGATCGCGCCCCAGGATGCGATCTGGCAGGAGATGTATCTGGGCACGCCGGGCCTGCGCATCGCGGGCGGTACCGACGAGATCCTGAAGAACATCATCGCCGAGCGCGTGCTGCGGCTGCCGCCCGAGATCCGCGTGGACAAGGACAAGCCGTTCCGCGAGATCCCGACCGGCTCGGTGAAGTAGCTCCGCTCCTCTGCGTCAGCGGCAGCGTTTTCCGAGCGCGGCCAGCACCTCGCACGCGGCCGGCAGCGCGGCGGGCTGGTTGCCCGGCGACTCGGTGTGCGCCTGCGCGGCCTCGAAGAAGGCGGCCCGCGCGGCGCGCGGATCGCCGCTCGCCGAAACGGCCAGCGCCAGCACGCCGCTCACGTGGGCGGCGGCGAGGCTCGTGCCGTCGCCGAACGCGAAGCCCCCGCCCGGCACGGTCGAGAGGATCTCGACGCCGGGCGCCAGCACCTCGACCGACGCGCCGCGGTTGCCGCGCGCGTAGGGCGCGCCCGCGCGATCGACCGCGCCGACCCCGATCACCGAGGGATAGGCCGCCGGATAGCGCGGCTCGGCCACGGCTTCGTTGCCGGCGGCCGCGACCAGCAGGACGCCGAGCTGCTCCATCCGGTCCATCGCCTTGCGCAGCAGGCGGTTCGGCGGCCCCACCAGCGACAGGTTCAATACCTGGGCACCCTGCTCCCAGGCGACGTCGACGCCGCGCAGCAGCTCGAAGAGCCGGCACTCGTCGCTGGCGCTGGCGTCGCGCGGCCGGCACACCGGCACCCCCACCAGGTCCGCGCCCGGCGCGACGCCCGCGATGCCGAAGCCGTTGCCGGCCACCGCCCGCACGACGCCCGCCATCAGCGAGCCGTGGGCGCCGGGCGCCGCGAATCCCCCTTCGGCCTTCGCATCGGGCAGCGGCACCACGCGCACGCCGGCGAGATCGCGGTGCTGCGCGTCGGGCGCCGAGTCGAGCAGGGCGACGCGCGCGCCGCTGCCGTCGGCGACCGGCCACGCGCGCTCCGCGCCGGCTCGCTCGAGCCCCCACTGGAGCGGCCGGTAGGGATCGCGGCCCGCCTCCGGGTCGAAGGGCCGCAGCTCGGCCTGCGCGCTCACGTACACGTCGTTCGCCACCGTCACGGCGCTCTCGGGCGCGCTCGCCACCAGCGCCGACGGCGCCGCGCCGGCGGGGCCCACGACGCGCACCACCGTCGCGCACAGCACGGGGCTGAAGAACGACGCCGCCACCGCCGCGCCGGGCGCCAGCTCGAACTCGGTCGGCACCTGGCCGTCGGGGCCCTTCGGCAGCGCGAGCAGCGCCTCGCCGGTCCCGAGCGCTTCGCTCGGCGCGGGCGTCGCCGGCAGCGGCACGATGGCGCCCGGCCCTCCGTCGACACCATCCTGAGACGGCAGCACGCCGGGCTCGCTCGGCGCCGCGCCCACGGCGGCGTCGTCGGGCCCGATCGGGCCACAGTCCTCCGGCGCGGGGCTCGCGCTCTCGCTCGGCTTGCCGCCGCCGCGCGCGCCGGCGGTCGCCGCGTCGGCCGCCCCGGCCAGCGCGAGGGTCAGCAACACTCCGGCGACGCAGGCGCCGGCGGAAGCGCGCTCGTGTCGCGTCCGCCCGGGTCCCGCGCGCCGCGCGCTACGGCCGCAACGGTTCTGCGAAGGACGCGACACCTGTCCCCTCGGCGCGCAGCAGCGCCGCCGCTGCGCTCGCGTCCGCGCCCGGCGGCAGCTCGACCCGATAGCGCCCGAGCGGGGACGGCCCCGCGACCAGCTCCGCACCGAGCCCGCGCAGCGCGGTCTGGATGCGCTCGGCCGAGGCGTCGCTGCGGAAGACCACGTCGAGGGCGAGGGCGCCTTCCGCGGCCAGCGTCGTCTCGCCGGCCAGCGCGTAGACCGGCTCCGGCCGCAGCCAGTCGCGCCCGAGCCAGCCGCCGAGCCCGCCCGCCAGCACGGCCAGCGCCACGCCCGCGGCCAGCCGCGCGCCCCCGCTCGCCCACACCGCGCGCTGTCGGCGCGCGGGCGCCGGAAGCCGCGGCGCGCTGGGGCTCGCCGGCAGCAAAGGCGCCTTCGCGGAGGGGGGCGATTCGAGCCCGTCCGCTTCGACGAGCGCGAGCACGCGCGCGAACAGCCGCTCGGGGTCCGCCGGCGCGACCGGCGCCTCGGCGCGTCCCGCCAGCACCGCGATCTCCTCGCGGCACGCCGCGCAGCCGGCGGCGTGTCCCTCGACGGCGCCGCGCTGATCGTCGGACAGGCCGCCGTCCGGATACCAGGCGATCCATTCCAGGATCTCGGCCGGGCAGGAATCGCTGGCTCGGTACGTCATCGTCCCACGTCCTCGATCCCGAGCTGCTCGATGCCGCGGCGCAGCTTCGCGCGGGCGCGCGACACCCGCGTCTTGATGGTGCCCTCCGGCACGCCGATCCGTCGGGCGATCTCCTCGTAGGGCAGGCCCTCGATCACGGCGAGCTCGAGCACCTCGCGCTGGTCCCCCGGCATGCCGGCCAGGACGCGCTGCACGATCTGGAGCTCCTCGCGCGCGATCAGGCGCGCGCCGGCGTCGGCGCCGTCGGCCACCCGGTGCAGCGACTCGACCTTGGTCGGCACCACCGAGGCGCGCTTGAAGCGCGAGCGGTCGCGGTGCGCGCCGGTCGACTTGAAGTGCGCGATCCCGAAGATCCAGGTGGACGGCCGCGAGGCGCCTCGGAACTGGTCGATGCTGCGCCACACCTCGAAGAACACGTCGGCCACCACCTCCTCGGCCAGCCCCGGGTCGTGGAGCCGGCGCATGACGAAGTGGAACACCCGGCCGTGATAGCGCTGGAAGAGTGCGCGCAGCGCGCCGCTGTCGCGCTCCCGGATCCGCGCCAGGAGCGATTCGTCGCTCGTGGCGGACGGGTCCGTCCCAGAGGGCTGGTGGGGCTGGGCTCGTTCCATTCCCGTCCTTTGTGTCGCCCCCGCGCCAATCGGGGTTTCCCATGCCCCGCGGGACGCAAGGTCCTTGTCAGGGGAGACCGGGGAGTGTTCCCGGCCCGACGGGCGGTTCGACCACGGTCGGAGGCGCTGGGGCCGGCGGGGCCGGCGGGGCGGCCGCCGGCGGCGGCGGCGCTGCGGCCGGCGGACCGGCGGGGCTCGGCGCTGCGGGCGGAGGCCGCACCGGCGGCGGGTTCTCGGCCACGCGCGTCGGGTCGATCGAGCCGCACGGCGTGCTCGGGTCCGCGCACGAGCCGGGACCCGGGAACTGGTCGATGCCGGGCGGAGCGGCGCCGCCGCCCCCGGAGTCGGCGGCGACGTCGGCCGCATCGAAGCGGCTGCGAGCGGGGGTCCGGGAGGTGCAGACACCCCCAGCGCACGGCTGCCGGATCGTCGCCTCGGCGCAGGGGCCGGCGGGAGCCACCTGCCAGCGGCGGGGCCCCGCGGCGCCCGCGTCGCCGGCGATCGGCAGGGCCAGGGCCAGGGCCAGGGCGGCGGGCGCCAGCCGGCGGAGGCTCGGGATCGGTTCGGGGTGCATCGGGATGCCTCCGGCCATGGTCGTCAGTGCCCCCAGGCCCAGGTCAGGTACGCGCCGACCACCTCGCGGCGGTAGTCGAAGACGTCCACGTTCGAGCGGTTGCGCTCCCAGCGCCAGCCCGCCGACGCCGTGAGCCCCCGGCCGATCGGCCGGGCCAGCGAAACCGCCACCGCGGTGTAGCGCTCGTCGCGGTCGTCGTCGTCGAGGCCGTACTGGACGTTGTATTCGGGGGCGGGCGGGTCCGGGAAGGTGCTCGGGTGGTCATAGGGCCGCCAGGTGACGACGCCCGAGGCGTCCAGCGCCAGCTCAAAGGGGAGCGCCACGAGCACGCCGGCGCTCAGCGAGTGGGAGTGGAACGAGTACTCGCTGCCGCGGGCGTCGAAGCGCTCGAACTCCCAGCCGGCGCGAAAGGTGCTGCGCAGCCGGGGCACTCCGATCGAGTGGCGCGCCCCGGCGACCCAGGAATGGCCGTCGCGCTCGCGCTCACGCCGCTCGTCGAGGCCGGGAGGGCCACATTCCGGGATCGGCATGGCGGGCGGCGCGCACAGGCCGTCGTCGGCGTCGGGGCCGTCCGTTACGTCGTCCGAGTGGACGAAGTACTCGTCGAGCCGGAAGCGCGCGTAGAGCTCGCTCGCGCCGCGCGCCTCCCAGGAGCGCAGCAGCGACAGGCTGGCGCGCCCGGTCGCGAAGAAGGCGCCCTCGTCCACCCACGCGTGGCCGCCGTCGAGGGTGCCGCGCAAGGTGGTGGCCTCGTCGAGCCGGCGGTCGAGCCAGAGCGCGAGCACGGGATAGTGCGAGTCGAAGCTCGTGATGTCGGCGTAGGCCGCGCCGCTGTAGCCGGCGAGCGCGCCCGCCGACCAGCGCGACGTGCGGAACAGCTCGGCGCCCGCCTCGGCGGACCAGACGCCGCGCACGTCGTCGGCACTCGAGATCTCCTCCGGCAGCGGGGCGCCCGCGCCCTGGAGCACGGCGTTGTCGTCGTACTCGAAGCCGGCGCGCACGCGCGCCCAGCGGCGCAGCGCCTCGGCGGCGAGCCTGCCGCGCAGCTGCTCCGCCTCGGCCGCCCAGGCCGTCCCGGGCCAATCCTCGACCACCCGCGAGAGCGCAGCCTCGGCGCGCGCCCGGTTCCGTGCGCGGCTCCACGCGAGGCCCGCGTAGTACGACGCCACCGGCTCGACGGTGCGCGGATCGCGCGCGCGCGCTTGCTCGAGCGCCTCGGCCGCCTCGGCGCCGCGCTCCTCCTCGAGCAGCAGCAGGCCGCGATAGAGCAGGACCTCGGCGTGCTCGTCGCCGAGCCCGCCGGCGGCGGCGGCGAGCTCGGAGCGCGCGCCCTCGAGATCGCCGAGGTGGTAGAGCGCGATCGCGAGGCGCAGGTGCGCGTCGGCGCGGCCCGGCTCCTCGCGGAGCGCTTCGCGCAGCAGGGCGGCCGCCTCGTCGTAGCGGCGGAGCTGGGTGGCGCAGGTGCCGGCGAGCGCCAGCAGCGCGGCATCGGCCTGGCCGGCGGCGCGCAGCTCCGCGATCGCGTCGAGGGCGGCGGCGCAGCGGCCCTCGGCGGCGAGCGCCTCGGCCTGCGCGCGCAGTGGATCGACGGACGGCTCGGCGCCGGCGGCCGCGTGGGCCCCGGCGAGCAGCGCGAGCACGGCGGCGCCCAGCAACGAGGCAGCACGGACGCCGGCGCCGCGGCCGATGCGGTCGGATCGGGCGATGGTGCGACTCCCCGGCTCCCCACCCCCCGCGTGGGGCTTGCCGCCACGCATGGTCCCCGGATCGCGGGCGACGCGCCATCGGGCGCTCGGGTCCCGCAAGCGGAGCTGCCGAAGGCGAGCGAAGCCCGTCGGGACGCGGGGGGGAACCCGATCGATCCCTGCGGTCACACAAGGACGCAGCAGCGGAGCAGTCGACGCAGCAGCGCAGCAGCGGCGGCGCGAGAGACCCCGGGCAGCGTCGAGCCCGGCACTCGCCCCTCGGCGGGCCCGACACCCATCCGCCGGGGCCTGCCGTCCCCCGACGCGTCAGGCGGAGCGCCCCGGATCCCCTCCCCGGGGCGCTCCGGGCGCGCGGCCGCCCAGGCCGGCGCGCACCTGCTCCGCGAGCTCGTCGGGGCCGAAGGGCTTGGCCAGCACGCGGGCGCCCTCGGGCCAGGCCCCCTCCTCCTGGGGCGCGCCGATGCGTCCGGTCATCACGACGGCGGGCAGGTCGGGCGCGAGCGCGCGCATCGCGCGCAGCGCGTCGAGGCCGTTGCGGCGCGGCATCGAGACGTCGAGCACGACCAGCGCGACGTCGCTCCGGTGTCGCTCGAACAGGGCCACGGCGGCCTCGCCGTCCTCGGCCTCGAGCACCCGGTAGCCGCGCCGCTCGAGGGTGAGCCGGGCCAGGCGGCGCACCGCGGGCTCGTCCTCCGCGAGCAGCACGGTCTCGCCGCCGCCAGGAGCGGCGGGGGAGGGGGCGGCGATCCGAGCCGCGCCGGTGTCGGCGGCCGCCGGCCACCACAGCCGGAACACGGCGCCGCGCCCCGGCTCGCTCTCGACCTCGACGGCGGCCCCGTGCGCCTCCGCGAGCGCGTAGACGACCGCGAGCCCGAGCCCGGTGCCGCGGCCGGCGGGCTTGGTGGTGAAGAACGGGTCGAACACCTGCTCGAGGGTGCGCGCGTCCATGCCGCAGCCGCTGTCGCGAACCTCGAGCGCGAGGCGCGCGGGCTCGCCGGGCAGCGCCTCGGCGTTGCGCGCGCCGAGCGTGATCGTCCCGCGCGGGCCGACCGCGTCGCGCGCGTTCACGGCGAGGTTCATCAGCACGCGGCGAAGCTGGACGGGATCCGCCCGGGCGGCCCACAGCTCCGGGCCGACGGCGATCTCGAGCCGGACCTCGGGGGCGAGCGTGGCGCGCAGCAGGCCCTCGACCTCGCGCAGCGCCTTCTCGACGTCCAGCGCGCGCGGCTCGGGCGGCGCGGGCCGGGCGAAGTCGAGCAGGCTGCGGGTGAGCTGCGCGCAGTGCGCCGCCGCCCGCTCGAGGTCCACCAGCGGCGCGGGCGCCTCGGCGCCGGCCTCCTCGAGCAGCCCGCGCGCGTTGGCGAGGACGGCGGCGAGCTGCACGTGGAAGTCGTGCGCCAGGCCGCCAGCCAGCGTTCCGAGCAGCTCCATGCGGCGGGCGCGCTCGAGGCGCTCGGCGACGCGACGCTCCTCGGTGACGTCGCGGCTCACCCAGAGCTGCCCCAGGCGCTCGCCGTCCTCGGAGCGGACCTCGCGCAGCGAGAGCTCGAGCGCGCGTTCCTCGGGGCGGGCGAAGCGCAGCTCGAAGCTCTCGACGTCGCCGGGGTCCCAGGCGAAGCGCGCGAGCAGCCGGCGCGCCTCGCCGGGCGCGAGGCGCGGCGCGTAGTGCTCGAAGGCGGCGCGCGCGGTGCGCCCCTCCCAGGCCGCGGGGTCGAGCCCGAACTGCTCGGCGCCGAGCCGGGAGAGCGTCGTGATGCGGCCCTCGCGGTCGACGAGGAAGATGCCGGCCGGCACCGCCTCCACCAGCGCGCGCAGGGTACGCCGCTCGGCATCGAGGGCGGCGGCCTCGCGCGCGCGCTCCTCGGCCGCGCGCGCGTGGACGAGGACCTGCGCGATCTCCTGGGCCAGCATCGCCAGCAGCCGCGCGTCGGCGGCGTCGAAGCGCCGGCCCGGGGCGAGGCCCGCGAAGATCGTGCCGAGCGTGCGCCCGCCGGCGCGCAGCGGCGCCAGGGCGATCTCGCCCACCTGCAGCGTCTCGGCGCGGCGGCGCAGCAGCTCGCCTTCCCGGCGCAGGTCGAGCACCAGCACCGGCTGGTCGCTCGCCAGCGCGCGCTGCACGATCGGGTCGTCGATCGGGAGGCGCAGCTGCTCGTCGGGGGTCTCGTCGATGCGGCGCAGCCGCGCGGCGACCTCGAGGTGACGGCCCGTCGGGTCGATCAGCCACACGCCGAAGCCGTCGATGCCGGCCAGCGCCGCCACCGCGCTGGCGATGCCCTCGAGCGCCTCGCGCGCGGCGCGCGGCTCGCTCGCGGCCAGTCGGG
>Ga0105106_10003446_pt1 | contig 11289 bp, 8 predicted proteins | sample PPLLaktember2015_5_FD_79109 | JGI IMG/M metagenome (GOLD analysis project Ga0105106, IMG submission 79109) | Freshwater sediment microbial communities from Prairie Pothole Lake near Jamestown, North Dakota, USA - PPLs Lake P8 Core (1) Depth... | ecosystem: Environmental > Aquatic > Freshwater >... | reverse complement strand
TCCCGGGATTGCCGGAGCTCCCCGCCGTGCACGTCGACGACCCGCCGCGGCCCACACGCATCGAGCTCGGCGCGCCCCCGCGCCGGCCGACGTCGGCGCCCATCGGGCTGTCCGAGCGCTACCGCTTCGGCACCTTCATCAAGGGCGCGAGCAACGAGCTCGCCGCCTCGGCCGCGACCGCCGTCGCCGAGGAGCCGGGCAAGCGCTTCAACCCACTCTTCATCTATGGAGGGGTCGGCCTCGGCAAGACCCACCTGCTGCACGCGGTCGGTCACCAGATGCACGAGCGTCAGCCCGACCTGCGCATCGTCTATCTGTCGGCCGAGCGCTTCATGAACGAGTTCATCTCGGCCGTGCGCTTCAACGAGTGCGACGCGTTCCGCAAGCGCTACCGCGAGAACTGCGACGCCCTGCTGATCGACGACGTGCAGTTCATCGCGGGCCGCGATCGCACGATGGACGAGTTCTTCCACGTGTTCAACGCGCTCTACGAGGCCGGCAAGCAGATCATGATCACGGCCGATCGCACGCCCTCGGACATGCAGGGCATGGAAGAGCGCATCACGAGCCGGCTGAACTGGGGCCTCGTCGCAGACATCAAGGCGCCCGATCTCGAGACCCGCGTCGCGATCCTGCGCCAGAAGGCCGAGGACGAGCGCATCGCGATCGCCAACGACGTGGCGGTCTACCTCGCCACGCTCGTGCGCTCGAACGTGCGCGAGCTCGAGGGCGCGCTGGTCCGCGTCTCCACCTTCGCGGCGCTCAAGGGCGTGCCCATCACGCAGGACTTCGTGCGCGACGTCCTGGGCGATCACAGCGCGCCCAGGGTCGCGCCGCAGGTCACGGTCGAGGCGGTGCAGAAGGCCGTCGCCGCCCACTTCTCCGTTCGCATCGCCGACCTCAAGGGCCCGCGTCGCCACAAGGGCGTCTCGCGTCCGCGCATGATCGCGATGTATCTCAGCCGCGAGCTGACCGGGTCGAGCTTCCCGGAGATCGGCCTGCGCTTCGGCGGCAAGGATCACTCGACGGTGATCAACGCCTGCAAGCGCATGGTCGAGATCCAGGAGCAGGACGCCGAGCTGCGCGCGACCATCCAGAGCATCCGAGCAGCGCTCGTCGGACCCACCTCGACTTGAAACTCGACACTCCCGCGAGGCTCGCGATCGTGCGAGCCTGGATGACGCGCGCCCGATCGATCCTGTGGATGGGCAGCGGACAACTCTGGGGACCCACCTGTGGCCCACGCCCCGGCACCGAGCCATCCCCAGCGCGAGCGTCCCTCTCGTCGGAACCGTCCCCCGTCCATCCCCTGCAAACCTCCAAGGATCCCGCGCAGGTAAGGCATTTCCTCACATTTTCACACCCCTATCCCTACGACGGTTTATTAATTTCTTCTTTTGGATCACTGTCTCCGCGGCGTTGCAGCCCCTGACGCCGCCCGGGAGTCTCCGATGGAGCTCGAGATCGATCAGGCCCGTTTTCTGTCCGCGCTCTCGCTCGCGCAGACCGTGGCCGACAAGCGCAGCACGATGCCGGTCCTGGCGAACGTGCTCTTGCGTGCGACCAGCGACGGCCACCTCGTCTGCGCCGCGACCGACATGATGATCGCGCTCACGGAGTCCGTGCCGGCGACCGTGAAGTCGACCGGCAGCGTGACGGTCGGCGTGCGTCACCTGCACGGCGTCGTGCGCACGTTGCCGTCCGGCAACCTGAAGCTGCGAGGGCTCGACAACCACTGGATCGAGATCGTCAGCGGGCGCAGCCAGTTCAAGCTCATGGGCATGCCCGAGAGCGACTTCCCGGAGCTGCCCGAGGCGGGCAAGGGCAAGAAGGCGCTCGCGTTCACCGACGTGCCGGCGCACCTGCTGTCGGACCTGCTGATCAAGACCCAGTTCTCCGTGTCGACCGACGAGGCGCGCGTGAACCTCAACGGCGTGCTGTTCGAGTGCGACGGCGACATGGCGACGATGGTGTCGACCGACGGTCACCGGCTCACGCGCTACACGTGCCGCTTCCCCGGACCGAAGCTCGACAAGGGGATCATCATCCCGCGCAAGGGCATGCTCGAGATCCGGCGCCTGCTCGATCGCGTGCAGGGCGACGTCGCGCTCGGCATCGGCGAGCAGCACCTGTTCCTGCGCGCCGACGAGCTCGCGATGTCCGTGAAGCTCAACAACGTGCAGTTCCCGCCCTACAAGGCGGTCATCCCGACCAGCCACCAGCGACGCATCCTCGTCGGCCGTGAGGAGCTCCTGGGCGCCCTGCGGCGGGCGGAGGTCATGGCCCCCGAAAAGACCGCCACGGTCCGCCTGCAGCTCGTGAAGGGCAAGCTCGAGCTCACCGCCGACAACCCCGACCTCGGCGTCGCGCACCAGGAGCTGCCGATCGACTACGACGGCGACGCGCTCGTCGCCGGCTTCAACGCGCGGTATCTGATCGAGATCCTCGAGGTCGTCGACGGGCCCGAGATCGCGCTCGAGTTCCAGGGCGAGCTCGACCCGTGCGTGATCAAGCCGGTCGACGGCCCCGACCTGCTCGGCGTGGTCATGCCCATGCGGATTTAGCCGCGCGCGGAGACTCGCTGCCGCCGTGGGCTAGGCTGAGCGAATCGTGCGACTGCAAAGGCTCGACCTGCACGACTTCCGCAACTTCGCGGAGGCGCGGGTCGAGTTCGGGCCGCGGTTCACCGTGCTGTTCGGGCACAACGGCGCCGGCAAGACCAACGTGCTCGAGGCGCTGTGGCTGCTCGCGACGCTGCGCTCGTTCCGCGTCACGGATCTGGGCCTGCTCGTGCGGCGCGAGGCCGCGGCGGCCTCGGTGGTGCTGCGCGGCCACGACGAGGCGCTGGGACTCGACTGCGAGCTCGCGGTGCAGCTGCGCCGCCACGACGCGACGACGCGACGCACGGCGCTGGCCGACGGCAAGCCGGTGCGCGCGGCGATCGACTTCTACGGGCGGGTGCGCGCGGTGCTGTTCACGCCGGAGGACCTCGCGGTGCTGCGCGGCGGGCCGACCGAGCGGCGCCAGTTCGTCGATCGCATGCTCTTCGGGCGCGAGCGCGGGCACATCGCCGACGTGCAGAGCTACGACAAGCTCGTCCGCTCGCGCAATCGCGTGCTCAAGGACGAGGCGTTGCCCCACGACGAGCGCGACCGAATGCTCGACACGTACGAGTCGGGCCTCGCCGATGTCGGCGCACGCATCTGGAATCGACGCGAGCGCATCCTCGACGAGCTGCGCCCGCGCGTGACCGGCGTGTTCGCGGGGATCCACGGCGCGGCCGGCCCCGATCCCGGCGACGCCGCGGGGACCGGCCGCACCCCCGAGGTCGGCCTGCGCTACGCCGTGGCCCTCGGCGAGGTCGCGCCGGCCGAGCGACGCGAGGCGCTCGCACGGGCGCTGCTCGAGCGACGTCGGCTCGACCTCCAGCGCGGCGCGACGACGGTGGGTCCGCATCGCGACGACGTCGTCGTCGAGCTCGACGGCGTGGCGACGGCGGCGTTCGCTTCGCAGGGACAGACCCGGGCGCTGGTGCTCGCGCTCAAGCTCGCGGAGCTCGACCTGGCGACCGCAGCCGTCGAGTCACCGCCGGTCCTGCTGCTCGACGACGTCTCGAGCGAGCTCGATCCGGCCCGCACGGCGCTGCTGTTCGCGGCCCTCGGCCAGCGCGCCGGTCAGTGCGTGCTGACCACGACGGCGCCCGAGTACCTGCAGCTCGAACGCGAGGCGGACGTGCTGCGCTGGCACGTCGATCGGGGTCGTCTGCAGCGGGTCTGAGGCCCCCTTCGGACGGCCCGATCGGCGCCTGGAATTCCGGTCGGCGACCGGCGGTGAAATTGCCGAAAACGCACGGGTTTTCTGGGCCATCCGCACCTGGAGAGCGGGGGCCTTCCGTGCTACTCTCGCGGACGCCTCGCACCGGTCCGACAAGGGCCGAACACGGGCGTCGGCGCGTGCTGCGGAGCACGGCCGCCGAGCACCCGTCGGGGGCGATCTTCACCTCGGATTCCATGGTCCCGAACGAGCCAGCAGCCCAACGCGTCGACGATTACGGCGCCGATTCGATCTCGGTCCTCGAGGGCCTCGAAGCGGTCCGCAAGCGTCCCGGCATGTACATCGGTGACACGAGCGATGGCTCGGGTCTTCACAAGATGGTGTTCGAGGTCGTCGACAACTCGATCGACGAGTCGCTCGCGGGCCACTGCAATCGCGTCGAGATCGCGATCCACGTCGACGGGTCGGTCAGCGTCGAGGACAACGGCCGCGGCATCCCCACCGGACCGATGGAACATCACGGCGAGACCGTCGATGCCGCCATCGTGATCATGACGGTGCTGCACGCCGGCGGGAAGTTCGACAACCGCAGCTACAAGGTCTCCGGCGGCCTGCACGGCGTCGGCGTCTCGGTGGTGAACGCGCTGTCGGACTGGCTCAAGCTCGACGTGTGGCGCGACGGCAAGGAGCACCGCGCCCGCTTCGAGCGCGGCAAGGTCGTCCAGGACGTCGAGATCACCGGCACCAGCGACAAGCGCGGCACGAGGGTCACCTTCCATCCCGACCCGCTCGTGTTCGCGCAGACGCTCATCGATTTCGAGATCCTCGCCCAGCGATTCCGCGAGCTCAGCTTCCTGAACCCCGGCGTCACGATCGTGCTCCGCGACCTCCGCGACGGTCGCGAGAAGATCTTCGACGGGCAGGGCGGCATCGCGTCGTTCGTGCAGCTGCTCGCGCAGAACAAGGTGTCGATCGGCGACCCGATCTTCATCAAGGCGTCGGCGCCGTTCGAGCTCGACGGCACGGATTTCGACCTCGGCATGCAGGTCGCCCTGCAGTGGACCGATGCGTACCAGGAGAACATCCTGTGCTTCACGAACAACATCGCCAACAAGGACGGCGGCACCCATCTCACGGGTCTGCGCACCGCGTTGACGAAGGTCGTGAACAAGTACGCCGAGGAGAGCGGCCAGCTCAAGCAGCACAAGACCGCGCTCAGCGGTGAGGACGTGCGCGAGGGCCTGATCGCCGTCATCGCGATCCAGCACCCCGATCCGAAGTTCAGCTCGCAGATCAAGGACAAGCTCGTCTCCGGCGAGGTCACGGCCCTCGTGTCGCAGTCGGTCACCGAGGAGCTGTCGAAGTTCTTCGAGGAGCATCCCAAGTCGGCGAAGCTCGTCGTCGAGAAGGCGATCCTGTCGGCGCGCGCGCGGGCGGCCGCTCGCAAGGCGCGCGAGACGATCACGCGCAAGGGCGTGCTCGACGGGCTCTCGCTGCCCGGCAAGCTCGCCGACTGTCAGGAGCGCAACCCGGAGAACGCCGAGCTGTTCATCGTCGAGGGCGACAGCGCAGGTGGCAGCGCGAAGCAGGGCCGCGATCGCGGCACCCAGGCGATCCTGCCGCTGCGCGGCAAGATCCTGAACGTCGAGAAGGCGCGGCTCGACAAGATGTTGTCGAGCCAGGAGATCGTCACGCTCATCACCGCGCTCGGCACGGGCGTCGACGAGCAGTACGACATCGACAAGCTCCGCTACCACCGCATCGTCATCATGACGGACGCGGACGTCGACGGATCGCACATCCGCACGCTCTTGCTGACGTTCTTCTATCGCCACTTCCCCGAGATCATCGAGCGCGGCTACCTGCACATCGCCCAGCCGCCGCTGTACAAGGTCAAGATCGGCAAGAAGGACGTCTACCTCAAGAACGACGCGGCGCTCGATCGCTACGTCATCGATCACGCCATCGAGAACCTCGAGCTGCGCATCGGCGAGCACGACGTCAGCCGCGAGGTGCTCGCCGAGATCGCCGGTCGTGCGCTGCGCTATCGCGACGTCATCGACGCGCTGTCGCGCGAGTTCCGGCCGCCGATCCTCGAGGCGCTGCTCGATGGCGTGCAGGCGGAGGGCATCGCCAGCTACCGGCAGGCGTTTGCCGATGCGGCCCAGCTCGAGGAGCGGGCCGCCGCGCTCGTCAAGGGCGCGCTCGTCGGCCTTGGGCAAGCGAAGCTCGCCCACGAGATCGTCCGCGACGAGAACGACACGGCGTTGTTCGGCATGCGCCTGCGCCTCGTCCACGACGGCGTCACGCAGTACGAGCTCGTCACGCGCGACTTCCTCGAGTCGCCGGAGCTCACGGATCTGCTCGCGACCCGCCGCTACGTGCAGGGCCTGGGCGAGGGCGCGTTCACGCTGCGCCGCGACGGTCAGGACGTCATCACGACCACGCGGCTCGTCGAGCTCGTGCAGCACATGGGGCAGGTCGGCCGCGCTGGGCTGCAGATCCAGCGCTACAAGGGCCTCGGCGAGATGAACCCGGAGCAGCTCTGGGAGACGACGATGGATCCGACGAAGCGTGTGCTCCTGCAGGTGCGCGTCGGCGACAACCTCGAGGCCGACCAGCTGTTTTCGGTGCTCATGGGCGACGACGTGGAGCCGCGGCGCGACTTCATCACCGCGAACGCCTTGAACGCGCGCAACCTCGATGTGTAGCCGAGCACGTCGGCGTCAGTCGAGCTTCGCGGTCGGGGGGAGCTTGGCGTCCCACGCGATCTTGTCGCCGCAGCGCAGCATCGTCGCCCCGTAGTACGGGTTGGCGACCTTGCCCTCGGGCTGCACCCACGCGGCGCCCTGGTTGGAGAAGGCCATGGGGCAGTGGACGATGATGTTTCCCGTCTGCGTCGCCGGCGAGGCGCGCATGTACTCGATCATGCCGTCGCTCATGCCCTTGAACGATCGCCGTGCGGCGGCGATGTCGGTGGCCTTCACGCCGTCGACGGCCGCGAGGATGCGGTCGATGCCGGGCTTGCCCTTCAGCGGGTCGGCGGCGGTGCGCAGCTCGTCGCTCGCCGCGGCGACGCCGGCGAGCTCGTCGGCCGCGAGCACGCGCGCGATCTCGAGGTACGGCCGCACCACGGCGGCCTGCGGTGGTGCATCCGCGACGACGGCGTTGCAGCCGACCGCGGTGAAGCCGAGCACGCACGCTGCGACGACGAGGCGCCCCATGCCGGTACGCATAGCACGGGTGCCGTTGCACGGCGGGCCGGTTCGGACGCGACCACTGGTCGCTCTCGGCGCTCGTTCTCGGCACCGTGCTCGCCGCGCGCCTCAAGCTGCGAGCGCACGGCGTCGATGCACGCGAGCGTGACGGCCCGCGCCTCGATCGACGCAATGCGCTACCTGCGCGTCACCCTCGGCGAGGGTGACGACGTCGCGATGACTCTCTACGAGATCGACGACGGCGGCTGGGTGCACCGGATGTTCCAGCTGCACCCGAGCGGTACCCGCTTCGCGCCGGAGGACATGCTGATGTGTCGACCGGTGAACGTCGACGCGATGCAGTCGCACGCGTGCACCGAGGCGATCGATCGCGAGGACTTCGAGCTGCTCTGGGCCGAGATCGCGAACGAGCGCAGCTTCCTCGGGCGCGTGCTCGATCCGTCGCGGCCGTGGGACGGGCGCATGGACGGCACCCGCGGCACCGCGCGCGTGCGCTGGCAGCCCAACACGCGAGCGCCGAGCGCCGACTGGACGAACGTGCCCGGCGTGCCACAGCTGTTCGTGCTCGGCGACGAGCATGTGGCACGATCGCTGTGCGCGGCGCTGTTCATGGAGCGCTCGATCACCTGGTCGATCGCGACCGCCGTCGGTGAGCCGCGCTGCTTGGCGGCGTGACCACGCCGAAAACGACGATGCCCCCCGTGGTGCACACGGGAGGCATCGATGACGCGAGCGCGCTCGGTTACGAGAACAGCGCGTCGAGCTCGTCGGCGACGACGGTCTCTTCCTGGCCCTTGGCCAGCGCGAGCTCCTGCACGAGCAGCTGGCGCGCCGTCTCGAGCATCTCGCGCTCGCCCGACGACAGCTGCTTGTCGCCCCGGAGCAGGCACAGATCGCGCAGCACGGTCGCGATCTCCACGAGCGAGCCCGTGTTGATCTTCTCCATGTACTCGCGATAGCGCCGATTCCACGTGGCCGTCGAGATCTTGCCACCGCGACGCTTCAGCACCGTGTAGACCTCGTCGACCTCGTCGCTGCCGACGAGCTTGCGCAGCCCGACGGCCTCCGCGTTGTGCTTCGGCACCATGACCTTCATGTTGTTGTCGAGCACTCGCAGCACGTAGAACTCCATCGAAGCTCCAGAGATCTGGAGATTCTGAAGTCCCGTCACTTCAGCGACGCCATGACCGGGGTACACGGTCTTGTCGCCCACTCCGAACGAGTTCTGCATGGACGTTCTCCTGCGGCGGCTGCGAAGGCTGGCGCGTTTCGCACGCAGACTTGCAGCAACTTAGGCCGCGTAGGTGTACCAGCCGAGGAACGGGGAGTCAACGCCGGATGCAACAGTGTTCATGCGTAGAGTCGGCGTTCGGGACGGTCGCCAGGAAACCCCCCGCAATGCCACTGCAAAGGGCCGATGGGAGCGGGCGGAGAGGGCGGCGAGAGGGCGCGGCAGCGGCCGAGCGGGCGGGCGTCGGGCGGCATACGTCGCGCCTCGCTCGTGCTGCGCGCGGCGGAGGAGGCGGCCCGTTTTCATCACGACGAACGGCGCCGCGGAGCGCGGTCATCGAACGGTCATCGAACGGTCACGGCGCCTTTGTCGACGGGGCGAGCCCCCGGTTTGTCGATGGGGCGAGCCCCGCGGGGCTGCACGCCTGTGCACGCGCGCTCCTGCATCACGAGAACGGTGCCGATCCCGCGCCCGCAGGGGCATCATCCGGGGCGATGCGTCGGCGAGCGCGAGCGAACGGTGGCCCGGGGAACGTCCGATGGGTGGTGATGCTCGTGCACGCGTCGCGGCTCGTCGTGTCGCTGTCGTCGTTGGCGCTCGCCCTGGTGCTCGCGAGTGGTTGCAAGATGAATCCCGAGCGACTGCCCGAGCTCGATCGACGGTTCTACTACAACCTCGAGACACCCGAGGATCAACGCGCGTTCCTCGAGCTCCGCGACGACGAGCGTCAGGCGTTCCTCGAGAAGCGCGGCCTGTGGGACAAGTGGATCGCGCTGCCGGACGATCAACGCAAGCGCGTGCTCGAGGGCGACGTGCGCCCCGGTGATCAGGAGTTCGCAGCGTTCATGGCCTGGGGTCCGCCGGCGGACACGATGCTGCGCGATCGCGACGGTCGCAACGTCCGCGTGCACACGTTCATCCGCTGCACGAGCGGCCCGAAGGCAGGCCGCTACGTCCGCAACAACCTCGATTGCGACGGCACGTCGGCCGAGACGCAGATCAGCGTGGTGCAGAGCTCGATCGCGGAGATCGAGTACCCGCACTAGCGGGTACTCGATTCGCCTTCACTTCGCCGGAGGGCGCACGTCGCCGGTGAGGAACTCGACGATCGTCGCCACGGGGAAGCCGGTGCCGCCGGCCGTCGTCACGCCGTAGGGCTTGCTCGCCATCGCCGGGCCGGCGATGTCGCAGTGCAGCCAGCGGTGGCCCTCGGCGAACTCGGAGAGGAACAGGCCCGCCGTGAGGGCGCCGCCCCAGCGCTCGCCGGTGTTCTTCATGTCGGCGAACTTGCTCTTGAGCTGTTCCTTGAGGTCGTCGGGCAGCGGCAGGCGCCACATGCTCTCGCCGCTGCGGTTCGAGGCTGCGATCCAGTCCTCCGCGAGCGCGTCGTCCTTCGCCATCACGCCGGCGATCTTCGGGCCGAGTGCGACCATGCACGCGCCGGTGAGCGTCGCGAAGTCGAGCATGAAGTCGGGCTCGAGCTGGGACGCGTAGACCATCGCGTCGGCGAGCGTGAGGCGGCCTTCTGCGTCGGTGTTGTTGATCTCGACCGTCTTGCCGTTGCTCGCGACGAGGATGTCGCCGAGACGGTACGCGCGGCCGCTCACCATGTTCTCGGTGGCGGCGACGATGACGTGCACCTCCCACGGCAGCTCGAGGCGGACGATCGCGTCGAACGCGGCGATCACCGCGGCGGCGCCCGCCATGTCCATCTTCATGTCGAGCATGCCGTCGGTGGGCTTGAGCGAGTAGCCGCCCGAGTCGAACGTGACGCCCTTGCCGATGAGACACGCGCGGCCGCGCGATTTCTGCCGTGGACGATAGGAGAGGTGGATGAAGCGCGGCGGCTCGTCGCTGCCCTGCGCGACGCCGAGGAAGCAGCCCATCTTGCGCTCGGCACACGCCTCGCGGTCGAGCACGGTGAGCGCGACGTCGTGATCGGCGGCGAGCCCGTCGACGATCTCCTTGGCGACCGTGGCGAGATGCGTCGGCGTGACGAGACCTGCGGGGCCGTTCACGAGGTCGCGTGCCTTCGCGATCGCGGCGGCGATCACCGTGCCCTGGCGCGTGCCCTCGTCCGGCGCGGCGGTGTCGGCCCAGACGACGACGTCCTTCACCGTGCGGCGCGATCGCTTGTCCTCGGCGACGAAGCGCTCGTATGCGTACACGCCGAGCTCGGCACCCTGCGCGACGAGATCACCGATGCGCAGCGCGGCGCTGGCATCGTCGGACCACGGCACCGTTCCGGCGGACGACTTGCGCAGATCGAGGACCACGCGCGTCGCACCGAAGCCCTGGGCCTGTCGCACGGCATCGTGCGCGAGCGTCCGCACCACGCTCGCATCGCCGAGCGGACCGACGCCGAGCACGAGCACGCGCTCGAGCACGTCATTCGCGAGCGAGCGCGTGAACGCGAACGACTCGCCGGGCTTGTTGCGGAAGTTCGCGGCCTGCATCGCGGTCGGCACCGACTTGCCGAAGCGGGCCTCGAGCGCGGCGGCGTCGTGATCGTCGCGCAGCGGCACGACCAGGAGCTGGCCCGCCTGGGGGGTCGGTTCGGTCGTGGTCCACGTGATCTGGGGCATCGAGCGGTCTCCCCCGGCCGATCGCGTCGACCCGCGCCGCGTGCGCTGACGCGCAACAGGCGCCGGCCGAGGCTGCGGCACGGGCAGCGTTTATCGCACAGGGACACCCCTCGTCTCCAGCCGAGATTCGGCAAACATTCCGAGCGCTTGCAGAAGCGCGAACCCCGCCGAATGCGCCGAAATTGTCCCACTTCCACCTACCTATAACTCGGTATCATGATCACGTACCTTTCCAAAAGGATCACTCACCTTCAGGTAATTAGGCATCAAAGATGTTAATTGTCATTGACATGCGCTGATCACGACCGTATGGTCCCCTTACCGTTGCCCTTGAAGGAGGGTCCAAAAGATGGCTGAAGGCGATACCGAACAAGCTCCGGCGACCAAGAAGCGCGGCAAGAAGGGCGGCAAGAAGAAGGCTGCCAAGAAGGGCGGCAAGAAGAAGGCCGCGAAGAAGGGCGGCAAGAAGAAGGCTGCCAAG
>Ga0105106_10003445_pt1 | contig 11294 bp, 7 predicted proteins | sample PPLLaktember2015_5_FD_79109 | JGI IMG/M metagenome (GOLD analysis project Ga0105106, IMG submission 79109) | Freshwater sediment microbial communities from Prairie Pothole Lake near Jamestown, North Dakota, USA - PPLs Lake P8 Core (1) Depth... | ecosystem: Environmental > Aquatic > Freshwater >... | reverse complement strand
CGTAGGATAAGGCGGAGAATAAGGCGCCGCATATCCGTAGGGGACGGGGTATCCATACGAGCGATAGCTGTACGGGTACGGCCGGGAGTAATACGGACGGCCATATGAGACATAGCCGTATCGATAGGGAGAGCCAATGTAGATCCCGATACCGAGCCCCGGCCGGTGTACCGGCCGATACGCGAGGCGCGCGCCGAAGGGCGCCCTCCCTCTCGGAATCGCATGCCGCTCGGCGACAATCGGGCGGCGCACCACGACGCGCGGCTGCACGACGACCCGGTCATCGCCCCCGCGCGATCGTCCCCTCCCTCGCCGCTGGTCGGCGTCAGCGACGGTTGCCACTGCAAGACACACCACCACTGTCATCATTGTGGTTTTCGTGAACGGCATGGAACTGCTCCTCGGGAACGACTAAGCGGCAGGCGGGCAACGCTGGCGGAACAATCTTACCACCGCCGCAGTATTCCAGGCCAGACAAAGAGACGCGAACCTTCACCTCAACCGCCGAGCTGCCATCGCTTCACAGCCTCGACGGGATGAATCAGCATCAGGATGTTCAGCAAGAGGCTGTCGCGGATCGTCAGCGCCAACCCCACCTCGACCAGCGCGAATATGACGATGCTTGCCCATACGGAAACCTTTCGGGCCACCCAGAATCCGAACGCCATTGCCGCGATGTCGGCAATGGAGTTGACGATGCTGTCGCCGTAGTAGTCGAGCGAGATTGTCGCAGCCCGGTATCGATCGATGATGAAGGACGTGTTCTCTGCCACTTCCCACGCAGCCTCGAGCGCGATGGCCAGGGCAAAACGCAGCCCCACGTCGGCGCGTCTCAGCGCCAGCCACAAGAGAAAGTAGAAACCAAGGCCGTGAAGGACGTGCGAGAACGTGTACCAGTCGGTCAGATGCTGCGAATTCTCGGAGCTGTAGACGATCCCGTGCCAGAACTTGAGGTAGCCGCACCGACATAGCAGCATCCGCCCCATGGCGAATTCAGCGAGCGCTGCCGCGACGGTGATTACGGCGGCTGTCCACATCGACCGTCGCGTCATCGCGTTCGTCGCGTCGTCGTGTTTCTTTCGTGCCTTGGTGCCTTCGTGGTCGTGTCTTTCCTGGTCCGCCGCCAATCTGCGAATCTGCCAATGCTATTGCTTCATCGCGCGCTTCCCAATCGCCCACAGCGCCGCCGTCGTGCGGATGAAAATCTGCCCGTCTGAGATTGCCGGCGAGCTCAGCGTGTAATCGTCGAAGTTGTTCTCGGCCAGGATCTCGAACTTCGGCCCTGTCCGCACCACGCTGGTCAGCCCGTCCTCGTTCGTAATGTAGAGCTTGCCGTCGGCCAAGACGAACGATCCGCTGTAGGTGCTCGGGCGCAGACGCATCTTGCCGTAGACCTCGCTGCCCGTCTTCGCGTCGAGGCACCACATGATGCCGCGGTCGTTGATGACGTAGACATACTTACCGTCTGTCACGGGTGTCGGCACGTCGGGACCGTTCTGGAATGACCACATGATGTGCGACCTGGCCACGTCGCCGCGGCCGCCGGGCCGCATCGCCAGCATCGGGCGCTCGCGGCTCGGCGCGATGATGAGCTCGCCGTGAACGACGGGAGAAGCCACGATGCGATACGCGAAGTCGTTGGTCGGGTTCAACGCATTCGCACGCCATAGCTCCTTGCCGGTATTGACGTCGTGCCCGGTGACCGCATCGCCGCCCGTGATGACGAGTTCCAGGTCGTTGCCGTGCCGGACGATAGCCGGGGTCGTGTACGAGTCCGGGGATTCGCGCTCGGCAATCGTCGGACGTTCGACGCGCCAGATAGTACGGCCATTTGCCTTGCTGATGCGCAACACATAGGACGGATCGTCGGTCTTCATCCCGTGCAGTACCTGCACGAACAGCGAATCACCGAACAGCATCGGCGACGATCCATACCCCCAGTTGAGCCCGAAGCGCCCATAGTCTTTCTGGATGTCGCGCATCCAGAGCTCTTTGCCCTGAAAGTCGAACCCCTTCAGGATGCCGGTGCCGGTCATCACCCACACGCCGGTGCCGTCGGTGACTGGCGACGGGGTCGACATATTCTGCTTGCGCTCCCGATGGTCGCCGTCGCTGAGATGACGTTTCCAGAGCGGCTCACCCTTGTTGCGATCGACGGCCCAGAGAAACAGGCTGCCGTTCTCGGCAACGTTCAGGAAGATATAGTCGCCCCAGACGATAGGCGTCGACCCCGACCATGCGGGCAGTGGCAGCTTCCATGCGATGTTCTCTGTCGCCGACCAGCGGACGGGCAGATTCGTCTCGTTGCTGATTCCATTGCCAGACGGACCTCGCCACTGCGGCCAGTTCTCGGCGTGAACAACTGTCAGGGAGCTAAGCACTACACACGCGGTCCCGACGAAATTTCGCATGGCCTCTTTTCCTCGTTCGTCCTTCCTTTTTCCTACCGCCTGCGCCCGTCGGGCAGGATCAGCTCGTTCGACTTGTGCTGCGCGATCTCGGCAGGCATGCCTTCGGTCCAGTCCTGAATGCGCGTCTTCCCCGAGAGCGATTCCATCGGCCCCCAGACCTTGTCGACGCGATCGTCGAACAGGTCGCCGATCAGCAGGTCGGTGACCGTTCCGCGAAGCTCGGGATAGTTCCGGATGAAATCCCCGAAGCTGAAGCCCGCGTAGTATTCGCAGACAAGGCGCCTCATCCGATCGACGCCGCGGTTGAAACCCGGTCCCCACGCGCCGAGTTGTTCGGCAGACGTGTCTCCCTTGGCCAGCCCGTCGACAATCGCGTCCGCTGCAAGTTCTCCCGACTTCAGCGCAAGCAGCACGCCCGACGAATACAGCGGATCGAGAAACCCGAACGCGTCGCCCACGAGCACCCAGCCGTCGCCCGCCACCTCTTTGGATCGATACGAGTAATCTCTCGTCACGAAATAGCCGGTGACGCGCTTCGCATTGGCAAGGCGCTGCTTGACGCCCGGCGCGTTCTCGACCTCATTCTCGTAGGTTCTCTCGTGGCTTTCGCGCTGCTGGTTGAACAGATGCGAAAAGGGCGCAACCACGCCAATGCTGACGATGTTGTCGTGCTGCGGGATGTACCAGAACCAGCCCTGTTTGTCGCCGGTCTGGATGACGAGCGTGGCGCCCGCGTCGCGGCCGGTATCGCGATAGGCGTTTTCCCAGTACGTCCAGATGGCGCCTTTGTTGAGCACGGGGTCCCACAGCCGCAGCTTGAAGTGGTTCTGCAGCATCGCCGACTGCCCGCTGGCATCGACCACGACCTTCGCGAACACCTCGCGATCGTTGTTCTGCTCGTCGCGAATCCTGACGCCAACCGCGCGATCGCCGTCAAAGAGCACCTCGAGCGCGCGCACGCCTTCCTGCGCATCCACGCCGTGCTCGCGCGCGTTGTCGAGCATCATCCTGTCGAACTCGCTGCGGACGACCTGCCAGGTCTGCGAGCACTCGTGCGGCTTGTTGTCCCAGAAGTAGAACGGCGCCGACTCGCGGCCCTTCGAGTTGACGAACTGGACGCTGTATTTCTTCACAAACGGGCTGGTCTGCATCTTGGGCAGCATGTTCAGCCGCCGGAGCACCCAGTACGTTTCCGGAATCAGAGACTCGCCGATGTGGAAGCGTGGAAACCGATCGCGCTCGAAGAGCTGAACACGGTGGCCGCGCTGAGCGATGAGCGTTGAAGTAGTCGCCCCGGCGGGGCCCCCGCCTATGACAATGACGTCAGGATTTCTCATACATACCAAAAGGGGTCAGACCCCTTTTTCTACTTCTCCCCCAGACTGTACAGATGGCGATAACCGCGCATGTATATCTCGTTGTCGACGAGCGCAGGTGAGGCGTCGAACCCGTCGTCCAGCACGTTCTTCGCAAGCACTTCGAACGATCCGCCGTTGCGAATGACGAGGGTGTGACCGTCGCGGCCGGTGATGTAAACCCGTCCACCGGCGCCGACGGGCGAGGAAAACACCTCAGACAGGCCGTCGAGCCGCTGAAGCTGATAGTGCGCCTTCCCCGTCTTCGCGTCGAACACCGACAGAATCGGCGAGTTGCTCTTCAACAGATACAGAAACCCATCGTACAGAAGCGGCGACGGCACGTACGGCGTGTCGCGGTCGAGCGACCAGACGATTGCATTCGAGCCGGTGATGTCGCCCTTCGCGTCGGCGATGCGAATCGCTTTCAAGTTGTTGCCGCGGAAGCCGCTCGTGGCAATCACGATTCCATCCTCGCCGACCGGCGAGGGAATGGGGTTCATAGTCAAGCCCTGGCTGTGCCAGACGACCTCGCCTGTCTCGAGATCGTAGCTGTGCAGGCGGTTCATGCCCGGCACAATCACCTGCGCACGGCCGCCGTTCTCGACCACGAAAGGCGTGGCCCACGTGTCGATCTCGTTGCGGCTGACGCGCCACAGCTCTTTGCCGGTGTTCTTGTCGAGAACGGTGATGAACGACCCTTTGGTGTGATCCCACACCACGACGACGCGATTGCGATAGAGAGCGGGCGTGCTGCCCTCGCCAAACTCGTTGCGCATCGACTTGTCGCCGAGATCCTTCTCCCAGATGAGTGTGCCGTTCATGTCGTACGCGTAGATGCCGCGCGACTCGAATGACGCAATCACGTGCTGGCCGTCGGTGGCTGCCGATGCGGATGCCCACGTGCCGTTATCCTGATGCGACGCTTCGTGCGGTTCTTCTTCACGCGCCGTCCTCTGCCAGACGACGCGGCCGTCTCGCCGATCGAGGGCCATCACGACGTATCGGTGGACGCCTCGGGGATTCACCCCACCGCGGGGCGCGTGCGAATCGGCTGCACTCGCACCGGCGGGAATCGCTGTCAGGATGAATACACGGTCTCCCCAGACTACCGGAGACGCGGACCCACGGCCCGGGATCTCGACCTTCCAACGGATGTTCTTGTTTTCGCCCCACTCAACGGGCGGGTTGGCGTGCCGGGAGATGCCGTTGGCATGCGGCCCTCTCCACTGCGGCCAGAACTGCTGGGCGCCGGGTGCCTGCGCGGACGAGGCGATTGCCAGCGGAATGGCGACGATAGCTACGGCTGCGCCGTAAACGATACGCATGATTACTAATACTGACCTTCGGAAGTTCGAGTTTACCAGACGACCACGAAATCGAAGCCATCGTGCTGGGTGGGTTGACGACGACGATGGGGATGGCGGCTGTTCGGTCGGGCGTGCCCGGATAGAAAGTCCTCGGAGGATTGCCGCCGGGCGGAATGGCGAGGAACTCGAACTCGCCGCGCTCGTTCGTGCGAATCAGCCGGAACGAGTTGAATCGTCAAGTCCGGCCTGGGTCTTCCATCGGCGCCAGTGATTCTTCCGGTGACCTCACCAGGCGGGACACCGGTCATGATAAATGTCCCGTCGCTGTCTGTGACAGTGTCGAACAGGAAGCCGGTAGATGCGATACGAACGCCCACACCGCTCGCCGGAGATGCTGCGCTGTCTAAATCGCGTGGCGACTCGTAGGTGAGCGAGCCGTAAACGACGCCGCCGTGGGTGGCCGACGTTGCGGCCATGATGAGGGGAAGTGCGTACGCTGAGTGATCTGCCAGCCGTGGAATCGACGCGGGGAGCACGATTCGGCGATCCAGCGTCGGCATGACAAATTGGCCAAAGAAGAGGTACTCACGTCCTGGCGGTGGTTCGGCGGGCGCTTTCAACCAGCGTTGCCGTGCGGGTTCAATTCTGTCCTCGAAAGAAACGCGTCGGCATCGAGCCGTTCGCAGGCTTCAACCGCCGCCTGTGGCAGTGCCGCGCCCGCAGGCGCGGCACTGATGAGGACAAGAATGGCGAGACGTGAGGCAGCGCGAAAGGGCGCGTCGTACTCAGTGCCGGTCCCTGAAGCACCGGACGTTGCCGCCGCGCACCATCCCTTCGAGCTGCGCGACGACCGTCCCGTCCGGCGCCGTAATCGTGATACGCACGCGATCGCGCGTGGACAACTCGCTGTTGTCGTCCGCCGCGACCTCGTAACGGTAACCCGCGGCGCCGTTCCACGAACCGGATCCGCGGAACACCACGCTGTCGCCGTTGAACCAGACATAATCGACAGAGCGCGAGACGAAGCGAATTCCCCGCGACCTCAGGTACACCCGGCCGCGCTCGACGCCAGACTCGCTCTCGCGGACGTGGAAGGCGAACTCGTGCCGCCTGTTGTTCGCGCGGAGGAACCCAGCGCCGTGCATCTCGCCCGCACTCGAGGTGCCAACCACGCGGACGGTGAACGTCTGCTCGGCCGTATTCCCGCGTGTGTCGCTGGCCGAGCAGGTTACGAGCGTGTCGCCGATCGGAAACACGCCCGAGTGCGAGCACGTTACGGGGACATCGCCATCAACCGCATCAGCGGCCGTCACCGGACCATATGCGACCTCCGCACCGCTCGCGTCGGTCGCATCGCTCGTCAGGATACCCGACGGAACGTTCTGAAGCACCGGCCCGACCATGTCGGTCACCGTCAACTCGACCGAGTCAGTCGTTTCACCGCCCTTACCGTCTGCAACCGTCAGTGTCACTGTGACCGTGTGCGATTGCTGTGGCGCCGGAGGTGGTGGAACATTCACCTCGATGGCTTCGCCGGTTGCCGTCACTGCACCCGACCAGTTGAACGACAGCGCGTCGTCATCGAGGTCGGCGCCGGTGGCGTTGATCGTGAAGGCCACGCCCGCCGGCGATGCCGCCTCGCCGGTTTGATCGGCGCCGGCGTTCGCGGTCGGAAAGTGATTGGCTGCAAACATCAGCGCGTTGCCGATCAATCGGGCGCCGTCGGTTGTGGCATCCCACAGGTCCGCGGCCGCATCACTCGATGGCGGGAACATGTTTAGCGCAACAACGCGACCACCCGCCGGCTTGGTGCCGAACGCGACGAACGGCTGGCCGTCGCTCCACATCGCAACGAGCGTCGTCGCCCCATCCAGCTCGGCCGTGTTGTGATAGCTGCTCGTTCCTCCACTGAAGCTTGCAACGCCCGACAGCATCGGGTGCGCCGGCACGACCGGCAGAAGCGTCAGCGGCGAGGCCACCGGCGATGCCGGGCCTTCGGTCAACGGCCGATATCCTTCCGCGCTCCAGCGGCCTTCGAGATGCAGTCCGGTCCCGCCGTCGAAGCTGAACACCGACTGCACGACGCCGCGGTTCTGATCGACGTAGTCCGCGAGAACGTCGCCGAGACCGGTAGGGTTGCCATAGTTGGCGGCCGACCACGTGAGCAACGCGTCGTACTGCAGCAGCGTGCCCAGCGTCGGAACCACCGGCGTCGACACGTCGATGACATCGACGCGCGAGAAGAGGCCCAGGCCTCGCAGTTTGGTTCGCACGTCGTCAGCACCCGCCGACGCGCCGCCTGCCGCCAGCAACGCGACCGACGGTCCGTCCGGCACGGCCACCGCATCGGCGGCGACGAACTGAAGCGCCGTCGCCATCAACTGCCCTGCGTCGCCGAGTGCCGGAAACAGGTTGAGCCCCACGATCTTTCCGCCGACAGGCCCGAGTCGCGTGGCGACGAGCGGATACTCGGTGATGGTCTCGGGGAAGGTGCTGTCGTCGGTGTGAATCAAGTGGGCGATGGCTTCGCTGCCGCCTTGCAGCAGGCTCGGACTAAAGTAGTTAACGAAACCTGGAGCGAACGTGGTGCCATTCAGAATCGGGTGCGTGGGCTGTGTTGCAACCCAGATCAGATTGAACCCCGGGACGGCGGTAGCGCTGGTAAAGACGCTGTACTGCTCGGCGTCCCAGCGGCCGCCGAGACCAGCGGCGCTCAGGTCGAATGAGAAGGCAGCCTGAACCACGCCGCCGCCTTCGTCGACATACTGCGCCAGCGTGTCGCCGAGCAGGTCGGGATTCAGGTATCCGAAATTCGACCAGGTAAGAATGGCCTGGTATTGCTGCAGGTCGGCCAGCATCGGCGTCGTGCTGGTGGTCGAACCGCCGCCGACGTCGATGACGGTAACGTCGGTCAGGCCGGCCGCAATCAGCTTCGTCCGGACGGCATCCGCCCTGGTAGCCGAATCAGCGTGGAGCAGCGCGATCTTCTGCGCGTGCACGTCGACGGGAAACAGTGCGGAAAGTAGCACCGCCAACACCGCACCGATGAGAAAACGAAACGACGCAGTCATGCAACCTCCTGGAGGCGCACCCAATTCCGCGGCCTGCGCCAAATAGGGGCAATGCCCGTGCCACAGGCCAGTTGCCAGGATTTCTTGGGAATTCACTACAATTCAGGAATCCGGCGGTTACACTTCCGGACGCGCCGCGCACGAGAATGTGCTTGCACAATTCCGGCACGCGCGATCCATTCTGAGACGTGTGTTAGAAAAAGGGAATTTCCGGAGCAAAAACGATGAAAGCAAGAGCACTGGTCCTGATGATGGTCGTCGGCGCTGCCCAGTTGCATGCCGAAAACTGGCCGCATTGGAGGGGCCCGGCCACGACGGGCGTCTCATCCGAAACCGGCTTGCCCGAGCGCTGGAGCGATACCGAAAACATTGCCTGGAGGGCCCCCTTGCGCGGTCTCGGCATTTCGTCGCCGATCGTCTGGGGCGACCAGGTGTTTGTGACATCACAGCTCGGACGCGGCGCCCGGCGGGCAGGGAACCACCCGACCCTCGTGCAGGGCGGCAACCCAGCTGATGCCGGCGAGCGCGCGCTCGGCGGCGGCAGCGCCGCGACCGCCGACAAGGTGTCGTTCCTCGTCACCGCTTTGAACCGTGTCGACGGCCGGAAGTTGTGGGAATACGAGCTGCCCGCAGAAGGACGGCTGGCAGAGGTGCACGACAAGCACAACCTTGCCTCGTCCAGCCCCGTTACCGATGGCCGGCGGGTGTACGCGTGGTTCGGCACGGGGCAGCTCGTCGCCCTCGACATGTCGGGCAAGCTCGTCTGGTCGCGCCACCTGGGCCGCGAGTACGCCCCGTTCGACATCAACTGGGGTCACAGCAGCTCGCCGGCGATCTTCAACGACTCGCTCGTCCTGATCTGCTATCACCAGCCGACAGCGTATCTGCTGAACCTCGACACAGCATCGGGCAAGACACGCTGGCGCGTCGAGCGCGGGCGAGACATCAACTCGTACAGTACGCCGCTCGTCGTGAACACCGCCGGCAGGCCTGAATTGATCGTCAACTCGAGTGAAGGCGTCAGCGGACACGATGCGACGTCGGGCCAGCTGCTCTGGCACATTCAGGAGACCAATCGCTTCCCTATTCCGATGCCCGTGTTTCACGACGGCCTCATCTACACCAGTCGCGGCTATCGCAGCGGGCCCTACATGGCGATTCGGCCGGGCGGAAAGGGCGACGTCAGCAAGAGCCACGTCGTCTGGAGGGTCGATACCGGCGCGCCTTACGTGTCATCGCTCGTGCACTACAACGGGGTGTTGTACATGGCGGGCGATGTCGGCGTACTGAGCGCGATCGACGCGAAGACGGGCCAGCGTGTCTGGCAGGAACGCACCGGCGGCGTGTTCACCGCATCGCCTGTCGCAGCCGACGGCAAGATCTATCTGCTGAGCGAAGACGGCCAGACGATCGTGCTGACCGCCGGCGCTAAGCCGCGCGTGCTCGCGCGCAATCGCTTGAACGCACGCCAGCTTGCCTCGCCGGCCATTTCCGGAGGCCGGCTGTTCATTCGAACCGACGACGCGGTGATCGCGGTTGGGAAATAGCAATTCTGCAGAAGTAGCAATTCTGTAGGGCGGGTCTTGTAGTTCAAGACCCGCCCTGCGACGCAAGACCCGCCCTACGACGCATCATTTCCCAATCGCAAACAAACTGCGATCGGTGCGGATGTACCACCGCCCGTCGACGAGCGCGGGCGATGCGAGCGTGGTCTCGCCGATGTGGTTGGTATGCAGCAGCTCGAATGTCGGGCCGTCGCGCAGGACGAACGTCTCGCCCTGATCGTTTGTGAAGAAGATCTTGCCGCCGACCGCGACGGGAGACGCCGAGAACCCTTCGCGTTGGGCGACACCAAGGCGTCCCTGCCACAATACCTTGCCCGTGGCCGCCTCGAACGACGTGACGATGCTCGCCATGTCGTTCACCATGTAGAGCTGGCTGCCGGAAATAATCGGCGACGGCACAAACGGCGAGCCCTTCGGGCTCGTCCACACCAGGTGCGTTCGGGTGACGTTGCCGCGACCGCCAGGGCGAATCGCCAGCGTCGGGCCGACGCGGCCGGACGAGGCAAACACCAGCCCGTGTCCCACGACCGGTGTCGGAATCACCTCGAAGGAATTGCCGTCGCACACCCAGAGCTCTCGACCGGTATCCGGATCGTAAGCGGTCACGGAAGACTGACTGCTGACGACGATCTCGTCGTGCGTGCCGACGCGAATCGCGATCGGCGTCCCCCAGCCGACAAAGGCACGCCGCGGTGTGCGCCACACCTGCTTGCCCGTGGCGGCATCGAACGCGGCAACGAACGATCCCCCGTCGAAATCCTGATAGAGAATGATCCGGTTCTTGTAGAGCAGCGGCGAGCCGGCCGACCCGTGATAGTTGTCAACGTCGCCGAGATCCTGATGCCACACCAGCTTGCCGTTGAAGTCGAACGCGGCGAGCCCGCGGCTGCCGAAGAACGCATAGACCATTTTGCCGTCGGTCGATGGCGTCGCCGATGCATGACCGTTCTTCTGGTGCGGGCGGCCCGTGCGACCATCCGGCGCGAAGGCCTCCCACAACTGCGTGCCATCGGATCGGCGGAATGCGACGAGCGACACGCGGCGACCGGACTCGTGAGCGGTCGTCAGGAAAATACGATCGCCCCATACGATGGGTGAGGAATTGCCACGGCCGGGCACCGGCTTCTTCCAGACCACGTTCTCCGTCGCCGACCATGAATCAGGGTACGCACCGGAAGCGAGCCCCTGCCCCGATGGTCCGCGCCATACGGGCCAGTACTTCGCACCCTCGCCCTCGACGGTGACCATCCGAACATCAGTGTGCTGAGCAGTTGTCGCGACGACCGAGAGCGCAACACACACAGCAGCAAGGGCGATCGGAATACAGACACGCATTATCTGGTCCCCTCCACTGGAAGGTTCGACTCGGTCCATTTTTTCATATGGCCCGTCAGGTACGCGATGCCGGTGAAGCCGCGACGCATCAACATTGCCCCCGCAATGTGCGCGCGCGGGCCGTGCCCGCAGTAAAGCACAACCGGCTGCTCGCGCAGGTGCGCGAGTGCGTGCCATCGGCGGCCGACCTGCCAGAACGGAATGTGGATGGCGCCCGGCACATGCCCCGCGTCGTATTCTCGCTTCG
>Ga0105106_10003443_pt1 | contig 11298 bp, 9 predicted proteins | sample PPLLaktember2015_5_FD_79109 | JGI IMG/M metagenome (GOLD analysis project Ga0105106, IMG submission 79109) | Freshwater sediment microbial communities from Prairie Pothole Lake near Jamestown, North Dakota, USA - PPLs Lake P8 Core (1) Depth... | ecosystem: Environmental > Aquatic > Freshwater >... | reverse complement strand
GTACGGCGGCCGGCTGGGATGCGCAATGATAAGCCGGCTCGACCCATCCGGTGTCACGTATCCATCTGTACCGAACCCGTGGGGCGCCCGCCCGCCGAAGGATTCCTGCATCAGCTCGAACAGCCCAAGCGGATCGTGGCGCACGAGATCGGCGACGTGCGCGGAGGGCAGAGTGAGAAGCTCCCGTCTCTTCGCGACGGCCGCGTGAAGCCCTTTGGGACTGAGTCTGTCGAGCGCCTGTTCGAAGGTACGCTCGTCGAGGAGCAGCAGCTGCCGGTCTGCAAGCCATCCGAAATCGCGCGACTGATCGGCGATGCCGGTGTCGACGCCATCGATTTCGGGCGCGCGCCGCAGTTGATCCGCCCATGCCTCGATGCGATCGTCGTAGTCGGCGATCGCATAACCATCCGGGACAGTGAAGACGACGTACAAGTGATCGAAGCTGCCGAAAGTGGAGAGAAACGTGCGGAACGCGGGAACCACGCGGCCGTCGGCAGGGAGAAGGGTGAGAACGTCGGTGTCGAATGACAGCCGCCGGGCTCCCTCTGCTGAGGCGGCGAGCACGCACAACGCCGCGCCAACCACGAGCGCGCGCCGACGGTAGGCCCAGGTGACGAGAGCTTCGATCAAACGCGGTATGTTACCCTCCTACGCGACAAAGATGCGAGTTCTTCTGCTTCGCCCGGTGCCGGCGAACGAGCGTTTTGGCCTCGGGCCGTTCTTCCGAATCGAGCCGCTTGGCATGGAGTACATCGCGGCGTCGCTCGAAGCACGCGGGCATGACGTCACGATCGCCGATTTGCGCTTCAGCTCGCTCGAAGCACATCTGCGCCGCGTGCGTCCCGATCTCGTTGGTATCGCCGCGATGCACGCGCTCGAAACCGACGACGTTCTCGCGCTGGCCAGGCGCGTGCGGGCCAACCTTCCCGGCATCACCATCATCGTGGGCGGCCACACCGCCGCCGCGTATCCAACGCCGTTCCTCGTTCCCGAAGTCGCAGCGGTCGTCATCGATGATGGTGAGGTGGTGCTGCCTGACGTTGCCGACGCGATCGCGCGAGGCGGCGAGCTGAGAGAGGTAGCAGGTCTTTGTCTTCGCGACCGCGATGGCGAGCCTGTCTCCACCGAGGGGGAGCGTGGCACGTTCGCACTGGACAAGGTGCCGCTGCCCGCTCGCCGTCACGTGAGCGCGTGGCGCCGCCAATACGCGTGTCTCGCCCACCGCCCTGTCTGGCTCGTCGAGACGGCCCGAGGATGTCCGTTCAGATGTTCGTTCTGCTCCATCTGGCAGCTGCACGATCGTGCCGTGCGAGAGCGCTCCATCGAATCCGTGTGCCGGGATTTTGCGGCGGTTGGCGACGAAGTGTTCGTGGCCGACGATCTGTTCTGGCATCATCCCTCGCGCAGCCTCGAGCTCGCCACAGAGCTGAAGCGCCGCGGAATACGGAAACGCTGGATGCTCGTGCAAAGCCGTGTCGATCTCGTGGCGCACCATCCCGATCTCCTCCAAGCGTGGCGGCCCATCGCACAGAACTTCGACATTTTTTTCGGGCTCGAGGCGGCGACCGACCAGGGACTCAGGGACCTCACGAAAGACGCGACGGTCGATGAGACCGCACGTGGCGTGGATATTGCGCGGCGCACCGGGTACGGTGTGACCGGAAACTTCGTCATCGATCCGGCGTGGGAGCGTCAGGACTTCGAGCGCCTGTGGGCGTTCGTCGAGCGCCACGAGCTTTTTCAGGCCGGCTTCACTATTCTGACGCCGCTTCCGGGGACGGAGTACTTCGAGAAGATGCGGCCGGTCCTTCGTCCACGCCGCTGGTCCGATTTCGACATGCACCATCTGCTCTGGCAGCCGGCACTCGGCGCCGAGCGCTTCTTCGAGCTCTACTGCGAGACGTGGCGCCGGTCGGTGCTGAACCTCCGCGGACGCAAGCGCCTCTGGCAATGGCTCGGCGAAGTCGATGTGCGGAACATGGTGTTCCTGCTGCGCGCGCTCCGGCGCACCCAGCGCATGATGTCTCCGGCACACTACCTGTCGGAGTGCGACCTTGCCTCGCCGGCCGGCGGATTCAGCGCGATGGCTGCGGATGGACGAACGTACCTGGAGCGATCGGGGCATTAGGCACGACGTCTTCCAGCGCCATCAGCTTCGTATCGCCGTTCGCAAACGTCATGCGCATCGCCGCCAGCAATAACGACGATTGATCGATCCACAGATCGAGACGGGTCAGTCCCTCGCGGATCTGCTTCCGCTTCGGCACGAGAGTCACGTGGTCCGCCCCGCGACGGCTCTCCGCATCGCTGATAGTGATCTCGAAGCTCCTGCGCAGCTCATCTGGATCGCTGTCGACGAAGTATTTCTGAATCCGGCCCTGCATCTGCCCGATGTTTCTGATTTGATGGATATTTCGTCCGGGCCAGCTCAGCACGAGTTGGTTGCCGTCGATCAACACGGTGCGCACTTCGGGCTCGGCGTAGTTCAGGACGACAGTCGCCGGTCGCCGCACCGCAAGCGTGCCGCGTTCGACGAGCGGCGTGGCCAGCAGCGACGAGTTCGTGGTTTCCGTGAATCGTGCGGTGAGCGTCTTCAATCCGTCGTTGGCGCGTTGTCCGCGCCGGTACAGGTCGTCGAACGCCGCGTTCTTCGACGGCGCGGCCTGCGACCGGCCGACGGCCGCGCTTGCGATCGAGGCTCCACACACGGCCAGAATCGCCACTGCCCGGCGCGCAGCCGCGACGCGGTCGCGTTGATGTTTCATGGTTCAAATGGTAACATCCGCACGGGATGCAGCGGCGGGTGAGCGTCGTCGGGATGGGCGTCGTTTCTCCCTTCGGCACATCGCTCGAGAGATTCAGGGACGCGTTGCTGCAGACCGAAACCGGCATCGCTCCAATCACCGATTTCGATACAACAGGTTGCCGCTCGACGCTTGCCGCGAACGTGACGAGCTTCGACGCGACGGCGTTTGTTCCGCCGATGAAGCTGCGCCGCATGGATCGCACAGGTGCGTACGCCGTCGCCGCTGCCGGTCTGGCGATAGCGGATGCCCGGCAGCCGATCACGGCCGACGGTCTCGAGCGCGGTGGCGTGATGCTCGGAACGTGGACTGCGGGAGGTCAGGCGACGCAGGACTACCTGTCGGCGCTCTTCCGAAGCGGTCCATCGGGCGCACCGGCGCTGCTGTTCAACAGTACTGTGGCCAATGCCGCGGCGAGTCTGGTGGGCCTCGAGTTCAAGCTCCGCGGACCCAATGCGACCGTTAGCTACAAAGAGGCGTCGGGACTGGCCGCCATCGTATCGGCCACCGAGATCATTCGCGAAGGCCATGCCTCGGCACTTGCGGCAGGCGCTGTCGATGCAGTATACGAAATCTTCTTCAAGGCATACGATCGTTTCGGGGTCATGTCCCCTGCGCCAGCGCACGACTCGCGCGTCGCACCTTTCGACGCGTCTCGTAGCGGGTTCGTGCTCGGTGAAGGGGGTTTCATGCTGTGGCTCGAGCAGGGCAGTGAGTGGGAGGCGCGCGGCGCTGTCGCATACGGAGAAATCCTCGGGGTCGGTGAGTCCAGCGCAGCCGTCCCGCTCAACGCCTGGCCCGATACATCGGAGCCGCTCGTGCGGACCATGCGTCTGGCTCTGGACGACGCGGGCATGACGCCGCGCGATGTGAACGTGGTGTACGCCTCTGCCAATGCGACGCAGGCTCTCGATCGCGTCGAAGCCGACGCACTGACCGAGCTGTTCGCGTCGAGCGCAACCGTGGTGACGTCGTTGAAAGGCGCGCTGGGAGAATCGGGTGCCTCGGGCAGCGCGGCGTGCGTCGCCGCACTGCTGTGCAGCCGGGCTGGCCGCGTGCCGCCGATATCCGGGTTGGTGACGCCGGATGTCTCCGCCTCCAGGCTCGGTCTCGCAACCACATGTGTCGACGCGCCAGGGCCTGTGGCGCTGGTCAACAGCTTCGCAAGCGGCGGCGCTTTGTTCAGTGTTGTGCTGCGCGCCGCCGTTTGAGAGGCCAAGTTGGACACATCCTCAACGGATCTCTTCCTTCACGGCCGGGTTGCTGTCGTCACCGGCGGATCGCGCGGCATCGGCAGAGGCATCGCCGAGCTCCTGGCGGAGCGGGGCGCCGCCGTGGGAATTGCCTTCCGGGAACGAGAGGAACCCGCCCGGGAGTTCGAAGCCTCGGTGCGCACCGCCGGCAGACGTGCGTGGGCGGGCCGGTGCGACGTCGCCGACGAGAAGAGCGTGGCCGATTTCTTCGAGCAGGCGGTGCTGGAACTCGGTCCCGTCGATATTCTCGTCAACAACGCCGGCGTGTCGCGCGATGCGCATATCGCGCTGCTCGGATTCCCGCAGTGGCGGTCAGTCATGCAGGTCAATCTCGACGGCGTCTATCACTGCGTGCGTGCCGTCGTGCGCGGGATGCTGCTGCGACGGTGGGGGCGCATCATCAACGTGTCCTCTCCCAGCGCGCGCATGCCGCTGTCTGGTCAGAGCGCGTACGCGGCATCGAAAGCCGCGCTCGAAGGGTTCACGCGGGCATTGTCGCGCGATCTCGCCGGTAAAGGCGTGCTCGTGAACGCTGTTTCCCCAGGCCTGATTGACTCGGAAATGCTCGACACCATGCCCCCAGCAGCGCGCGAAGCGCATCTGCGAGCCGTCGCCGTCGGTCGTACCGGCACGCCCCGTGAGGTTGCCGCGCTGGTCGCGTTTCTCGCGTCCGGCGCGTCCAGCTATGTCACCGGACAGGTCATCGGGGTAGACGGGGGCCTCTTGTAGGATCTAAGGGACATGAGCAGCGCGCCCGATACATTAAAGGAAGAGGTCAAACGTGCCATCGTCGAAGGCCTGCGACTCCCGATTTCCGTGGACGAGATTGGCAATTCGATGTCGTTGTTCGGAGAGGGCCTCGGTCTCGATTCCATCGATGTGCTCGAACTGGTGCTGGAGATGGAGCGGCGGTTCGGTGTGTCCATTACTGACGATGAGACCGGGCAGCGAGTGCTGCGCTCGGTCGATACGATTGCGGACTTCATCGTTGCCGAGCGTGCCAAAAGGATCGTGTGACAAATATTGTTACCGTGGACCTGGAAGACTGGTTTCACGTCTGCGGCGTCAGCGCGCTCTCGCGCGAGCATTGGAGCAGGCTGCCCTCGAGAATCGATGACACCACGCGCTGGCTGCTGGATGCGCTCGATGCCGCCGGGATTCGCGCGACCTTCTTCGTTCTGGGATGGGTTGCCGAGCACCATCCGCAATTGGTCACCACCGTCCGTGACGCGGGCCACGAAATCGGATCGCACGGGCATCATCACCTTCGCGCGTACGACGTGAGGCCCGATGAGTTTGCCGCAGATCTTCGGACGAGCGTCAGCGCGCTGAAGGCTGTGGGGGTGACGCGCGTCACGTCGTTCCGCGCACCCGAGTGGTCGATCAACGAGCGCTCGCTCTGGGCGTTGGGTGCGCTCACGCAGGAGGGGTTCGAAATGGACGCGAGCATGGCGCCGGTGAGGCTCGTCGGCTCCCCGGCGTTCCCTCGCCATCCCCACGTCCGTCAGACGCCATCGGGAATGATTACGGAAGTGCCACCGCTGGTCGCCGACCGGTTCGGCCAGGTCATGCCGGTTGGCTGGGGCTGGGGACTTCGGATGAGCTCACCGCGCAGGGTGCTTCGGAGCATTGAGGACATGAATCGATCGGGCCATCCCGCCGTGTTGGCCGTTCACCCGTGGGAGTTCGACATCGACCCGCCGAGGGTGCGCCTGCCGGCCGCCTTACATTTCGCGCATTACTTCCGTCTCGATGGTTTTCGGAATCGCCTGCAATCCATTCTCAAGGAGGCAATGTTCGGCCCGCTGAGTTCGCTCGCAGTCCCCCAGCCGGTGGCGTGATGAATCTGAGCTGGCTCCCCCTGGTTGGCCTTCTGTTCCCGGCCATGAACAACGCACCCGCGCAACAGGCAGTGCCCTCGCTGCAGGATACGCCCCGCGCGGTGTTGCCACGTATCGCCTTCGAAGACACCGCGCAGATCGACACAGCACAACTACAGAATGTGTCCGGCGCGCCTCTACCATTCGTTGTGCGCGTGCACGCACCGGCTCTCGGTGACCCCGCTCTCGAAGAGAGGCTGACGGCTTATCGACGTTCGGGAATTGCGGTGTGGCTGACGATTCGCGCACCTGCCGGCGTTCAGGATGCGGACAGCTGGCGGCAACGGCTCGCAGGATTGCTCGATCGGCATGACGAGGGTATCGCGATCCTGGAAATCGACGCCGATCGCGAGGGGGCTGCCGTCGGGGCGTTCGCGGCGAGGCTTGCGGCGACCGAAGCAAGGGCCGTTCGGCCGGCGATTCGAATTGCCATTGGCGGGGCGCTGGGTCACGACCCCGATGCGCTTGCCGCGGTGTATACGACCGAGTTGGCCCCGTACGTCGATCTGGTCGTTGTGCCCGAGGGCGCCGAGGACGGCGCTCGCCGTGTGCGCGATCGGGTCGATCCCGACGCCGCGCTGGCCGTTGCGGGAGTATCCAGCGGCGGAGACTCTGATCGGTCGCAGCCGCGTCTGTTGGACCTGCTGTTGCGCGACCTCGGTACCGATGTGTCCGTGCGTGCGTGGCACGCGGCCGATCCGGTCGCAGAATTTCAACGGCTCGTTCCGCTTGCCTCGCTGCTCAACGCCGAAATCACGTCCCTCAATCCCGCGGCCACATCGCTGCGCCTCTCCATCGGCGATCGCGACGTCACGCGGACGCACGAGTTCCGGATGCTGTTTGACGAGCGGACGTTCGCCACGTACTTGGTGTACTGGGGCCAGGCGGCGGTCGAGCCGCTACAGGTCGCGGTAACTATATCGATGGGGGGCATACCGACCGTACACGATCTTCTCCGGGGCCGCCAGACCGCGGTGAGCAATTACTCGCGCGACGAGGCTACCGGCCATGTGCGTGCGCAGCTGCCGTTGACCGGCGGTCCCATGGTGGTCAATTTCAACGAAGGCGCCACGGAGGTCTTTGCCGATCGAAGCGGGGTCTCGGTTGAGCGAGCGCTGTCGGTGGCCGAGATCGTCGCGCGGCATCAGGAGCAGCAGCGCGCGCAGGACTCGTTGATGCGCCACTATTCCGCCGATGCGCGCATGGAGCAGCATTTTCGACCGACGATGGCCGATTCCGGCTACGACGTCGTGACCGAGAACCGCTACTACGTCAGCAGCGAGGATATCGAATGGGAGGAGCTGTCGTTTTCGGTGAACGGCTCGAAGTGGGGGGCCGATCGGCCACCCTTTCCTCTCCTGCAGGCCGAGAAAGTGCTGTCGCTTCCCCTTCAGCTCCGCTTCGATGCCGACTACCGCTACGAGTTGAGCGGAACGGAGACGATCGACGGTTTCGACTGCTACGTGATCGCGTTCGAGCCGATCAGGAACACCGCCGCCCTCTACCGCGGAACCGTCTGGATCGATCGCGAGACGTTTGCGCGCGTGCAAGTGCAAACCGTGCAGAGCGGTCTTCCGGCGCCGGTAGTGTCGAACGAGGAAACGCACCATTACGCGCCTGTGGCGACCGTCGGTGGCCGGCCCGTCTTTCTCTTCTCCCGACTGTCGGCCCGCCAGATTCTGATGGTCGCCGGCCGCAACGTGCTCGTGGAGAAGCGCGTCGCGTTCACGAACTTCCGCGTAAACCGCGCGGACTTCGAGACAAGCCGGGCCGCTGCGCGAACGAGCAGCCGCGTCATGTACAAAGAGACCGATCAGGGGTTGCGGCACTACGTCAAAGAAGGTGAGGCGCGCGTCGTCAGCAGTCGGCCGAGCAGCAGCGTGAAGGCCATGGCGATGGGCGTCACGATAGACCCGTCGTACGGGTTTCCGCTGCCGATGTTCGGCATCAACTATCTCGACTTCGAGTTCGGCAGTCCAGACTCACAGCTTGCACTGCTGTTCGGCGGCGTGCTCGCGGCAGGAAATATCCAGCGGCCCAAGCTGGGTTCCACGCCGCTGGACGCCAGCGTGGATTTCTTCGCCATTGCGGCGCCGTCATCCGATCGTCTGTACGGACCAGAGGGTGAGCGCGACAATCAGCGCGTGTTGACGTGGCCTCTGTCCACGGGTGTCAACCTCGGCTGGCAGTACACGGCGTTTCAAAAGGCTCAGTTTCAGTATCAGTTCCGATTCGACGGATACGCCCGCGATCGCACCACCAGTGAGGACTTCGTGCTGCCGGCAAGCACCGTCACGAACGGCTTTGGCGGCGCCTGGGAGTACCGGCGAGCCGGATACAGCTTCGTCGCAAACGGCGCGTGGCATCGCAGGAGCTCGAGCGCGCAGCCGACGTATGAGAAATATACGGTGAGCATTTCGCGAGACTGGTACTTCAATGCGGTCCACAAGATTCACATCAACGGCGCGTGGTTCGGCGGGCGGCGCCTCGACCGCTTCACGAAGTATCAATTCGGGATGTTCGACGACACGCGCATTCATGGCGTACCGGCATCGGGGGTGCGGTTCCAGGACCTGACGATGGCTCGCGGCTCCTATTCGTTCAATCTGTTCGACTTGTACCGCCTTGACCTCTTCCTGGAACAGGCATGGGGGCGCGATCGGGAGACGGCGGTCACATGGCGGCCGATCACCGGGTTGGGTGCCGCGGCGAACCTGCGAGTGCGATGGAATATGATTCTGCGCGCGGACGTCGGGAAGAGCTTCCTTCCGACCGGCTATCGAGGCGTCGGATCCACGACGTTTCAGGTCCTCCTGCTGAAACCATTGCGATGATGATGCGCGCCGACTTGCACGTCCACACCGTCCATTCCACGCGTTGCGGCAACATGCAGTTTCTGCGCAGTCGCGACTGCTACTCTCCGCCGCTCGACGTCTATCGGTGCGCGAAGGCCCGGGGGATGGATCTCGTCGCCATCACCGATCACGACAGCATCGACGGGGCGCTCGAGCTCATGGACCGTCTCGACAGCCCTTCCGACGTGATCGTGGGGGAAGAGGTGTCGTGCTGGTACGGCGACATCGAAGTGCACCTCGGCCTCTATGGCGTCACCGAGGCGCTGCACCGCGACATTCAGCCGCTGCGCGGGAATGCGGATGACCTGATCGCATATCTCCGCGCGCAGGACGTCTTTTTTTCGCTGAATCATCTTCTGCATTTCTACCGGGGCCAGGTGCCGCTTCACGATTACCTGCGCCTGCTCGATCAGGTGCCGGCGCTGGAAGCCAGAAATGGCGCAATGTTGGCAGCCCACAACCTGTTGATTGAAGAGATGACGTCACGGCGCATCGTCGGCGGCCGGCACCAGCCGATCGCCGCAATCGGCGGAAGCGACGCGCACACGCTTCGGCGCGTCGGCCGGACGTGGACCGAGGCGCCGGGCCGGAACCGGGCGGAGTTCATGGACAGCCTGAAGCGCGGGCTCTGCCGGCCCGGCGGCGACCACGGCGACGCGTCAACCGTTGCGGCCGACGCCTACGGTGTCATCCGATCTTTCGTGGGCAGCCTCACCGGCTTCGGGCCGCGCGATCACCGAGGTTGGCATCGCGCCGCCTGTCTCGCATTTGTCGGTGTGTCGCTGCCGCTCCAATTCCTTCCCATGGCGATCGCCCTTGCCCGCAAGCGCGCGGAAGCCGGTATGGTTCGCGCGGCAGCGGCGCAAATGACGTCGGTCCTGAGTCACGCCTCGCGGCGATCGCTCCTGGTTGAAGAGGTTCGTTTATGAACCACAGAGTCGTTATCACCGGCATCGGCATGGTCACGGCCCTTGGGACGACACGCGAGACGACGTGGGAGCGCATGCTGGTCGGCGACTGCGGCATCGTACCAACGACGCTGTTCGAGACCGACGGGTATCGGAGCCGGCTTGCCGCCGAGGTCCGACTGAGTGAGCTCAACGGCGGATTCACTCCACTCGAGCGCCGTCGTTTGTCGCGCAGCGATCAAATCGGCGTAGCGGCGGCGACCGAGGCGCTCGCCGACGCCGGCCTGCTCGAGAGCTCGCTCGATCGCTCGCGCGTCGGCGTGCTGCTGGGCGCCGGCACCGCCGATCTCCTGCGTAACGAAACGTTCTACAGGACATGGATGACAGCGGGGATCGAGCGTGCCCGCAAGTCCGATGTGTGGAACCATTTTGCGAGCACGCCGGCAGATATCATCGCCCACCGGTTTGGCTTCGAGGGACCACGATCGTGTGTCGTCGCCGCCTGTTCGTCGAGCACGATCGCGATCGGTCGGGCCGCCGATACCATTCGCAGCGGCCGGGCAGACGCGGTGCTGGCCGGCGGCACGGACGCGTTGTCGCGGCTCACATTCAGCGGGTTCAATGCGCTCCGGCTGATGGACCCGAATCCGTGCCGGCCGTTCGACCGCGGCCGAGCCGGCATGAGCATTGGCGAAGGCGGTGCGATCCTCGTGCTCGAGTCGCTCGACCGTGCCCGGCGGCGCGGTGCCGGCATCTACGGCGAGCTGGCGGGCTACGGGTTCGTGTGCGAAGCGTTCCATCCGACCGCTCCGGAACCGGAGGGACGCCCGATTGCCTCCGTCATCACGGCCGCCTTACGGCATGGGCGTGTTGATGTCGGCGAGATCGACCATATCAACGCCCACGGCACGGCGACGCCGCAAAACGACGCGGCAGAGTCGAAAGGCTTCCATCGTGTGCTCGGCAGTCGCAGCACGGAGGTGCCCGTCACGTCGATCAAGTCGATGATCGGCCACTGCCTGGGCGCCGCCGGCGCGATCGAAGCGGCCGCACTGGCGCTCTCGATTGCGCGGGGAGTGATTCCTCCAACGATCAATCACCAGACCGGCGACTGCGATCTCCTCGTCGTCGCGAATCAACCGCGCCAGCAGCATCTCCATTGCGGCGTGTCGACATCGCTCGGCTTCGGAGGGAACGATGCGGCGCTCGTGATTCGTGCGTGGAGCGCGCCGAATTAGGCGGGTACCCGCGTCGGCGTCAGCCGCGCCGGACCGAGATCGAGCGTCGCCGATTCGCCATTCGGAACGAAGCGAGCCAGTCCGGGGTAGTCTTCTGCGGCGACCCCCTGCCAGCTCTGAGCAAAGGCCTCGAGCAACGCATAGTTCTCTTCGAGGCGGGCTCGCAGCGCGTCGTCATCCATCATCGGGCCGTTCAGGCTGCTCATGAGATGTTTGAGGAACGCCAGATCGAGCACGTTTCTGCCGGCGTCTGCATACGTGCGCTGGTCGGCACGGTCCCACGCGTGAAAGAAAGCCTGCATGCGCGCGTGCAGCACGAAGAACCGCCGCATCAGCGGCTCGATCGAGGCGATGAACTCC
>Ga0105106_10003442_pt1 | contig 11299 bp, 6 predicted proteins | sample PPLLaktember2015_5_FD_79109 | JGI IMG/M metagenome (GOLD analysis project Ga0105106, IMG submission 79109) | Freshwater sediment microbial communities from Prairie Pothole Lake near Jamestown, North Dakota, USA - PPLs Lake P8 Core (1) Depth... | ecosystem: Environmental > Aquatic > Freshwater >... | reverse complement strand
GCTCCATGGATGGATCCTGGGGAATCCGTTCCAACAAATGGACGACCTACGGAAGCGCAACCTCGGATGGCTGTCAGGTGCTTTTTGCTTTGTTCGCTGACGACGACCCACGCTATGCATCCGCCGCGGCCAGGAACCTTGCCTATCTTAGATCGAACGCCAAGGGAGGACTCGTCGGGTATGGGCCACACTATTGGGATATCTTCTCGAAGGATCCATGCATATATCCGACCTTCACAAAGGCCAAGAACCTGGCGCTCGCTTATGAAGTGGACACGCGGGATTCCCGACCTGCCGCTCCGCTACCCACAGAACTGCCCGGCTGGATGAAGCTCTTTCCAACCCTCGACGTCGTCGAGATACGCACAGAGAATTTTATGGCGACACTCACGGCTTATCGCTATAAGGACTACGCCAGAAGGTCCGGGAGTAAATATATGTACCGGCCGACAGGCGGCGTTATATCAAATCTGTGGCTGAAGGATCACGGATCGCTCCAGTCATCCAGCCAGACCTTTTACTATAGATGGGAGCCGATGAGTTTCCCGGTGATGGAGAATTTGAAGAGCCTCACCCCAAGAATTGAGTATGAGGACTCCACCGGCTATTACACAAATCTGTTTGAGTACGATGCTGTTCTAGAGACGAACCACCAGGATGCAACCGTGTTCACGGTGTCTGCCACCGGCGAACTCAGGGACAGCGCATGGTTGAACGGTGCAGTCGGCTACACCCTTCTTCACACTATTTCCGACACATGTATCCGGAAGACAGTAACTCTTCGCTATCGTGATGCCCGTCCTGAGGTCACTATCGTAGAGCCTGTGATAGACCACAACGGGATGACGTATCGGCAAGACGAAGCGGGAACGCTGCGCATTGCCGGAGCACGGCGGGAAGTGTTCTTCCGCGTTGATTCGGGAAATGTGCGTCTTGAAACCGGCCGGCACCGGGAGATGTATCGCTGGCCGTATCCGGCGTTGCGGGCTTTCCCCATCGAGATCTGTGTCATCCCCCCGCGCGAAGCACCCGAGCAGACTGTGTCGTATACCTTCACCGTAGTCGGCAGGTAGCACGCTCCAGAGCCTTGCCAGGAGACAGCCAATGCCATCCTCGCCATCCCAATCACCGGATTCTACCCAACCCGAGGCGGATCACACCGGCATGGCGCCGCGGAGGACGTTCCACAGTAGGCCGCTGCCGGCCTTGCGGTGGTGGATTGGAGGAATGCTCTTTATCTCCACGGTCATCAACTACATCGACCGGCAGACACTCTCCGTTCTGGCCCCTTTTCTGAAGGACGAATACCACTGGAACAATCAGGATTTTGCGCTGGTGGTAATTTCCTTCCGGGTTGCTTATGCGATAGGCCAGGCGGCCTGGGGGAGGATACTGGACAGGATCGGGACGCGGACGGGCCTGTCGTTGACTGTGCTCTGGTATTCCATCGCAGCCATGGTGACCTCGTTCGCCAGCGGGCTCCGAAGCTTCTGCGTCTTCCGTTTCCTTCTGGGGGCGGGCGAGTCAGCGAATTGGCCCGGAGCGACGAAGGCGGTGGCCGAGTGGTTCCCAAAACGTGAGCGAGGCTGGGCTGTGGCCCTTTTCGACAGCGGCTCGTCAGTCGGGGCGGTCGTTGCACCGTTTCTGGTCATCTGGCTTTACCACACGTTCGGTGGATGGCGGCTGGCTTTTGTGCTGACAGGCACCCTGGGCTTCATCTGGCTGATTGCGTGGCGCTTACTGTATTATCGGCCGGAAAATCATCCACGGATAAGCGAGAAGGAACTCGCCATGATCCGGGCAGAACGGTCGGATGATCCCACCGGATCCGATGAAGGCTCGAGAATCAGCTGGCGTAAATTGTTGAGACTCCCTCAGACCTGGGGCGTAATCATCGGCCGGTCACTCACTGATCCGGTCTGGTTTTTCATCGCGGACTGGTTTGCTGTGTTTCTTGTAGCCAAGGGCATCGCGATCGAGGAAGGAATCTTGGTGTTCTGGATCCCCTTTCTTGCAGCGGATCTCGGCAATTTCTTCGGCGGGGGGATGTCGAGCTGGCTCATCCGGCGCGGGTGGTCCGTGGGCAAAGCCCGCAAAGCCGTGATCTGGTTCGGAGGCCTGGGAATGGCGATGCTCTCCACGACGGCGTTCGTCTCCAGCCCGTTTGCACTCGCGGCGCTCTTCGGCTTCTCCACGTTTGCGTACGCCTCGTTCTCGACAATGATCCTCGTTTTGCCGTCTGACCTCTTCCCGAGCAGTTCGGTCGCGTCGGTCAGCGGCATTTCGGGGACCGGTGCGGGCCTCGGCACAATCCTTTCGACATTCCTCATCGGCTGGGTGTCGGATACCTACTCGTTCGAGCCGATCTTCTTTGCGACCAGCGCAGTAGCGTTGACCGCGATGGTCAGCATGTTGATACTGATCCGGAATCCGAACCGGCGCGAGGCAGAAATTGTGAAGAAGATTTGCTGAAATACCTGCTTCAGGATTTGAGAAGAAGTTTCAAGTGGCTATTTCCTTTGCGTACCCAAAGCACGCCGCAGCACCGCCGGTATGCCAGAACAGCACTCCACCGCCACTCTTCTCACGTCCCAACACACCCCTGCGCATCAAGTCGAGCACAGCACCAAACGCACGCCCCGTATAGACCGGATCGAGTATGATCGCCTCCTGTGTTGCCATGAGCGAAAGTGCCTCCCGCTCAAGAGAACCGACGATGCCGTAACCCTCACCCAGGTAGCCATACTCCACCCAGAAGTCCTCCGGCACCATCCGTTCACTGACGCCCATCACTTCCGCGGCGGCATTCGCGATCGCAGCCAGCTCAACTTCGTACCGGTCCGGCCCGCGCTCCCCCTTGTCTATGCTGATCCCCAGAATCCTGCCCTTGTACCCCGCAAGCTTCGCGCCGAGCGCGAGTCCGGCCTGCGTGCCGCCGGAACTTGAAGCCACGACCATCGTGCCGACGTGCTCGCCCATCGCGGCCAGCTGATCAACGGCCTCTCGTGCGGCGGCAACGTAACCCTGTGCACCCACACCGTTCGAACCGCCGATAGGGATGATGTATGGCCTGTGCCCTTCCCGCCGGAACTCTCCCGCAATCTCCTCCATCCGTTCCCCGCGGCGGTCTCTGTCAGTCCAATGAATTTCCGCACCGAGCATTCTATCCAGCAAAAGGTTGCCGTTGGGGATGTCCGGTTTGTTTCCGCCGACAACAAGTACACATCGCAAACCGAACTTCGTCGCGGCGGCGGCTGTCTGCCTGCAATGGTTCGACTGCGCAGCCCCCGCCGTGATTACCACATCGGCTTTCCGGGATAGTGCATCCGCGATGAGGTATTCGAGTTTTCGCGTCTTGTTGCCACCCAGCGCCAGCCCCGTTTGATCATCACGCTTGATGAGCAACCGTGCCCCGCCAAGCAGCGCTGTGATCTTCTCCAGCGGTTCAATGGGCGTCGGCAACTGTGCAAGCTGCACTCTTAGGATCTGCTTCATTATCCGAATGCCCCATTCATGCTCTGTCTCTGGTGATTATTTGACGAACCTGATGGTCATCGGATACCTGTACGCCACTCCTTCATTCGCCTTGACCATGGCAATGATGATCATGATCAGACTGAAGATGGCCAGGCCTATGAGGAGCACAATGCCAATCAACACGATTATTAAGATAGCCGCGATAACGTAATAAATGGTCATGCTGATCTGGAAATTCAGTGACTCCTTCCCCTGATCGGCGACAAGCGGGAATTCATCCTTCTTGATCATCCAGACCACAAGTGGCCCGACAATGTTACCGAACGGAATGATGAATCCGGCAAGCGCTGTGAGGTGACAGAGCATTGCCCAGGTGTTCTGGTCTTTGTTCGGCGGCAGCTGCGAGGCAGACGGCTGCGGATTTTCGGAAGCAGTTTCCATTGAGCATCTCCTGATGTGGTATGCGAATATACACCGATCATTTGTGTTGTGCAACAAGCCGGACCGCCATTCTGACCTCCGGCGATCGTAATCCACATGTTCCGATTGACAATGTCCGCGCTCTCTCCTACTTTGTCTACGGTTTCTCCGACGACTTGATTCATCTGAAACAGCCCCCATCTCAGGGTATGAGACCATGATCACAATGGAAATCCCCACCGCGTGCTCGGTGCCCGGGAAGCCGTCAGGCCGGTCTGCCATGTACCTGCTGGCTGCATTTCTCCTCATCGGCGCAGATGCCGCGGCGCAATCGAGATTTCTCTACGGAATGTACGCCATAGGATGGGGGGAAAACGAGGGCATCTACTGGACGGGTTCCACATTCGGGAGAAGAACCGGACCGAGCGGCGCCAGACTTATGAACTTCTGGTATGATTCGCTGGGGATGAACACCTTCTTCGTCAATTCATCCAACTTCCCGGAAGGCGGAGAAGACAACGCCCCCTATGTGAACTACTTGTACAAATACTACGCGGCAGACCCCCGTACCGGCCGCAATTTCATCCGTGATTCAAGAATCATCCCCATTTACCGGTGCTTCCTGATTACGCGCGCAGCGGAAAGCCATTATCTGAAGTTCTCCCCGCCGTCACGCAACGAAGGCAACATCATCAACTTCGACAGCTCCGCGTATTCCATCTCCACCGGTGATACTGCTTTTACAGTTACCGCGAGGACCGCACCGGCCTCTGGCCGGATCATCCGTGATCTCACCATCGTGGGAGGGGAAAACAGACAGATACGTCCCCGGGAATGGAACACGCGCAAATCGCTTGCTTACTTCAAGCTGCGGTTCAGGCTCGAGTCAGCACGGGCCGGACATGTACTTACGGTGAGTCTCATCAACAAAGCCTCGCGTGCGGGTCGGAAAAACTACCAGCTGATAGACAAACGTATTACCCTCGCCTCCGGCAAAAGTGAGGTAGTCCTTCCGTTTACACTGGACATGTCCGGGGGAGAATCACAATACGCGGCCTACGTGTGCCGCCTTGGGCTGCAGGTGAGCTGTACCATGTCGATAAGAAGCTCGTTCCGGATCAGAGACATCACTGCATATGACGATAGCGGGAGGGTAGTCGTCGAGGAAACCGCGAAGTTCTTCAACACGCCGAAGCGACGTGCGCTGGTAAAAGCATTCACGGATATTGCGGCGGGGATTGCCACTTCATCCGAGCCGCGGAAGGTGTATCCCATCATCGCTGTCGCAGACGAGCCGCACGTAGGGAACTACGCACCCATGGATGCCGTGTGCAGTTACCTTCTCCGGCAGGACACGCGGTTGACGTTTTACAGCACCTGGCCCGATGACGAGATGTATCACACGAACCTGACAACCGTTACTCGATTTGCGAAAATCAATCTGCACTACATCGCTCCGAACCACTATCTCTTCAGGTCGGATGTTCTGGACCACCGGCGGTCAATCTACCGCGACTATGAGGTGCTCTCGCGATTCTGCGCACACGTCCGCTCCGTAGCTCCGAACAAGACAGTTATCAGTGTCCCTCCCATGTTTTCAGCCGGCAGCGAATTCCGGCCACCGACGCAGTCTGAAATTCTCTCGAGCGCATATGTTTCCCTCCTTGTGGGAGCGAAAGGAGTAGTGTTCTACTACTCAGGGCCGTTTGCGGAAAGCGAGCAGACGCTCTATGCATTCCACGACTTGTCCGGACAGTTCGAAAAGATGTTTTCCCTCCGCAATATGCACGCACACAAGGTCGCCGCACTGAGGAGGTTCGCGTCGTTTATACACGGAGACTCGGGCGAACCGGCCGGCCTCTCCAACGGCGATTTTGTCAGCACGTTAGGCGTCGACGAATACGGCCTCGTGGGAACAACGGATGGTGTCGACGTTGTGAATTCGCGGAGTTTTGGGCAGAACGAGCTTGGCAATGCGACAAGGGCGGATATCGCCGGCATCACAATCGTCGACGCCGGCGGAACAAAGGTGTCGAACGCCAACCTGGTGGGCGTCGCCCATCTTGAAGACAACCCGTCGATTCCGGACGTCACGTACTTTCTGGTGACGAATCTCCACTCATCAGATAGAGATGTCCGCCTGCGCATCTCATTCCGCTCATCCCACTCCCGGGCCTACTTGCGCGTGAACAACCTGACCTATCCGGCCGATCTGACCGACCGCACTGTGTCGCGAAGTGGTACGGTGACAACCACTTTGCCGGCACAGGCTGCAATGATCCTAAAGGTTCAGAATTCCAGCACTCCGTAACGATCCGCCATGGACAATGCAATGAGAACGGTATTCGCGACCCTTCTGGTTTCCATCTGCTCGATATCTCTGCACAGTCAGACTCTTACGGTGCTTTCGCCCGACGGCAACCTGGTGTTCACATTTTCCGTTGACAGCACGGCTACGGAACGTGGCTGCCTGTTCTACACGATTTCCTACAAGAACCGAAACGTCGTCCTGCAATCGCGACTCGGCATCATCACTCTCGACTTTCCCGCCTGGATCAACGGCTTCACATTGACGGACCATGCGCGTCGATCCCACAACGAGCGATGGAAACCGGTCTATGGGGAACGGAGTGTGATTACAGACAACTACAACGAGTGCGTGTTCGATCTTGTGAGGGGCAACGACCGGAACAATACTCTTCAGTTGATAGCCCGGGCATACAATGAGGGCGCTGCGTTTTGCTACAACTTCCCTGAAAATCTCTCAACATCCATCATCCACATCAAGGACGAAAAAACGGAGTTCAGCTTCGAAAAGGGAACGATGGCATATGTGACGCCGTTTGCCCAGGAGCTTTATCACCTCAGGTCCTTGCAGGACTGGTCGTACGGGACAACGCTTCCACTGCCCCGCTGGTCGCCCAGAACCCCTGAGTATGAGAGTGAACGTCCCCTGACACTTCTGCTGCCCGGCGGCCTGTACGCCGCGGTTGGCGAGGCGCGGCTCGTGGACTACGCGCGCATGAAGTTGGTCCTCTCGCCGGAAAAGAAGAATACGGTCGCGGCAAAACTCTTCGGACCCGTCACCGAGTCGTCTCCTTTCACGACCCCATGGCGGGTCATCATGGTGGCGGAATCGCCCGGCGAGCTGCTGGAGCACAACGACATTTTCCTGAATCTGAATGAGCCGTGCGCTATCCAGAGCACCGGATGGATCAAACCCGGCAAAGTCCTGAGGGAAGTCACGCTCTCTACAGCCGGCGCTATCGAATGTATCGACTTTTGCTCCCGGCATAAAATCCAATACGTGGAATTCGACGCCGGCTGGTACGGGTACGAGTATTCAAATGAATCGGACGCGTCACGGGTGAATGTGGACCCCCGCCGAAATCCAAAGAAAGACCTGGACCTGCAACGCGTACTGGCCTATGCCAAAAGCAAGAACGTTGGCGTCATCCTCTACGTAAACCACCGTGCCATGGAGAAACAGATCGACGACATCTTCCCTATTTACCAACGCTGGGGTGTCGCGGGCGTGAAGTTCGGATTCGTCCATGTTGGCTCACACAGGTGGACATCATGGGTGCACGAAGCCGTGCGCAAGGCAGCCGCGTACAATCTGATGGTCGACATCCATGACGAATACCGCCCAACAGGGTACAGCCGTACCTATCCAAATCTGCTCACCCAGGAGGGGATCTATGGGAATGAATGCATGCCGGAAGCCGATCACAATACCATCATGCCGTTTACACGCTTCCTGGCAGGCGCGGCAGATTATACCATTTGCTACTACCACCAGGCTGGAATAAAAAACGTCAAGGGCATAAAGACCACCTCGGCCCATCAGCTCGCACTGTCCGTGATCTACTACAGCCCATTGCAATTTGTTTTCTGGTACGACAGGCCCTCAGATTACCGTGGCGAACCTGAGATCAGGTTCTTCGAGGAGTTGCCTACGGTGTGGGATACGACGAGAGTGATGCTGGGGGATATTGGGAAATACGTTGCTGTTGCAAGGAGGAGTGGAGAGAAGTGGTTCGTCGGGGGCATCACCAACAATGAACCCCGGCACCTGGCGTTGCCACTCAGCTTTCTGGACAACGACAGGACGTACATCGTTTCGATCTACACAGACGGCGGGGAGAAGATCCGGACGCGCACACATGTAAACATCGAGAAATTCAAGGTCACCTCAGCCTCAGTCATCAATGCTGACCTCCGGCCGTCAGGTGGGCTGGCTCTCGAATTGAGGCCCGCCGCTGGAAGGGATGACGATCTGGTTCCAGTCTACTAAACCAGCGTTACAATGTAATCTTCACAATCCCCTGTAGAAAACACACCAATCCCTGCCTTTTTTCCTCTAGAATTCGCCAAATCGAGCTGTTTTGAGCGCTATGATCCCCATCACAAAGGTGGCACAGGCCGTGAAACTCTCCACCCTGGTACAACGAGAATGGAGGATCAATGGAGCAGAGTGAACAGGGCACTGGCGCAAGCGCAGTGACAGTTGGCGAGAATCCCCTGGGCGGGTCGTTGCATCCGCGCCTGGCGTGGATGATGTGCTACAGGGAAACGAAGAACGTGCAGGCTGTCTGCCGGAAATTCGGCATCAGCCGGAAAACGTTCTACAAATGGTTGAAGCGCTTCCAGCTGGAGAATGGTGACTCGAAGTCACTCACCGACCGCTCCCGCCGTCCACACCACTTCCCGCGGGCAACCCCGGAAGAGAGCATCCGGATACTTAAAGAAGCTCGTGATGAGACCGGATATGGACAGCGCCGCCTCCGTGCGTATCTCGAGAAACACTATCAGATTACACTTTCCGAACGCACCATCTGGAAAATCCTGAAACGTGAGGTCCAACAGCAAGATGGTATGGGAAGGGATGCTGCCTGACAGGATGGATTGCACGCCGGGAAGTTGAGGTTTTGGTTAAGTGCACGGGGCACCGCGCACTTAACTTCTTTGAACGTGAGCTCTGACCCCGCGGGTTCTCCACAAGAGTGCTACCGAATCTTCACCAACTTCTCAATAGCCGAGCTCACAACTCCGCCTCCCCGCACCTGCACCTGGTAGAAGTAGTACCCGTTGGCAATCTCGTCTCCTTCTTCATCCCGGCCATCCCACATCACCCGGTTGAATCCCACCTGCAACATGTGGTGCGGCACAACGATCTCACGGAGCTTCCGTCCGGCAACAGTGAAGATGCGGATGTTCACGTCATCGGGTGCCCGGTTGCCCGTCAATACAAACGTGAACTCCGTTTCGAGCCGGAAGGGATTCGGATAGTTGAACACGCGTAGAATCCTCACATCGCTCTGCACCTGAACCGTCAGACGGCGCTCGATGGAGTCCGTGCCGGCAGCGCCGTTCCATCGGTAGAGGCGCACCACCAATTCGTGTGCGCCGTCCGTTAGATCGGGAGCGAACTCCACCCCGTCGTCAAGAACCCGTGCAACAAGATGGCCGCCCGCGGGCAATGTCTCTGCCGCGGGAGAGATAAGCGATCGGTCGACGAACAACGCCATCCTCTCGCCGCCCGGAGTCACACCGTTGACATTGACCAGGCGCACCAACAACGCGGGCCGGGAACCGATGTAGTCGCCATCCATGAGCTGCACGCCATCGGCAAACAGCTGCATGGTTGCACGCAGGGGCTCCTGGACAGATGTGAAATTGAGCGCGATACGTGCAGTGTTGTTCTCGGAGATGAGATCCCGGGCACCGGCCGGCGGGGACACTTGCACCTCAAGTGTCTTCATCCCGGTCAGACCTGCTGTGGAGAACCCGAGCAGGATCTGTGTCGCACTGTCGACGGGAAGTGAACCGATGGTCCCGGACGCAAGCACCGTATGCTGCCCCGATCCGGGCTCGAGCAGACTAATGCTGACGTGAGCGCTATCCGCATTGCGATATCCGATGTTGTGGACGGTGATGGGAAGACCCATATCACCGTCACCTGGTGGTGCGCTTTGCGGCGAGCCGATCGTGTTCTTGCTTATCGCAAGGTCGGAGGGCGGCTCCATCGTGAGCGAAATGGTCCGCACCAGCGGTGAGTGCACCGGATCGGAAGTGCTCAAACCGGTGCCGATAGCGAACCCGGTATACCTGGGATCGTTGAACAGCTGATTTATGCTTGCAAGCGACACTTCGGTGGATTTCGCGGAAAATGTGCGAAGCGTATCCAGATTCCCACCCGAGGTACGCCCGAGCAGTTGCAGCGTGGCTTGAGTTTTTCCCGGCAAGATCGTGCTCCACCATTTCAGTGAATCCATCCGCGCCGGCAGCGGGATAACAGAGGAGCGGTACGATCCGTTGCCGATACTGAACACATTCGGGATGTCGAGCTCCACGACCGCACTGTCATTTGTCAAACGTTCCAGCGCCTCGGAGGGATACCCTTTACGGGCTATGAGCGCCCACGATTGTCCGGACAGGACCGAGCGGATCTGCGCGCTTCCCAGAGACTCTATTGCGGCGTAGAGGCTGTCCGTAACATTGGTCTGACCGTCAAAGATCACGATGATGCCGACGTAGTTCCCTTGGGGGGTGTTGCGGATGTACTGCACCATGCTGTCAGCCTGTGCCGCTTGTGCAGCGACATCGAATCCGCGCACCGCGATCGCACCGCTGAATTCGTTGACCCGAAGCGTCAAAAAGCTGTTGCCGATCACCCACCAGAGACCCCGGACTGTCTGTTCATTGATCCTGAACACTGAATATAGATCGATGTCCCAATTGGTGCGCGGACCCACGGAACGGGCGTACAGGTGCATCGGTGCATTGCGCGTGAGCGTGAGTCCCGAATCCGACGCGGCAAGGTCATGAAGTGCCCCGCGGCCGAACTGCCCTGGACCATCGACGGTGAGCCTGATCGGCCCGGCCGGCTGGACTCCTGCGACAGTCCGGAAGCTGCCGGTCACCCACTTCCCGTAAATACCCGATGAAACCGTTCTTGCTCGCCAGTAATAGGCATTCCCCTCGGGGAGAGGAGGGGTCACCCAGTCTCCGGAAACCGCACCCGGTGTGATGAGATCAGAAGTGATCTTGAATCCCGAACCAAACGAGGGGATCACATCCAATTCGAACGAGTAGGTGAACGAACCGTGCTCGGACCCCAGCGGGGATGTGACGCGAAGGCGCTGCGGTCCCGGAAGCACTACCATGCACTCCAGCGGGTACACGGGTAAAATCAGATCGGCATAGATGTACTCGTCCCGCACGACAATGTTGTTGCTCCTCGTAACCTCGGCGATTGCCCCCCCGGGATCCAACGTCACCGTAAGACGGTGTTGACCCGGCTCACTCGTGGCGTCCCATGGAAGAGAGAGCGTGTCGCGGTGTCCTGTGGCGCGAAATCGCATGCCCTCGATCACCATCCGGGTGGAGCCGCCGTATT
>Ga0105106_10003440_pt1 | contig 11304 bp, 11 predicted proteins | sample PPLLaktember2015_5_FD_79109 | JGI IMG/M metagenome (GOLD analysis project Ga0105106, IMG submission 79109) | Freshwater sediment microbial communities from Prairie Pothole Lake near Jamestown, North Dakota, USA - PPLs Lake P8 Core (1) Depth... | ecosystem: Environmental > Aquatic > Freshwater >... | reverse complement strand
GCATGATGAAAGAAGGTGACGGACCAGTTCCCAAATGTGATAGATGGTCCACACTCCACTTCATCTGGCGTTGTGTTGTAACTGGAGTCCGAGAAGAACGCCCTGATAGGCAGGGCAGAACCTTGTACGGTTCACCCACATGCATCAACAGCGCGGGTCACATCCCTCTGCATGCGCTCTGTGATGCTTGTCTGAGAGTAGCTGACTCGGCGTGTCAACGAACATCGCTTCGATATCGTAGCAGCCGCCATCAAACGATATGAGGACACAGATAGCTGCGGTCGATTGCGCGAAGAAGGGCAGCACTACAAAAGCTCTTAAGGCATCCTTCGCAGTTCAGGATTGAGGAAATGGCGACCAACCACTGCTCGAGCCTACTCCCTGGCGCACATGCTCGCTACCCTGGTGGAGGACAGTGTCAGTCGCGGAGGCGACAATGACGGAGTCTAAGAAGGACGAGGGAGTAATTCCGATGTCCTCCAGACTCATAAAGCAGCTCAGCCAGGGGACCATCCAAGGTCCCATTGACGCCATAGTCGAGCTGGTCACCAACTCGGAGGATTCGTATACGCGCCTCAGCAAGAACGGAGACATCGAAATTCTATTCAGAGTTCTTAAAAAGCCAGAGAAGCGCAGGAAGGCAGTTCTCGGAGTTCGTGACGAGGCGGAGGGCATGACATACAAGAAACTCCACGAATCGCTGGAGTTCGGTCCGAGAACTAGTGGACAGAAGGTTGGCAGCAAGATCAGAGGGTTTCTCGGGAGAGGAATGAAGGAAGCCATATTGGGCCTTGGCCGTGGCTACATCATTACTAAGAAGGATGGGGACGTATCCAGCGCAGAGGTCTATTTCGAGGAGCATGACGAACCTCGATATCGGATACTCCAGAACCCGCCCCTGAAGCCAATCAGGTCAAGACTTCGTGACCATACAGGCTTCAGGATTCCCAGAATGAGCGGAACTATTGTATTCGTAAGCATTGAACGAGAAATGGGTATCCCCCAGAAGGAGAACCTGAAATCCCAGATACAGAACCATTACGCCTTGCGCAAGATACTCGCAAGGCCGGGCCGCAAGGTGAGTCTGCACTACAGGGACCAGAAGAACGAGCAACAATCGTGGTCGCTCAAGTATGAAATCCCGGAAACACAGCGTGTACTAGACAAAGATCTGGTTCTCCCGTATGAGGGCGTGAACGCGCACCTGACGGTATTTGAGTCTGCTCAGATACTCGACAAGGAGAGGCCCAGTAGCCTTCAATTCTCCAAAGCAGGGATACTCATCACTTCTGAAGACGTCGTATTGGACAACAAGCTGTTTGCCTATCAGAACGAGAGTGCCGCCTACTACTTCCACGGGGAAATCTCGGTTTCTCACTTCGCGTCTATGTTCGCGCGAGATGACTTTTCAAGCCTGAATCTACAGCGAAGCGGGCTCGACATTCGACACGACATCTACAAGGCTATCGAGAATGTGTGTAATCGAGAACTCTCACCTCTCATCGAGAAGAAGCGGAGGGAACTCGCCGGCCCATCTGCTCCGAAGTTGCCTGAAGCTAGACGCAGACAAATGGAAAACATATGCAAGATACTGAATGACCTTACCACCGAGTTTGAGTTTGATGCGTTAGCCACGGGGGCGGGGGGACCAGGGCACGACGGAGGACCACTCACTCTAACAATCATACCCTCCTATGTGGTCGTCTGTCCGGAGCAAGTTCGAGCCTTGTCCGTCTATGCTCCGAAATCTTCCGAGAACGACACTGGTGGTTCCGCGTTCATTGGCCTTGAGGGGAATGGAGTTGGCTTAGTCGACAGTGCAATCCAATTGTCTTCAGTCAAGAATTCACCAAACACACTCTATGGATACTTCCGGATTCGCGGCGAATTACTCGGCCACAAAGCAACTGTCAAAGTCACCTTCAGGGACAAGGCCGCTCTGGCTACGGTCAATGTCAAGAAGGAGGAACGAAGGGGCAGGAAGAAGAAGACACGAAATGACAGAGTAGGACCATTCAAAGGAATCGACTTCTCTGCAGACCCCAACCCCCTTCTGCCCGTGGAGTATCACAGAGAGTCTGGGATGATTCGTATCTATGTGAGGTTTCCTTTTGTGAAGCTCTACATCGGAGATGGTGGTTCAGGCCTCGAACGCCCTGAGAGCAAGACCATGTTCGCTGACCTCGTCGGAGAGGCGTTTTGTAGACACGTTGCACGAACCAGCATAGAACGGGGCAAGCTCGAGGTCCTCAGAGGTTACGAAATCGACGGCTACGAGAAAGCTTTCAACGACCAGAGACTTGTTGTGATGCGAAGGATACATGAAGAAGCCGGGAGGATTTTGGAGCTTGTGGCATAGAAAGCCGCAAGCCTCTGCCTGCACACGTGCTTCTACAAACCATTTGCACAGATCCACGAAGTGCTCCATCTCAAGCGTGGATCATGGCTACGATGATATTCCTCCGCCGCCTCCTTCATCAGTCCTCCCCCGCTCCCAACCAGTTCTTCCCCATATGGAAATGCTGTTCGGCGGGTTGAGGATCTTCCTCCGAAGGTCACACAGCGGATTGAAGATGCAGTATCCATCCTCACCGAAAACGAGGCGATCTTGCGGGATCATGCTCTCAATCTTCTTAGATTCCGCTGGAGGGCCGGGTGCACATAAGCGGCGGGACGGTTTGCATGATGTCTTGCCCAGCCTGTAGATCAGGTAATCCATCGAAGCAGGAGTGGGGGGTCTGTGGTTTCCAGGAATTGTCCCCCATTGTTCCCAGACCCGCCTCCAGGCCTGACGGCACACATTGTCAACAAGCTCGTACTGATAGCAGTAAACGTCGAGATAGCTTGCCAATAGAGGTATCCTGAATTGAAGGATCCCCGTTCTCAGCGCAACCCTCATCGTGTTCTTGTCGCTCATGACGTCCATCTTGTCGGCATTCTTGGAGTACACCCACACGCCGAGATCTGCCATATCTCTCAGAAACATGTGAGTCTTCTTGACCGAGAACCCGTAACGTTCCTCGGCAGTCAGTGCCTTCACGATTTCTGCTGCGTCTCGCCCGTGTGCATCGTTGATGTTGAAGGCTGAGGAGCCGTAGTTTTCGGTTAGAAGTCGTGCAGCATTCAGCATCCATGGCTTCCGCTTGTCCCGCTGTGATTCCGCCCCGATGTAGTTCAGAAGCTCATCGACAAAGAGCTCGTTTCTAACAATCTTGTCTGGGTCAAAGCAATCTGGGTGCCTCTTGAAGAACTCGAAAGGGTTGCCTTTCGAGTGAATGTCAATGTTGAAATCCTGGATAGCCGTGAAGAAGCGAACATTCGCGATCTGCTCCTTGCTGAGATCCAGCGTGTTGAGCTGGACCTTTACATCGTTCATGCTGTAGATTCCTTCGAGTACCTTCGCGACGGCCAGGCATTCCCCCGATGGGTCAATGCTGGGAGAGAGGATCTTCTCGTGGTTCTCCTTCCAGTATCTATGGAACTCTGAGACGTACTCACCAGGGAGGTTGTGTCCTTCCTGGTAGAAGAAGGAATTCACTTCTTGAAGTATACTTGCAGCGACGTCGTACTCGTTCCTGCCCTCGAAGTCTCTAGGATTCAGCTCGAGACCACAAATCCTTGCCAGTCGGCTTGCGAACTCCACAAACTCCGACATTATCTGCGACCCCCTTCAATCGCCGAACGCCCGAACTCCTCAATCTTCGGAACGCCTTTGGCATGACCAGTCCTTCTGGCATTCCGCTCAAGATCACGTAGTCGCTTGACTGATAGCTCAAGATATTCCTTGCTAGTGTCAATTCCCATGAAGCGCCTGCCGCAGGAATGTGCGACGAGTCCGGTGGTGGAACTACCCGTGAATGGATCTAGTACAAGGTTCCCCTCGTCAGTACTAGATAGAATGACTCGTTTCAGGAGATCGAATGGTTTCTGCGTGGGGTGCTTTCCGAACTTCTTCTCCCAAGGAAGGGGCGTGTTGATCGCCCATACTGACCTCATCTGTCTTCGGTCGCGCTTGAACGGATCCTTTCCCCACTTCGCATTCTTCATCAATTCGTAGTTGAACTTGTGCTTACTCTTTTCGCTCTTGCGCGCCCAGATCAACGTTTCATGACTGGCCGCAAAGTACCTGCCGCTGATGTTTGGAGCGGCATTTGGCTTGTACCAACAGATATCATTAAGGATGTGATAGCCGAGCAACTGAAGCGCATAGCCACATGCATAGACAGAATGATAGGTTCCGCTTATCCATATGGTACCGTTCGGTTTCAGGACACGCCTGCACTTCGAAATCCACTCCTTGTGGAATGCTAGATCTTGCTCGAAACCCTTGCTCACATCCCACGAACCCTTGTTCACGGACACTCGTTTGCCCGCGTGAACTGAAAAACCGCCATTAGACAGGTTGTAAGGAGGATCTGCGAATATCATATCGACTGAATCTGGATCCATCTCATCAAGTAGAACCAGGCAGTCCCCATGATATAGCTCGAACCCTGGTTCTGAATAGTACTTGGCCATGCTCTGCGATCCGATCCCCGTTCGATCTGATAAGGATGATCGTGGATCCATGACGCACTTGCATTCAATCCAGCACCGAACTGACTGCAGCCACCACCGCCACCCCTGCATCAGCTGATGATAGATGGAGGTAAAACCCTATGACGGGCAATGAGACGGTCACGTCTGTTAACGGCTACCATGACACCTCGAGCCCAGGACGGTTCTGTGACTCATCCGGCGTTCGGCGAAACGATCTTCTAATCGAACAGGGACACGTGCTCAAGTTCACATGCGATAGGATGCACATCTGGAGCCACCACAAGGAGCGGAAGGCGAACGATTTTGTACTCCAAGTCGTTTCTACCCATCCAGGAGGGAAGTGCCTGGTCACGAAGCGCGAGGTGCTTGAGGAACTAAGCTTACAGAACCTTCAGAAGGTCGCAGACCGGCTCGGGATCCGTGTATCGAAAGGATTGACTGGCGTCCTCACCCAAGCTATGTTTGGTCCGGTCACTGAGTCAAGACGGACATACATCGAAGCCCTCGCAGGCTCTGATGTTGTCACCCTTGAGGAGATCGACAGGATTCTCCACACAAGATACTCTCGCTTGCCAGACGACACACGAGGCGTCGGCTTGACACCCAAGTCACGTGGCACTCTATCGGAAGTCTTCTCGTTTCGTCGCGCCGACACGAGAGCCGACCGTTTCTTCTCTCTTGATTCGTTGCTGCAACACATTCTGGACAGCTATGTGACGAAGAGTGACCTTCAGAAGATATGCCAGAACCTAGGCATTCCAGGAGCTGGTAATAAGGGTGACCTAGTAACGAGGGTTCTCGGAGACTCCAGACTGACGAAGGAAATTGCACTCTACTACGTTAACAGGGACGACATGAAGAAGCTCTGCGAAGACCTGAAGCTCCCTGCAACTGGCACGCGAAGAGAGATGGAGAGCCGAGTTGTCAACGTGATGATGCGTCTACCTCGAGCCCCTCCTAACACTCCTTCACATGAGCCGCCACAATATTCCCCACCGATGGTGCAGGCCCCCTGGGTCGTGCCTTACGCGAATCCTCCTCAGCAGACTCCGATTGCAGCCCCGCCAGCCCCTTCGCCGGGTTACATCGCGGACACAGGAGCGACATCGGGTAAGAAACTGGGAGAAGGGCTGTCGTCTGAGCCCCACGGAGCCAGTACTCTTGCGTCACCACAGCCTTCAGTCCCTGAGATACTGCCTGTGCCGTCGATTCCTCCCCGCCCGGAATTTGACGGTGTTGTCAGGTTCATCGACGAGTGGCGCCCGACTAAGCCATACAAGGATGAAGTGGGATATGAGGTTGAACTGGACACAAGACTGCGCACGACGTTTGGAGATACGTGCGTAAAGAACCAATTGCACATTCTAGATGGCCGGATCGACGTTGAAGTGATGGGAATAGGCATTGAATTGAAGGTGCCCACCAACAAAGCCATGCTTCAGAGACTCGTCGGTCAGACCAGGATGTATCGAAAACACTATGGCCCGAACCTTGTGGTTGTCATCATCACGGGCAAGGCGAAGCTGCAGGACATCCTGGCGTTCAAGAGCGATCTCGAGGAAGATGGCATCAAGGTTCTGGTGAAGTAGGGTTGACCGTTCTGCCCTAGTGGATGAGAACATGTCTGAACTTAGGAGACGCCCCCGGTAGCTGAGAGAAGCCCTTAAGCCATCGAAAGCGATTCGGAGCTGGGAAATAGGACATGAGGTGTCGGAACTGTGGAGTGGAGAATCTTGATGGCAGGAGGTTCTGTGGCGAGTGCGGAGCGGCACTAGACGCACTGCCTGTTGAGCCCGTGACACCACCTATGTGTCAAGCGCGGTCTGTTACGACCACTCCATATTTCTCAGAGAAAACCAAGAAGAGATTGGCGGTTGGCGCAATCGTCGTGGCAGTTGTCCTAATCATCGCCTCGATCCTTGGCTATTTCTATTATCACCAACCTGTGATGGGGAGTGGCTCAGCGTCTGCGACGACGATTGACGTGGGACAAATGGTGCTATTCAGTTTCACACCCACCCAGGGAGTTTCACCATATCAGTACTCATGGAACTTCGGAGATGGGGGCTTCAGCTCAGAACAGAACCCAGGTCATTCCTACGACTCTCCGGGAACATACTTGCCACTAGTAACCGTCAGCAACTCCGCCGGCGAAACAACAACTTGGACCACGACGGTCGAGGTCAATCCTCTTCCGAGTGTAGAAGGAGTGGTGTCTCCATCGGTTGGCGTCACGTCATTGAATGTATCCTTCACGGCAACCGCATGGGGCGGCACACCAGACTTCAGCTATTCTTGGAGGTTCGGCGATGGCACTTCGAGCATTGAGCAGAACCCCACTCACAGTTACTCGCTCGGGGAGTACACCGCGACAGTGACCGTTCAGGATGGTGTGGGGATGACCGCTTCTTGGAGCGCTAAGGTCAGCGTGAATCTCCCTCTCACCGTTGGCGTCATTGTCGGATGGATTGGACCAGGTGACACAGAATCATTCTCATGCACGCCGAGTCAAGGAGTCACTCCGTACAGCTTCTATTGGGTGTTTGGAGACGGGTTAAGCAGCACTCTGCAGAATTTCACATACAACTACGGTTCTGCAGGAACCACTACGGTATACCTGACTGTTACGGATTCCATCGGAGAGACCTTTGAATTCGAGAAGTTCATTGAGTATTGACGGAACGCCCATCAACGATGTGCACAGTCGACACCATAAGGAAGACGATGTAGTGCTACCAGCGGGGGACAAGCGATGAATTGCGCATATTGTGGAACTGAGAACCAAGAAGGCATGAAGTACTGTGGAAACTGTGGGTCGCAACTCACGGTCCCAGTGGCACCATTCAATCCCCCGTTTATGCCCATGTACCCGTCACCGAGGCTCCAGGGAGTCAGGATAGGACATGTTATCGGTGGTGGGCTGATAGCCGCCATCTTCTTCGGCTTGTTCTTCTGGGCAACTACCTATACCTGGACGGAGCGAGTCTGGCACGAAATCTACATGGAATTCGGATACTACGAAACAGTGACGCACACGATTGACCCTGCCATACAGGCGTTGTTCCTCATAGTGGCCATCGTGGGTCTGATTGCGATGGTCTTTGGAATTGTGTCCAGAAAGTGACCCCGCACTCGAAGAGCGACATCAAGAGACGCCCTCAAGCCATGGGGACCAAGGCTCATACACTCGTGCCAAACCCTCTGATTGACCCTCGAGCTAGATGTCGAACTGCAAGTCCGACACAGAGGGCAGTTTATTAGACGCGTAGACATATCTAGCGAGCCGGAGCGAAATGAGCATCGAGCGCACGCTTGCACGTTTGGCGGCTAGGCAGATCAATCGGAGCATAACCTATCACCGCGTGCAGAGAGAAGCCGCAGCCCGCCCCGAGTCGACTCGAGTGGAGACTCCTTTCGGAGAGTTCTGGATGTCACCAATCGAGTCCAAACTCTACGAAGCCATGCGGCGTGAGGGATTGTCTCCCGTACCTCAGTTCCGCATCGAGGGGTACATCGCAGATTTCGCATTCCCTGACGTGGGAATTGTGGTAGAGGCTGATGGAGTCGCATATCATACTGGAGAACGCCGTGAGCGCGACCGAAAGCGAGACTGGATTCTGAGGCATGAAGGCTGGACCGTGAAGCGATTCTACGGCACCACGATTCATAACAGGGCATCAAACTGCGCATATGTCATCAAGCGTGAGGTAGAAGAACGGCGAGCCCAAGCAATGGCACGGGCGAAGCAGAGGGAAATCGACCGACAGGATCGACAGGAAGCCATTGTTCGACCCTTCCGGAAGTTCGCTCGCGCGTTAAGGCGGGGAAAGAAAGAAGGAGTTTAGCTCGGTACTGAAATCGCGAAATTGACTTTTGGCCAGTAGTCCAAGTTCAAAGTCGGATCCCTGCACACAAGCACAGCTCTAACCATAGGCTTCTCAAAGTCACCAAGTGAGAGGCTGAGATCAAGGTCTGCATTCCGCTGCATGTGAACCCTAGAACTTCCATCCTTCGCGGCGGAACATCTCAATGATGGGGATGCACTCTATGCCGTATGTCTGACACACGGACGGTATGTTCACCTTCCCCTTCTTCGGTCTCTCCTCGGTCACGATGATCATCCTTCGCTCAGTCGGCACTATCGTCTGTTGAGCGCCGGTCTCCAGAGCGAGGGCGATCAGGAATGGGTCGGCCTCTGGTGCATCCTTCTCCGGGTCGATCAAGGTCGGATTGGTCCTCTGTATCTCCACGACCTTCGCCGCCTGAAGTGAGGTGACTCGCTTGAACATCTTGCTGTTCCGTTTCGTCCACTCGGTCAGCTCGTCGTCCTTTCCTGCGAGTTCCCTCATGACCTCTTCATGAGATACAATGAACCCGTGCCTGGCGTGCTCCTCGAGCCGGCTCCAGACGCTCTCGTAGATGTCCATTGGATTCATTCGCATCAGGTCGATGAGCGAGCAGGAGTCAATGATGTAGATGCTCTGGGCAGTCATTGAGACGCCTTCGCCATCACCTTGTCAATATCACGCAGTTTGATTGAAAGGAAATCGATGGCACTGGCGTAGTCCAGGGACCCCTGTTCCACATTCTGAGCGACCAGGGATACGAATCTTCGTCCTCGCTCCCTTAGCACTCTCCGCTCCACGGTCTCGCCGAAGCCGCCCTCCCCGTGTGGAGGCAGCCCTCTCGACCTCAGTTCGCCCAGCGCAGACTGGAGTTCTCTGTGCTCGATGAAGCCGGAATCCTTCATTCTCACGAGGAGCATCGACTTGCTGACCTTGAGGCTCTTGGAGATGCGCCGCAGAGTTTCATCCTCGAGGAGGGTGTCCTCATGTTGGCTGAACTCGCCTTTGGCAAGCTTTCCCGGTACGAGGAACTCAGCGGCAAACCCGTTGCACCATCTCTCAACCTCGTCTATTCGCCCTCTTCCGAGGCCAGCCTCTGGAGTGTTTATTCCGGTCTTCCTCAGGAGAACATGTCCGAGTTCGTGTACCAGGGTGAATACCCTCGCTTCTATCTGGTCCGCAGAGTTGACGACAATCACCGCAGGCAATTCATCGACAAGGACGAATCCGCGGGCATCGTTGATTGGCATGTGCATCTGAAAGACGAAGATGTTCCTGCTCTCAATCAGGCCTCTCAGGGTGTTGAATGCATCGTATGGATCACGCCACTTCTTCTGAACCTGATCTGTGATCCCAAACTCATCCCGGAAACGGTTTCCCAATTCGTGCGAGTCGTCTGTCACCGAGTACGCGCCGATCTCCGGGCGCACTCCCTTGTTCTGGTTCTCCAGTAGTTCGCGGCTCAGTCTCTGGAGTCTTCTCGTCTTTCTAACGGCCAGGAGAGTCTCTCGGTCAAACTCGCCTCTGCGCTCAGGGGATACGCGGTAGTCCTTGGGGAGCGGAGCCTCCCTGGGCGGTTTGGGCAGGAAGAAAACGGCAAGTGGCCTCTTGATCAGTTCAGCTAGTCTCTCCAGCTGTCTCAGTGACGGGGTCGCCTTCCCCGACATCCAGGCCCTGACTGAAGCGGATTCGACCCCGAGATGCTCGCTGATGTCACTGACCTGCCAACCGGAAGATGATACTGCCCAGCTGATTACTTCTGGTTTGACTTCAACCCTGAAAGACCCTCGCTTCTTGTCCATGATTGCAGCCTCAGGATTTGCCAGTGTGCTTATCAATCTTGTGAGTGGATGCAGTCTTGCGTGACGGGTCAGCAAATAGTGCGCTGCCGAGGCAGGGACGGACGACGAAGCCGATCACCCACAGCGGTCTGCATTCTGAACCTGATGCCACACCACCTCTCGGCATTCGCCTTGACCTTCCCCCACATCCCATCGCTCCAGTAGAGCTGTCCAAGCAGTGAGCCCTTCCATGTCCCCGCTCAGCTCTATGTCCAGGTCGGAGAAGCTGCTACTGTCCCAGGCTCACAGCTCCACACGGTCACGTTGTGGTCCTCGCCACAGTTCTAATAAAGCGGGCATCCCTGGTCTACGATTTGAACAAAGAGAAGTGCTTCAGCTAGGAACACCCGCCATTGACAAGTCGTACAGGCGATCAGTGTAGCGGAAACTTTTCCCAGCGAATCACCGCGTGACCAATGACAGTTCCAGCGCGCTTAGGCGCTGCGATTGCACATTGAGCCCTTCGCAGACTTTATCTCCGCGTCGAGAGATGTCGTGGGAGAATGTGCGAGAAGGGTTCTCCGCCAGTGTTCGATGTCTGCGACATCTGCGGCCGAGGCGTTCCCGATGGCGACCTCATGATACACCAGACAGAGAAACACGGACAGATACTCGCAATCAGAGAGCGTTGCGAGGAGGATTCGGGCCGCGCATTCATCGGCGCCATGATTCCAGGAATTATCCTCTTCCTCATCATCTCATTCGTGAGCGCGGCCTTTCTCCCCGTCGAGCATCAGTATCTCATTCTCCTGGGGATCATCCCCATCTTGGTGTCGGGACTCTTGGCGGCGCGGGCAAGTGATGAGAAGATGGCACCCTACCAGGAAGCCCTGAGATCAGTTGAATTCGTGTGCGAATACTGCGAAACGCCCGTCTCCAGGGGAGAGTACCAATCACATCTCCTAATGAATCATAGGGGCGTCTACCGGCGGCTGAGGGCGTTGCTCGGCCTTCTCATCCTCATCCCAGTCTCATCTACCCTCTCATGCGCACTGGTGTTGTCAGAGTATCTGCTCCTGCCTACACCGGATGCATTGCTGTGGTCAAGCGGCCTCGGCGTCGCCACGGCATTGTCATGG
>Ga0105106_10003438_pt1 | contig 11308 bp, 15 predicted proteins | sample PPLLaktember2015_5_FD_79109 | JGI IMG/M metagenome (GOLD analysis project Ga0105106, IMG submission 79109) | Freshwater sediment microbial communities from Prairie Pothole Lake near Jamestown, North Dakota, USA - PPLs Lake P8 Core (1) Depth... | ecosystem: Environmental > Aquatic > Freshwater >... | reverse complement strand
TGCGCAAACGCGGCGCGCAGCCCGCCGGCGGCCCGCCGCTGGAGAAGGTGGTGGCGCTCCTCAAGGAGCGCGCGCAGTCCATCCCGCAGCTCGCCGACGAGGCGATGCTCTTCTACGCTTCTTCTCCGGAAACTCGAATCATTGAGGAGATTGATGCGGAAACCCTGAAGGCCTTGCGCATGCTGAAGGCCCGCCTCGCGGGGGTGACCTGGGAGCGCGGCGCGATCGGCGCGGCGATCAAGGAGGTCGTGAAGGCGAGCGGCCTGAAGATGCCGCAGCTCGCCATGCCGCTGCGGCGCCTCGTCACCGGCCGCGCGCAGACGCCGTCGATCGACGCGGTGCTCGAGCTGCTCGGGCGCGAGACGGTCATGCTGCGCCTGGCGAACCACCTGGAGAGCGACTGATGAAGCGCCTCGTCCTGATCCTCGGCATCGCCTGGTCCGGCATGGCGGTTTCCCAGGTGCAGCCCGGCAACTGGGAGCTCACCGTCACCTCGCAGATGCAGGGCATGGACAAGCCCATCGGCCCGCTCTCGAAGACGCAGTGCTTCACCGAGGCCGACACGCGCGATCCCGGCCGCGTGCTCGGCACCGGCGGCAGCTGCCAGTTCTCCAACCGCCGCGAGAGCGGCGACACGTACACCTTCGACGTGAAGTGCGGCGGCGCGCTGCCGATGAGCGGCACCGGGCGCCTGCGCCAGGGCCCGGACGCCTTCGAGGGCGACCTCGACCTCGCCGTCGATTCCGGCGCGGGCGGCGGCGCGAACCTCGGCATGCGCACCAAGGTCTCCGGCAGGAGGCTGGGGCCATGCTGATCGCGAGGGCCTTGCTTTTCGCGGCACTGCTCGCTTCCTTCCCCGCCGCCGCGCAGCAGATGCAGCCGGGAGAGTGGGAGTTCACCTCGACCGTCACCTCGCCCGCGTTTCCCGGCCCGCAGACCGCGACCTTCGCCAACTGCGTGAAGAAGGAGGACGCGGCCGACCCCAGCCGCTGGATGGGGAAAAAGGACTACAAGAGCGACTGCACGGTGACGCCGGGGAAAAAGACCGCCGACAGCTACAGCTGGCAGATCAGCTGCCCGAGCTCGAAGACGCAGGGCAGCGGCACGGTGCGGTTCACGGGCGGCACCCGCATGGAGAGCGACATGCTGATGACCGGCGAGCAGCGGGGGCGCAAGTTCGAGATGCGCACCCGGATGAGCGGAAAGCGCCTCGGCCCCTGCAAAAGCTGACCTGCACCCGCTATAATTCGCCGCTTCGGTTGGGGGTATAGCTCAGCTGGGAGAGCGCTTGCATGGCATGCAAGAGGTCACCGGTTCGATCCCGGTTACCTCCACCAACCCCGACTTGTAGACCAGCACAAGTCCCCATCGTCTAGAGGCCTAGGACATCGCCCTTTCACGGCGGTAACCGGGGTTCGAATCCCCGTGGGGACGCCACTCTGACTCCGGTTAAAGCCTTGGGCTTAATTGCCCGATGGCCAGCCGGTAGTGGATGTTGATGTCGTGCGTCTTCGGGTCGAGTTCCACGAGCTTAACCAGCGTCGTCAGCAGGAGCCGCAGCTGGTCGGGCTTCAGCAGTTCGTCGTCCGCGTGCCAATCAACTCCATCAGGCGCGGGTCGGCGTTGCGCAGCCGGATGCCGTTCGCGGACAGCAGGCCGATGAGATCGTCCTGGTTCCAGTGACCGAGCGCGTTGCGCCCGAACGGGGGTCAGCTTGCGGCGCGCTTGCGGCGGCTGAAACCGAGGCCGGCAAGACCTAGGCCAAGAAGTGCGAGCGTGGTGGGCTCCGGTACGCTCATAGCCGCTGCGGTGTAGGCCCAGAGGCCCATGTCTTGATCGGGCTCATTGCCGCCCGATGTGAGAGTTGCATCCACACCGTTGTTAGAGAAATTCCACTGTGTTTCTGTGTTAAAGGCCCACGCCATGCCGTATGGATTGTCGTTGCCGTCGTCGTACATTCCCCAAATAATGCCCCGTGCGTGTCCGGATCCCATGATAGGAGCGTAGGAGTTTCCATTCGCCTGCAGTGAGCGGCAGCGTCGAAAGCAACGCGCTCACGTCGTCGCGCGTTGCAAAAGTGAAACCGGCGTTCTGTGCCGCGTCGATCATCTCGAAGCCCGTATAAAGGCTGCGGTCGACCAAGTCGGGGCCAAGCGGTTCCGGGTTGGCGCCGAGGAAGAAAAAGTTGTCCATGTCGAGCCAGACCCGACCGCTGACAGTGTCCTGAAATGTCGTGAAGCCGGCGACATCCGCCGAATCAACGACTGCCCCATGCGCTCCCACTACGATGCTTAAGGCCGTAACCGCGAACACCAGCTTTCCCCGTATGTTCATTTCCGTCCCCTTTACTAATTTAGCGGTGTTAGTGAACGGCGCGCTTGCGGCGGCTGAAGCCGAGGCCGGCGAGGGCGATGCCGATTAGGGCGATGGAGCCGGGTTCGGCAAGCTCCACCTGCAAAACGCTAAACGTTGGGCCGAAATCCCCGCCTCCCCCGGCATTGGCGATGGGGGGCCAAAACCCAACCCGAAACGCGAACCTTCGTAAGTTACTTGGCTGATTGTCGTGACGGTCGCGCTGGAGACGATGCGATCTAAACTGTCCTCAAAGAAACTTGCTCCGATGAGGTAGTCGCCCGGCAGTAACAAAACAGGGGCGACATCTTCGAACAGCCAGCGGCCGAGCGCCGAGGTCGAGGCGACTGGGCTGCTGACGTTCGTTATAAAAGCGGAGGTCAGCAACACTCCAGCGTTGGACCACAGGCCGACGGCGTGGGACGTCCGCAAGCCATCCGACATTCAATTAAAGAAACCAAGCCCATCCACGGTAACTGTTGAAGAGGTGCTGAATGCCCATCCAGCCGTAATGAAACCGGGAGGCGGCAGGTCAGGAGAAATAAGGGAACCTGATCCGCGCGTGTGGTCGAGTGCAAGTACACCGGCCTGCGAAGGTGTTACGCAGCCGAAGGCGAGGATCAAGGCAATGATGTGGCGCGTTATTTGGAGCATGGCCTCCCCTCCCTCCCAACGAGGGCATTTTTCGTGCGGCGATTGAAGCAGGCATACTTCGCGCCATCACAGGGAAACATGGGGTTACAGCGGAGTCGCGCGCCGGTTGTAAGAAAAAACGACACTTAGGACTCATTCCACTTCGCCCTTTCCTCATCGATGTGCCGGCCGTGCGCGGTCTTCACCTTCACCCAATTAGGCGTCCTGCCAGCGCGGTAGGTGCTGTTCGCTCTCTTGCCGATCACGCCCTCGAGCCTTAGCTGGTCAGCAGAGGCGTGTCGCCGTTCTACGACAAGCGCTCGCAACATTTTGTAATTTCGCGGTTGTCATACCCAAACGAAACAGGCACGATTTTACGCGCTTAGAATACGTGCCTGAGGTCAAAAGGCGCGGTTCGGTTCGCTTTGAAAACAGGCAGGGGGCGGGAGCAAGAACTAAATGCCTCACGCGGATCTTTACATCGCGACCAAGCATTGCCAGGCCATGCGCGATCTCATCGTGCATCACACAGGTGGCTGGGCGGACGCGGAGTCGCTAAACAAATTTCTGCAAATGACGGCCGCCGCTGCATCTGCCGTGGACGACCTGGAGTGCAAGCATCTGGCCTCGGCAATCGTCGAGCTCGCCAGTGATCTTTTTTCTGCGATTGGCCATGCCAAATGGGCGCAGGGACAAACTTCGGGGGCAGATGTTCTCAGGCTACGCATCCTGCGAGAGATCACCGCTTTTCAAGGGCGGCTCACCTACCTTGAAGCCGTGCGAACGGGAGCCGAGCAAGACTGCCACCGCCGTGACACTCATTCGCCCAAGGCGCGCTGATCAAGCGTCACATGATCCAGCCAACAAAGCTCGAGGGAATAGAAAGGGATCCGAGCGAAGACCTTGCGGAATGGCTTCAGGAGGTGGGCCGCAGACGGACTGGGCCAAAGGAGCCCGATGAAGCATTGCGCATTCACCTCGAGCAACTCGCGGGCAGAAACATCAGAACTCGGGAAGACATCACCGGGTATGTAAACGAGCTTTCAGATAAGGCGCGCGACAAGCGGACCAGGAGCCAGCAACTCAAGAATGCGCTCCTAGGTGGGCTCCTGGTAATCGCCGTGCTTCAGTACTACTTCATCGACGTGCAGCTGCAAATCCTGGCGCAACCCGCGCTCACGGTTTTTGCGCCGTCGCCAGACCTGCGACTGCCCGCCAATCGCAGCTAGCGTCCTGATGGGGCCTTGTTGAGTAAGCATTCCAGCGCAGCCTGTCGGTTGCTCACCTCCAGTGCTAAAGGATCGGCGCGCTGTGGCCTGATCCCAGCTGAAGATGGCGTCCCCACGGGGGATTCATTCTTGATAATTTCCACGAGGATTTGATGCCCAAGCTGAGGTGGGAATGGCGGGTCGGCCTCAAGAAGAAGGGGTTACGGTATCTCGCGAGTCGGGAGAAACCCCCTATTTCCATCCGGGGCGGTGGGTGCACCATCGGACGGAGTAAACGAGTGCTGCCGCGTAAACGACCGCACAGCATTCATTAACCCCGCTTCGGCGGGGTTTTTATTTCGTGGCGTCCCCACGGGTGGACCTTGGTGAAATGTCACACCCCGGCATCGCATTGCTTCCTGGAGCGCCCGGGATGCTCCGCCTAGAGTGGCTTCCATCGGTAGTACAGGAGGGCGCGATGAAAGCTTACTTACAGTTTCTAGTCCTTATGCTTCCGACGGTCTTTGTAATCGGGCTTGCTGCCGCTACGGTGGCGTCCCCGGACAGTAGGGCGGAATCGCCGTCCTTCTCGCTACCTCACGTACAAAGCGAAGGTAACAGGCTCGAATACAACAACGGCTAACGGCTTTTTCCACCGGTCGTCCGCTTCACTCCTCCTCGGTCGGCCGATTTAACGGCCCGGCGCTCACAAGGGCGTCGGGTCTTCTCTTGCCCGGCTACGCTTGCTGAGCCGCGGCCCGTGCACCAGCCAAAGCCGCCACAAGGCCGACCGGACTCAGCCCTTTGGGCAGGTAGCCGCTTGCGCCAGCTTCGAGGGCCTGCGCGATCACTCGGCTATCGTCGATGGAAGAGACAACGATGATTACCACTCGCGGAAACGCCGCCTTGAAACGCTTTACCGCGTCGATTCCCTGACAGCCAGGCAGCCCAAGGTCCAGTAAGACTGCATCCATCCGCGTGGCGCGAGCTGCTTCGAACGCGGATTCCAAATCCCCAACCGCCTGCACTCGTGAACCTTTGAGTGCAGCGCCCGCTACCGCCGTCAATAGCTCGCGCACGACCGGCTGATCTTCGACGACGAGGATGTTCATAAGCATGATTGTGCTGTGATTCTGAAGAAGCGCGATCGGTAACCTTCTTCGTTCCTCACAATGTTTCACGGCTACCGATTTATCGCTATGTCCAACATGAAGAGGATCGTGGGAGTTTTTAGGAGGAAATCGACGGAGGTAAGGAAAGCAGTATTCGGCACGTCGGAATTGCCCTGCAGCCAAGCCTTCAAATCCGCAACGGAGACTCCGAAATGCGACGCGGTGCGCGAAAGGCTTCCAACAACGGCCACCACATGGCCGATCGCAGCGCGTTTAGCGTCGTTATCCGTCACGAGCGGAGCTGCCATGGGCCGCATCCTAGACCAGCCTCGGGCGAAAAAAGAAGCCCGCACTAGGCAGGGGTTGGAAGGGGAGGGCGCAGCTAGGCTGCTTTGGCCGTGGTGCTGACTATGGCCGAGCGGATGGTCGCGAGATCGGCTTCCCTCGCGCTTTGTCCAGGGCCACGTAGTCCTTCAGCATGACCGCCACCCTGCGACCATGCTGCTCGGCGATAAGGCGCACTTTCTTACGCTGCGCGGTTGCGCGAGTGTGGCGTATGCCCATACGGCACGAGGGTGGCTGTCAAAAGCCGTCAAGCCTCTTGTTCCGCTCGAGCAATCGAAGGACCATGCAATTGAGAGAGGGAGGCCGACATGCCGATGACTGAGCGGATCTACCGGCGTACCGAAGCTGGCCTGAGGGCCTATGAAAGCCCAGATTCAGCGTTGTCCGGTCATCATCGCGCTATTCTCGGTTTGATTGAGGCGGACACACATTCGAGTGTGATGACGACAAGCCTTCTTCGCCGACATCCCGAGAAGCAGATCTTTGATTGGCTCGATGAACTTCAAAAGCTTGGTTTCATCGAGTCACGACCTGTCGCCGCCAACCACGACTTGGACTTCACCGGCGGCTTTAGTATTGCGGAATTGCAAGCAATGCAGAGGGCGGCGTAGCTTGAGCGTCATGAAGAAGATACCGTCACTCCACCGCAGAAGTGTTGTGCAGAAGAACACGGCCAGTGCTTATCGACGCTTCGACAAGCCGGGGCTATTTGCAGAACTTCACTATCGGCTTCAACGGCTGGCTCGTCGGCTATCCGAGTTAGGCGTAGCACTATCGCAGCGCGTTTAACGCCTCCCTAAACCCTTAACCGCCTTCTCGTGGGCCGGCGCGGCCGGAACCTATCTGACCGCGGGCTAGTAAAACGCGCTGAAAACGAGGCTGGTCGACGGACCTTCGAGATCAACCCAAACGCTGAACAGATGTATTTCAAAGATTCAGAAGAGACAGCACGTTTAGATCTTCAGGACGAGGGCGGTTCCCCATAGATCGGCCTTGTTTCGCCGCGGGCTGACCTCCATGAAGCCCCACATGGGTTTGCGCTTACGTATCGTCCTGATTCGCACAGCTTAGGTTCGACTTAGCCAGGATGCCGGCGGCAAACGGCGTTGCCTGAACGTCCGGATTGGCCGCATGCGGACGTCGCCGGATAGCCGCATTCGACCCGAGAGCAGACCTTGCGTAGGCAGCAGGAGCCCCTGTCAAGCGGCCCGACAGCCACGCTTCGCAGGGCAGCGCCATTCGAGTTATATAGGAGACAAATCCCCGTGGGGACGCCAACTGTTCGCGGCAAAGGCCAGCGCGAGCGGCAAGCCATTCATCGTCTGCGAGCCCCTGCGATTCTGCAGACCGGGGCGAGCTCGATGGTCGAGGTGGCCGATGCGAGCCAGACATGCCGTTCCTGTACGGTGCACGTGAGGGACATCGAGCGGGCCGCGAGAGTTTGCAGCGCGGCAGTCTCCTCGCCGGTCAGCGTGAGCACCCGCAAGTTGGATTGCCGCATGAAGGCCGCGGCGTTGTCGCTCCACCAGTTGTCCACGCGTCGCGCGCCATAGGCGAGAACGGTGACCTCGCGCGCGCGGCCGCACGCCTTGCGCACGTCTCTCTCGTCCGGCAGCCCGACCTCGATCCAGAGGTCGACGGCGCCGGTCGGATCCCGCCGGATGAGGTCGGGTTCGCCTTCCGCGGACAGGCCGCGGCCGAACTCGAGCGCTTCGTCGGAATGCAGCGCAAAGGCGAGGAGCCGCACCATCAGCCGCTCCTCGGTCTCCGAAGGATGGCGCGCGAGCGTCAGCGCGTGCCGAGCGTAGACCTGGCGATCCAGATCCGACACCGAGAGATCGGCCCTGTAGATGGTCGAGCGGAGCGCCACTGGCCGGCGCTGCCCTACAGCTTCGGGATGCGCAAGGTCTTGCTGATCATCATGCTGCCCGAGGCGATGAACAACAGCGACAGCGGATGGAATTCCCAGGGGGCCGAGGAGCCAGCCGCCGCCGTAGAGGCGTTCTCCGACGCGGTCCTGACGGCGGCCGCGTAAAAATGCGCCCGGGCCCCGCTTTGCAGGTACAGCATGGTGAGAAATACGGCGCCGACGCCGCAGGCGGCATTGGCGAGGGTGAAGAAGTCCGCGAGGTGGAAGTCGCGGATCATCGAGAAGTGCTTCTGCCGGGTTCTCTGCTGCATGGGCATCAACATACCGGACTTTTCCGGGGACCCGACCGCAACCGCTGTGATACTTTTATAGCCCCCCGTCACGTCACCTGGAGACTCCCATGGCGAAAGCAAAGGCCGGCAAGCCCGTCAACAACGGCGTCAACGTCGAAGCGCTGTTCGGCGCGCAGGAAGCGCTCAAGAAGGCGCCGGAAGCGGCGAAGTTCAAGTGGCGCGCGACGGTCGAGTGGGTGAAGGGCACGCATAGTCGAACCACGGTCGAGAAGTTCTACGGGTTGGGCGCCGAACAGAAGCACAAGGAGAAGTTCGCTTTCGATGCCGACCATCCCGAGATCTTCGCCGCCGAGGACAACGCCGCCACCCCGGTGGAGATCGTCCTGGCCGGTCTCGCGAGCTGCCTGACCGCCGGCGTCGCGGCGGTCGCGCAGGCGCGCAAGATCCAGCTGCGCTCCGTGTCGGCGACGCTCGAGGCTGGAATGGACGTGCGCGGCATCCTCGGCATCGACGAGGATGTGCGCAACGGCTTCGACGGCATCAAGGTGACGTACAAGATCGACGCCGATGCGTCGCCCGAGGACATCAGGGCGGTCGTCGCGCAGTCGCAGAAGCGCTCCGCGGTCTACGACATCATCGCCAATCCGACCAACGTCACGGTCGAGGTCGCCTAGCTCCGCGCGAGGCGACGCGCCGGTGCGCACGACCGCGGTGATCATCGGCGCGGGCCAGGCCGGACTCGCCATGAGCTGGTGGCTCGCGGCGCGCTCGATCGACCACGTGGTCCTCGAGCGCGGCGAGGTCGCCAGCACCTGGCGCACCGAGCGCTGGCCTTCGCTCACGCTGCTTACCCCGAACTGGCAGAGCCGCCTGCCCGGCTTCGGGTACGAGGGAGACGATCCGGACGGTTTCCGGACGCTGCCGGAGACCGTCGCGTTCCTCGAGCGTTACGCGCGGCTCGTCTCGCCGCCCCTGAGGACGCATTGCCGCGTCACCGCCGTGCGGCGCGCGCCCGACGGCTATGAGGTCGCCACGGAGCAGGGCGTGTGGCGCTGCAAGGCGGTCGTCCTTGCCACGGGCGGGTTCAACATCGCGCAACTGCCGAAGCTTTCGGAGGCGGTGCCGTCGGGCGTTGCCCAGCTCACCCCCGTCCAGTACCGCAACCCGGAAAGCCTGGCACCGGGCGCCGTGATGGTCGTCGGCGCTGCCGCCACCGGCGCGCAGCTCGCCGACGAAATCCAGCGTTCCGGACGGCCCGTGACGCTGGCGGTCGGCGAGCACGTGCGCGCTTCCCGGACGTACCGGGGCAAGGACCTGCAGTGGTGGATGGATGCCACCGGCCTGAACGACGAACGCTACGACGAGGTCGAGAACCTCGCCCGCGCGCGCAGCCTGCCCTCGTTCCAGCTCGCGGGCCATCCGGACCGCCGCGACATCGATCTGAACGCGCTCACCTCGCTCGGCGTGAAGCTCGTGGGCCGGCTGGCTGCCATCCGGGACGGCAAGGCCCAGTTCTCGGGATCGTTGCGCAACGTGTGCGAGCTCGCCGACCTCAAGCTGAATCGGCTGCTGAATCGCATCGACGAGTGGGCCGCGGAAAACGGCGTACGCGACGCGGTCGATCCCCCGCATCGTCCGGAACCCACGCGCGTCGAAGCATCGCCGCCGCTCGGGCTCGATTTCGATCGCGCCGGGATCCGCACCATCATCTGGGCGACAGGGTTTCGCCCCGACTACTCCTGGCTGGACGTACCGGTCCTCGACCGCAAGGGCAATATCCGCCACGACGGTGGCGTCGTGACCGAAGCGCCCGGCCTGTACCTCCTCGGCCTGACGTTCCTGCGGCGCCGGAAATCGAGCCTCATCGACGGGGTCGGCGACGATGCGCGCGACCTCAGCGCCCACCTCGCCGCGCATGTTCGCGAAACCCGTTTAGGTGAAGCCGCCGGACTAGCCTGATGGCGGGTTTTGCGGCGGATTGCCGTGGGGACGCCGGTAAAACAATAAGTTGTGCGAATACGACCGAGACTTACCAAACAAGCCGGATGCTCTACTAAGTGTAGGCTCGGTCGCGGTCCTTGATCGGCGGTAGCGCGTAGCGTGGGCATCGCGACGTCTTGCGCTTTATCCGCGTGTCGTGGAGGCCAGATTTGCGCTAGGTCAATCCCGCTGGAGCGAGATTTGCGCTAGGTCAAATCCCGCTGGAGCCCGCGGCGGATCATCCATATGTGCGATACAGGACATATGAGCAGCCCCACCGCATGAGCACACCGACGACGCATCCGGAGTCATTTTTGCCCACGCAGAACCATCTTCTTGCCGCGCTCCCGGCTGCGGATCTCGAGCGCCTGCTGCCCTATCTGAGGCCCGCGGCTTTGCCGCTCGGCGCCGTGCTGTACGAGCCCGGATCGCCGATGCGCCACTGCTATTTCCCTGTTTCGGGCATCGTGTCCAGGCTCCAGACTCTGGAGGACGGACACATGGCGGAGATCGCCGTCATCGGCAACGACGGCTGCGTGGGGGTCGCGGTCCTGCTGGGAACAAAAACGACGCGCACACGGGCCGTCGTGCAGATTGCGGGCGATGCGTACCGGATCGACTCGGACATCGTCCTCAGCGAGTTCTACAAGGGCGGGCCGATACACCGCGTGCTGCTGCGCTACATCCAATCGCTCATGATGCAGATGTCGCAGACCGCAGTGTGCAACCGGCACCATTCCATCGAGCAGCAACTGTGCCGCTGGCTCCTGATGAGCCTCGACCGGGTGCCCTCCAACAAGGTCAGGATGACGCAGGAGATGATCAGCAACATGCTGGGCGTGCGCCGCGGCGGCATTACCGAGGCAGCCCGCAAGCTGCAGGCGGAAGGGCTGATCGGTTACTCGCGCGGCAACATCACCGTGCCCGACCGCGCCAAGCTGGAGGCGCGGGCCTGCGAGTGCTACGCGGCCGTCAAGAAGGAGGCGGACCGCCTCCTCGGATCGTCCCGGATTTCGATGCCTCGCGCGGCGGGCGCTGCAAGACGTGCGGGCCGCCCTTCGCGTTGCGCTCGAGGTTGAAGGTTACGAAGTGGAAGCGGTACCGAACGGCGAACGTGCCATGCAAGCGCACGAGAAACGACCCGCCGACGTGCTGATCACGGACCTCTTCATGCCCCAGCGTGATGGGTTTTCGAGACCCTGAAGTACTTCCGCGCACGTAACCCGGGCATGCGGATCGTGGTCATCTCCGGCTGGAGGCACTTCTGAATCAAGCTCTTATTCGCCCAGTGGCGGCGCGGCGCTCAACCGACGTGCGTCGGCTGCTCTGGTAATCTGGCGTCGACGAAAGCCGGTCGACGGGCCGGGCGATTGCTGTTCCGCCATGACGCGCTTCAGCCGGGTGGACGGCTCGGCTTTGCGTTGAAGTCGTGTCGGATGCGCCGCACGTCGCCAGCCTGAACCGTCATGTACGTGAGATACGGTTTGCGCGACCCGCTGCGAACCTCGATGCGAT
>Ga0105106_10003437_pt1 | contig 11308 bp, 11 predicted proteins | sample PPLLaktember2015_5_FD_79109 | JGI IMG/M metagenome (GOLD analysis project Ga0105106, IMG submission 79109) | Freshwater sediment microbial communities from Prairie Pothole Lake near Jamestown, North Dakota, USA - PPLs Lake P8 Core (1) Depth... | ecosystem: Environmental > Aquatic > Freshwater >... | reverse complement strand
CTTGCCTCTTCTTCGAGCATGCATTCGTGCCATACTATAGCCTCCTAAACTGTTGTGTAAGTCCAGAAAAGTCGAGTATTTTTACTGACTCCCTGTAATCCCAAAGCCTTGGTTGAGGCCGTGCCTATGAAGCACGTCGGACTTACATCTGTCAGCACAATTTGTAAAAGTGCTTGGATATATTGGGGTGAGTGGAATTATAAGGGTTGCGATGGTTTTTTGGTAATTTTCTGCAGGGCTGTCTTTTCGATCGGAAGGAATGGGTAATCCCCTTGAGATTTGCCAGCCAAACAGGTTTACACAGGCCGGTTTTCCTCGCGTTAAAATTGATTATTCTCGATTCCACACTCAAAAAACAGGAATCTGGAAAAAATGGGATAAAAAATGCCCCAATAGATTGGTTACTGCGACCTGGCGAAAAAAAGAATATGCCAGAATTGAGTCCAGATTGTCATTTTTGACATGAGATACATGAGGTAAGAGCAGGTCGTAAAAGATGATCTCGCATTTCAGGGATCCGGAGGGAATTGTCATTGATATGGAACATTATTCATCGGCACACTGAAAGGGGCTTGCCTGCTGACTATAAGGGAAAGGTTAAACGTGTCAGAACGATTCAATGTCATTTATGCAATCAGGGGGCATCATTTCCGTAGTTGTCTTCTGCTCAATACTCATAGCAGGGTGTATCCAGCTGCCGGGCATGCATATTATCAGTGATACTCCGGATCCCATTATCGGCCAGTGGATAGGAGGGGAATTGCCGGCATCAGACCGTCATATGATTTTTTATGAAAATCAGACATTTTATTCCACGAATTTTTTTTTAAATCGCGGGGAAACGTCTGATAATGGAACCTGGACCAGGAAAGAACCCGGTCTCTACGCACTGCAGTCTGTTAATGGTGAGATCACCGACTGGGTGTATGATTCTTTTGACGATTCAATGTATATAGTTGGATTACCGCAGATGAAATATCACCGTTATAAAGGATAAACGGGGTTTGATCGCTTCGTTCATGAACTACGACCCATTATTTGTATGCTTCCGGTTCCTGGAACCAAAATCTTATTTTTCTGCACGGACTGGCATAATTACCGTTGTGATACCGCTGTACTGTAAACGCCGCTGAATCGCAAATGCCGTCTCGTTATGCAGTATCTTCTGGAACGGATTTTCATGACGGAATACTATCTGTCCGGTAAAAAAAGTGGAATTCGGGAATTCTCTTGCAATGTTTTTGCAGAGAGGGACGGCCAGATCAACAACATCGGTTCCGAAATCCATCCGGTAATCTGCAGCAAAGCCCATTTCCCGGGCAAGATCAACATATTTAATGAGGGAGTTCCTCGTAGATTTCCAAAGTGCCGTCATTTCAGCTGAACCCTTGAATGACCCTGAATCCACTACAGCAATAGATACAAAAATAAAATTTTCATAGACCCCGGGAAAATTTTTAATAATTGAATAAAATGTGTTTACACCAAATCCATGATACCCGGTGACAAGTTGCACTGCCGTCATTTTATGGGGATTTACGGGTTCAGTATTCTTCGATCCGGTCGCAGGTATAACGTCGAGCAATGAATCTAATTTCCTCAATCCTCTTGTTATTTTCTGGTAATGCCTGTGGATCAGGAAGCAAAGACCGATGAGAGCTGATGTCAGGAAGATGGTGAGCCAGCCTCCCTGACCCAGCTTTTCGTATAAGGTGATGGTAAGGATTGTGCTGCACAGCACAAGACCGGTGAGGTGGATAGGGATATGCCGCTTCCAGTCCTTCTCCGTTGCCCGGTTTTTATAGAAAAACCGGGACATGCCAAACTCAGAGATTGAGAACGTGAGAAACACATTGATTGCATACATGGTAACAAGGATGATGATAGAACCTCGCGTGAAGAGCATTATCATAAGCGCTGACCCCCCCATCAGCAGGATACCATTGGTCATCGTGAGACGTTCTGAGAGGTTGGCAAACGAGCGGGGAAGCCAGGAATCGATCGCCATGTTAGCCATAACCCGCGGCCCATCAATAAAGCCGGTCTGAGCAGCAACGCACAGCAGGGCAGCTTCAGAAAATATTGTGATCAGTGCGAGAAGACTGCCAAGAGGCCAGGTACCAAAAACATTGTTTGCGAGGACCGCATTCAGTGTCTGTCCAGGGATGGGTTGAACATTCCAGAGGAGGTAGCAGGCAAAGAGGCCCCCTGAAAGGACCGCAAGGGAGATGGCCATATATGCCATCGTGCGCTTGCCTGTCTTCACCTTAGGCTCACGCATGATTTGCATCCCGTTGGCAACTGCTTCAATTCCGGTGTAGGTGCCACCACCCAGTGAATACGCTCGTAAGAATATTGCCAGCACACCGATTATTCCAATCGCTGCAAGGTCTCGGGAAAGCCCTGCCTGGATTCCTGCAGCAACCGGAACAATCTGAGGTGCGTGGCCAAGAATACCGTACCCGAGCAGCAGGGCATGAGCTGCAATGAATATGAGAAATATCGGGGCGAGCACAGTGACCGATTCTTTTACACCCCTCAGGTTCATTTCAATCAGGATGAGAATGAGCACGCAGGCAAATACCAGTTTATACGGCTGGTACTCGAATGGCAGGAAAGAAAAAACCGCTTCAGAGCAGGCAGCGATGGAAACGGTGATGGTCAGCATATAGTCGACCAGAAGGGCGCTTCCGGAAACTACTCCTGCCCGATCACTGATGGTGTGTGTCGCGACGATATACCCCCCACCCCCACTGGGAAAATGCTCGATAATGCGGGTATAGGCATACGAAATGATGAAAACGGTAAGTGCGGTACCCAGAGCAAGAAAGATCGCAAGATAGGTATGTTCACCCAGTGCGATGAAGGCTTCAGGAGGTCCGTAAGAGGATGATGAAACGCCGTCAGCACCTAAACCGATCCATGCAAGGAGGGGAAAGAGTGCAATCTTATGGAATATACCAGGATCTTCAATATTTTTCTTCGCACCAATGATAATATGTCGGGCACCAGCCCGAATATCCTCCCAGTTCCACGAGTCCTTAGATCCCACGGTATCTTCTTCCTGCAGCTGGACAGGCTCATTTCTGATGTAATCATGAGCTGTCCGATCCTTGGGAATAGTTCAAACCATAGTTGACGATGCACTCACTGTTCCGGTAATGATAGCCGACTTAATAATTTTCTGGTATATGAGGATCTTTTTTTGTAAAACCAAAAATCATTGAATTGCAAAAAAATGCATAAGGTTATTGAAAAAATTTAATCTCCCGTCAACCAAATTGCCATCATCGGAATCTATATTTTTCCCAAATCAAGAGCATCATCAAGGTAATTATCGATGGTTCCTGACGCAATGCCCACGGTGGTTGTCTCGCATGGTGCACCCACCCTTTCCCTTGAGCACGTTCCAGCACGACAATTCCTGGTGGACCTGGGCTCCCGCTACCGATCGATTCGGGCGGTGCTATGCATATCAGCGCACTGGAATACCGTGCGATCCTGCGTTAACCACCGGGAAAAAACACGATACTATTCACGACTTTTACGGATTCCCTCCGGAATTATACAGCATCGTTTATCCTGCAAAGGGGAGTCCGGATCTCGGCGGACAGATAGCCGATCTTCTCAAATCTGCAGGTCTTCCGTGTGATCTCGATACCCCCAGGGGCCTCGACCATGGAGCATGGGTACCGCTGCGACGTATGTTTCCAAAGGCTGAGGTGTCCATTATTCATCTCTCAATCCAGCAGAGTCTGGACCCGGTGGCTCATGTTGCACTCGGCGAAGCAATCCGGGAAGTGAGGGAAAAAGGGGTGCTGGTGCTGGGCAGCGGAGGCGCAGTCCACCCGCTTGGCAATCCTCATGCCTCGCTGGGCCCGGGTGCTCCTACCGATGACTGGGCAAGAGAATTCAATGCATGGCTCACACGTGCTGTGACCAGCGGAGATCGGGAAAGCCTGGTCAACTACCGCACGATTGCCCCCCTATGCCCAGGAGGCGCCAACCCGTATCCTGATCATTATATGCCGCTGCTCGCTGCGTTTGGGGCAGCAGGTCCGGGTGCACGGGGTTAGGTCCTTCACCGGAGCTGGGATCTCGGGGACCTCGGAATGGGAGCGTTCGAGTTCAGTCAATAATCCACACAGTGAAATCTCTACGATTGTTTCCTCACTTTTCGCAGAGCGTATGATGCAAGGCACCGGTGCAAGGAATATGATTTTATAGCATTACCCTCCTGAATGATTCTACAGTATGGACGCAGAAGAAATCGATGATTTAATTACCAATTATTCTGAATTTGAAAAAAAAATTGATGATAAAATACAGGCTTATCAAAAACTCAAAGACAGTCCCGACAGTATTGCTACTGCCATACTGATACAATCAATGGAATCTCAAAAGAAATCGAGTGAACTTGCTGAACGAATGTTTCATTTATCCCGTGTCATGGTGATATTTGCAGGCGGAGCCTTAATAATTGCCACCGGTGCACTGACATTTGTTTCCCTGGCGTATTTTACCTTGGGAACGGATAAAACCTTCTGGGGTATTGTTATCATGTCAGTGGTAAGTCTTGGAGTTATCGTGCTTCTCCTGGTATTCTTGCCGAAGAAAGAAAAAACAATTCCCAGAAGAAAAAAATAATACAACGAATCATTGCTATACTCTCTTTTTTCCTTTAATCATCCTTTTTTTAACAATTAACAAAAAGGTTTTATTTAAATACTAGAAGCGTTTTTATTCATTAATGGACTTATAATTTACCGGGAGTGAATAATGGTCATTTCAACTTCGGAAAATTTACGGGCATTAATTGAAAAACTCAAATCTGTTGGTTTTATTGGGCGGTTGTTCAGATGGGGTCGAATTCTTGAAATGAACGCGGCTGCCGGCACTGAACTTATCAACCTCAATAACGAACTTGCATCCCTCAATGATCAGAACAGGCAAACCAAAAATCAGATACGTTCAGTTTATCAGGACCTGGATCACCAGAAATCGCTTCTGGCGGATCTGAAATCTGATTACGGGATCGTAAAGACTTCGAACCTGTATATGTCTCAGACTATCAAGGAAAAAGAGGTCGAAATCGGAGCATTTCGGGAATCCGAAGTGAAAAATACGAAAAGAATCGCCGAAATGGAAAGAGAATCTGACCGCCTGCGTTCAACAATAGAACAGTATATAAACCAGGTTCGGAAAAATGAAGGCGAACTTGGAGCCCTCAGGGAAGCTGAAGTAAAAAATCGTCAAAGGATCCTTGAATTTGAACGCGATGCCGAGAGAAAACGTACGGCAATTGAGGAGTACACGCAACAAATTCAGGAGTGTAAGAGCGAAATAAGTGCATTATCCGAAGCGGATGCAAAAAACACAAAACGTATCCTTGAACTTGAAAAGGATACAGAGAGGTATCGCCTCTCTATGAAACAATATATACGACACCTTGAGGGAGATAAAGCGGGACAAGAAGAGATGAATGAATCGGACACCACGATCAAAGAATAAGCGAATCCGGATATGATGTTATTCGCCAGGGTGTCGTTCTCCCTTCAAATTCACGGTCAGTATACTTCCTGACTTATCAGGACATTGAAGTCTCGCTTTTCTGGTTTTTTGAACTATCAGAATTTATTCATGCAATAGGTTCGTTACGGTAAACCGGAATTCCGGAGCGGGGATGAGGAAAAAAATCGAAGGTAACGCTATTTATCATATAAAAATAACATGTATACCACTTAACGAGGAATACAATGTCACAACAACTCGGGGGACAACCCATTATTATTCTCAGGCAAGGAGCAACGAGGAACCGGGGACAGGAAGCCCAGAACAATAATTTTGCCGCTGCGAGGGCAGTGGCGGCCGCTGTCCGCTCGACCCTTGGTCCCAAAGGCATGGACAAGATGCTCATTGACAGCATGGGGGATATCACCATCACCAATGACGGGGTCACCATCCTAAAGGAAATGGACATAGAACATCCTGCCGCAAAGATGATGGTTGAGATCGCAAAGACCCAGGACGCTGAGGTCGGCGACGGGACAACCACTGCAGTCGTGATCGCAGCGGAACTCCTTAAGAACGCGGAGGGGCTTCTTGCCCAGAGCGTCCACCCGACCGTTATTGCTGAAGGATACCGGATGGCAGCGGCAGAGGCGCTCGTCATGCTCGACGGGTTCGCCATAACCGTGAAACCAACCGATACCGCGATACTCAAAAAGATCGCTGATACCGCACTCACGGGAAAAAACGCAGAAGTAAATCTGGAACGGCTCTGTGATATCCTGGTAAAGGCGATCACCTTTGTTACCGACCCCGACGGCAAGGTTGATATCGGGCACATCAACGTGGAGAAGAAGGTCGGCGGATCGGTGGACGACACCAATCTTATCGAAGGCATGGTTATCGACAAGGAACGTGCGCACCCGAGCATGCCCAAATTGGTAAAGAATGCAAAGATCCTGCTTCTCAACGCAGCGCTTGAATTCAAAAAAACCGAAGTGAACGCGAAGATCAATATCTCCACACCCGGACAAGCCCAGGCATTCCTCGATGAAGAAGAGCACATGGTCCACACGATGGTGAACAAGGTGGTAAAAAGCGGTGCGACGGTACTCTTCTGCCAGAAGGGCATTGATGATGTTGCCCAGCACTACCTTGCAAAGGCCGGGATCCTTGCTGCACGCAGGCTGAAGAAGAGTGATATCGAGAACCTTGCACGGGCGACAGGTGCGAATATCGTCAACAGCATCGATGCAATAACTCCCAAGGATCTCGGCGCTGCAGGGATTGTTGAGGAACGCAAGGTCTCAGGTGACGAGATGATCTATATCTCGAAGTGTAAAGATCCCAAGGCCGTTTCCATTATCGTCAGGGGAGGGACTGAGCACGTTGTCGATGAACTCGAACGCGGCATCCACGATGCACTCATGGTGGTGAGTGTAGTTGTTGAAGGCAAAAAGATCGTTGCCGGTGGCGGGGCTCCTGAGACGGAACTCTCTCTCCAGCTGCGGAGATATGCATCGCAGGAAGGAGGCCGTGTCCAGCTCGCGATCGAAGCGTTCGCTGCGGCTCTTGAGGTCATTCCCAAGTCCCTTGCTGAGAACGCAGGGCTTGACGCCATTGATATGCTCGTCGCTATCCGTGCTGCACACGAAGCGGGGAAGAAGAATTTCGGGCTTGATGTCTATGAAGGTAAACCCGTAGATATGTTCAAGGCAGGAGTTGTTGAACCGCTGCGGGTGAAGACGCAGGCGATATCAAGCGCGGCAGAGGCAGCCGTCATGATCCTCCGCATTGACGATATTATCGCATCTTCGAAATCCGGCGCACCCGGTGGCGGCATGCCACATGGGGGCATGGGCGGAATGCCTCCCGGCATGGATGAGTAGTAATCTTCTATCCCGCTTTTCTTTTAAAAAAATAAAGGGTAAACTACCAATTTAGCACCTACTTTTTTCTTAGAACTCACTCAGGATAAGTCCCTCATAACACTCCTGGGGGTTTCGGCAATGCCTCAACCCCCGCCGTTGCGGCGACCCCCATAACGTGGTAGAATTGCGTATTCTTTTTTTACGTCATTTGAATATATCAGAAAAAAAAGAAAACTTTTTTTCAATTCATTTTAGTTCAGTTGTATCAATCGTTTTTTACGTCGCAGTGCGATATTTATTTTTGGTGTTTTATAAGCGGTTTACCCAAAATAAAAATTATTCTCTTTTAAAAAAAAATGCTCGTTTCACCCTTGGATGAGAGCAAAGGGAATATGCCTTCAGAGTTCGGTGCATCTGTCGTGGGAAACAGCATCCTCCACGGGTGCATCACAAGGACCTGATATGCACTCAGCTGGTTTTGTTTTCCTGGCCAGTACGGATGATGAGAACCGGTTTCCTCGTTCTTCTCACCACGGTGAATGTGGTGCTGCCGAGCACCATCTCCCGTATCCAGTCCAAACCAAAGGCACTCATCGCTATCAGGGACACATTGTCTTCATCTGCAACCGATAGTATCAACTCGGTAGGATCTCCCGCACGAACGTGAAGTTTTATATCAGCACCGGTATCGGTTAACTCTTTTTTCATGTCTTCAAGCCTGATTTCTGCTGTTTTAACAGAAACTTCGATATCCTGTTCTGATTCTGTACGACTGACAACATGCAGGAGAACGATTTCTTCGATCCCGTGAATCTTTTTAATAAATGCTGATGCATCGCCGGCTGACCGGGAAAAATCGGTGGGCACCAGCACTTTTGAAAATAGTTTCCGGGAAGACGAATCAGGTACCGCCTGGATGTCACCCTGTGCCGACGGGAAATGCATGATAAGGACATTTGTTGTTGCATACCTCAGCACTGAAGATGAAACGCTCCCCAGCAGAAGTTCCTGGATCGGGTTAATCCCCCGGGCACCAATGACTATCAGTGATACGGTTTCTGTTTCTGCAATTTCCAGGATTGCCTGCGAAATTGTGCCCTGGGTAATTGCATTGACTATCACATCAACGCTTATGCGCACCCTCAGGCCAAGTTGCTCAAGTAACTTTTTTTTCTCTTCGAGGAGGAGCCGAGTGTTCTGGATACGAGGTTGCCCGTGAGTCCAGTCCAGTCTTGCAGGGCGGGTAGCATCCACCACATGCAGGAGAACTACTTCCTGTATCCCGGGAATCTCCCTGATGCGATCAAGAATTTTTTGTGAATACGGTGAAAAATCCAGAGCTACTAATACTTTTTCAAACATCGCGGCACTCTTACTGTTTAATACCGTTGACCTGAAATAAAAAAGCTCACTTTTGATTCTACCTGATTCCATGCCGGTTCGCGCCTTGACGGAAGATTCACAGGATGTGTTAGTTCTTTATTCACAGAATATTGTTCATGGTCAGTTGTGGTATGTTTCAGCAGATGCTATGGTATCCGTACCGTATTTCCAGCATTCACTTTGATTCAGGATTTTTGGCGAAGCAGGGAATAAAAATTCACACTTTTTTTAGTTTATGCAATGTCATAATGAATATCTCTCGAAGATACAGTCGCACTTCATAGTCAATTACGTGTAATTTATTAACCATCTGACCCTGATAGATTATTATCATCGTCATATACTGCATAAAAAGTTGAGCAACATGGTAAAAATGTGTGAGTGCTGCAGGAATTTATCGCACGAAAATAGTGCAGCGTTCTGCATGCACTGCGGAAACAAATTTCCCGAGGACGAATGTGTTTTACTTCGTCAGATCCGGGACTCGGTTGAAGAATCTCAACGAGAAGTCCTGATTATCAGGAATCTTATACGACGATCACAGAAAAAACCAAGACTGGCAAAAAATCTGGTTTTTTTTACAATTATCGGCATTATTGTGACTATCCTCGTGGTGGCAATACTATTTTTTTAAAAAGTGAAATAAACAATTATTACCAAACAATTTTTGGTTGAATAAACCCGGTCCTTCACCTATAACAATTGTCATACCCTGCCTTTTTTACCCGGGAAAAGTAAAGGAATCTGATATGAATAAAATACCTCTGGAAACAACCGACGATGAATCATCTATACGGTTCCGGGACTGTTTTTCAGTCCGGTATATTCAGTCTGCTGCATTGTTGTGCAGGCTTGGGTACCGGATTGAAAAGGTTTTTTTGGATTCCGGCAAAATTTCCGAAGATGCACGCCTCCGGCATGAGGTATTCATCCTCAATTCGATCCTCTCATCTGTTGCATTCCTGGAATGCACCATCAATGAGCTCTATGCCGATGCGGCAGATAATGCCTATTTCTTTGCCGATAAAAAAAATGAAGATCTCCTGAAAACCATCGGTGAGAAATGGAGAAATGAAAAGAATTTTGATCGCGCTCCCCTGGTAACCAAATACCAGAAAATACTCATGATAACAGACAAACCCATGTTCAGTTTCAACAATCCTGTTTTTTCAGATATCCGCACCTTAATTGAAATCCGGAATTATCTGATGCATTACAAACGGGAATGGGTTGTTGTGCAAAAAAGCGAAATATTCGGGAATGTTGAAGAAACTCATGGAGAAAAACTGGAGAGAGTGCTCAGGAACAGATTTGCAGGGAACCCGTTGGCTCAAAAAAACCGCCCGTTTTTTCCAGACACCTGCTTTGGGCACGGTTGTGCAGAATGGGCGGTGGGAAACAGCCTCGCGTTTACCGATGCATTTTTCAAAAAAATTGAACTATCCGCGCCATATGACGGGGTAAAAAACGAATTAGCAACCATATAGATAAAAAGCATTACTTTTTTCCCTTCTTTTTTTTCGGCTGATCTTTTGCCATGGACATGAGATCAATAATATAATTTCCCTCTTTTCCCACGCTCACGATTCGCTGGTCGCTCTGCGCCATCTTTTCGAGATTAAGTTCGTAGCTGCCTGGTGAGACGATGCGGATCGTCTCGACCCGGTCATACATCTCTACCTGTTCTTTTTTCCTAGGCTCTACAATCTCAAGGATATCTTCGTGAGACTCATCGGCAATCTCAGACGTGGACTTCTCTTCCAGCACGTCCTTGTTGATCTCGGTGTCTTTTACATAGAGGAATTTTTTGCCACCGCAGCTCCCGCAGCCTTTCAGGATCTCAGTTGAGCCAGCCTTGTATTCCCGTCCGCATTTCGTACATTTGTGCGGCATACCCTTCACCCGAAGCACTCAAGCATTGTCTCGTACAGACTCTCAACATTCCGTCCTTCAAGGCCGGAGATAGCGACAACCGGGTGCTGTGGGAATGCACTCCGTATCCGTGCGGGTGCTGCATCGGCAAGGTCGATCTTGTTTGCAACAATAATCACCGGGAGTTTGCGGCTCTCAATAATACCTATCATCATGATATTGACCTGCATGAAGGGATCCAGAGTGGAATCCAGCATGTAGATGACCCCGTCAATATCCTCGCGAAGCCAGTGCATCGCCTCTGCTACTCCCTCGGTTGCCTCCCGGGCGCGGATGATTGCTTCATCCTTTTCCATGCCGAATTCCAAGAATTCGTGATAGTCAACCTTGGTGGTTACCCCGGGCGTATCCACGATATCAATCATTATTGTGCTGCCATTTGCCCCCGATATGATGATATCTTCTTTCTTCCTTGCCCTTCGGGTTTCGTGCGGAATCTCACTTACCGGACCTACAGCATCGCCTGTCCAGTCCCGTGCAATCCGGTTAGCAAGTGTTGTCTTGCCTGCATTGGGCGGGCCGTAGATACCGATACGTGTCCTCTTCCTTTTAAAAAACCTGTTGAGGAACTTGGAAAATTTTTTCTTTGCCTTACCATAGGTCTGATAAAATAT
>Ga0105106_10003435_pt1 | contig 11310 bp, 10 predicted proteins | sample PPLLaktember2015_5_FD_79109 | JGI IMG/M metagenome (GOLD analysis project Ga0105106, IMG submission 79109) | Freshwater sediment microbial communities from Prairie Pothole Lake near Jamestown, North Dakota, USA - PPLs Lake P8 Core (1) Depth... | ecosystem: Environmental > Aquatic > Freshwater >... | reverse complement strand
GATGGTGTCTTGTTATTGGTAGACGCTGCCGAGGGCCCCATGCCCCAGACGCGCTTTGTATTAAAGAAAGCTCTGGAGGTAGGCCATCGCGCCATTGTCGTAATCAATAAGGTGGATCGCAAGGACGCCGATCCAGAGCGAGTCCTGAATGAAACGTTTGACCTATTCATAGAACTGGGTGCTAGTGAGGAGCAGGCGGATTTTCCGGTGGTCTATGCTAACGCTGTTACAGCTCAGGCTGGGAATTCACCGGCGCTTGGACCTGATTTAAAACCATTATTCGATATGATCCTGCGCCACATTCCAGGGCCGCGGGTCGATGCGCAAGCGCCGCTTCAAATGCTGGTCACCACCCTGGGATACGATGATTATCGGGGTGTTACGGCGGTGGGGCGTATCTTTGCTGGCGAGATTGTAGCCGGACAGCCTCTGGCGCGGATCGGTGTGGATGGGCAGGTGATGCCTGAGCGCGCCCGTTACCTGTATATCCACGAAGGCTTGAAACGCGTCGAGGTGGAGTCTTCGCAGGCTGGTGAAATTATCGCTCTGGCTGGGTTGGAAGGGATTGCCATTGGGGAAACCCTTGCCGATCCGGAAAACCCCCAGGCACTCCCTCCAATCCGGGTCGAAGAGCCTACCGTGCGGATGACCTTCGGAGTCAATACATCCCCCTTTGCTGGTCGCGATGGTCGTTGGGGTACCTCCCGCAAGCTGCGCCAGCGCCTGTTCGATGAGCTGCGCTCGAATGTAGCCCTGCGGGTGGCAGAGACGGAAAACGCTGATACATTCCTGGTTTCGGGGCGCGGCGAGTTACACCTGGCAATCTTGATCGAGACGATGCGCCGGGAAGGTTACGAGTTCCAAGTGTCTCGCCCGGATGTGATCTTGCGCCAGGGAGAGCAAGGCGAAACGCTGGAGCCCTTTGAAGAAGTCTTTATCGACACCAGCTCCGAGACGGTGGGAGTGGTGGTTGAGATGCTCGGTGCTCGCCGCGGTCAGCTGCTGGATATGCACACGACCCAAGAGAATAGCGTTCACTTGAGCTTTGTGGTGCCTACGCGAGGCCTGTTGGGATTTCGTTACCAGTTCCTGACCGCAACCCGGGGAGCAGGCGTGATGCACACGTTATTCCACAGCTATGCTCCCATGGTGGGGGCAATTGGCGGGCGATCGGTGGGTTCCCTGGTCTCGTGGGAATCAGGTGTTACCACAACCTATGGTCTCAAGAGCGCAGAGGAGCGGGGCGAGTTGTTCTATAACCCGGGTGTAGAAGTTTATGAAGGGATGGTGGTCGGAGAGCACCAGCGCCCTGGTGACCTAACTGTAAATGTCTGTAAGAAAAAACACCTGACCAATATGCGCGCAGCCCGGGGTGATATGGAAATCCGCTTGACGCCGCCCCGCCAGATGAGCCTGGATGAAGCCATCGAATACCTGGGTGAAGACGAGCTGCTCGAAGTGACCCCCCTCAACTACCGTATCCGCAAGCGCGTCCTGGCTACACATGAGCGCGGCAGGCTTACCAAGATCGCCAAAGAGGCGTCTTTGAGTGTTCGAACGATGGCATAAGCAATATTCCTAGGATTGGTTTGTGCAACGCCAGGATAGTTTTGACCTGAGCTGGTGATATTTACGGTTATAATAATTTATCCTGAGGTGAGAAACATGTCAGCCAGTGCGGAAATAGCCAACCAGGTCCCATTATTCAATTACACCCTGGCAAGCGCAGATATGCGCTATATAGAAATCGGGGAACGCGTTATTTATTTGCGCACCGATCCGAACCGTGGCCTGGTGATACGCGGTGAAATTGAGGGATGTGGTTCAGCCTGTCACGTGGATCTAAGCCAGATCTTTCTGGAATACACCTTAAGCTGCGAGGGCTGCCGCCAGGCAGGCGTTGTGGAAGAGGCTGTGGTTTATTTTGGCGAACGCTTAGGCAATCTGCTGGCAGCCCGGATTTACCCGGATCGCGAGTCGATACCGGAGATAGAGCGCCTGACAGGTATTTTTGATTGTGTTTTTACCTCGATGGACCTGCCATACTCTCTGGACCGGGAAACAGGCAGCCTTCATTACCGGTTTCACAGGTGCCCCTTCTGTGATAACCAGCAATTTGCTGGCTTTTTACGATCAGTGGAGATGGCTCGCCTGGGGTTTATCGCTTTGTGCGAGAGCATCCTGAAAAATCTTGCCCCAGGCTGGGGGCTGGCTAAGCCCGACCGGAGTGCTCTGGGTAATCCGTTGCTGGAAGTGCTTCTGGTCAGTCCTTAGTGCCGGAAATCGTCAAGAACCGGCGACGGGCAGCGAAAAGGTGAAGGTTGAGCCTTTGCCCGTCTCGGATTCGACCCGGATTTCTCCCTCCGCTTTTTCGATAATTTGCTTGATGATTGCCAGCCCGAGCCCGGTGCCTGGGATATTTAATTCTTTTGCGTTCCTGGCGCGATAAAATTCGCTGAATAGCTGATCCATTCCGTCTGCCGGGATGCCAATTCCTGTGTCTTGAACCACACCGGTGATTTGAGAGCTCTCCCAGCGAAGCAGGATATTGATCTTTCCCCCTGGCGGTGTGTACTTGATTGCATTCGAGATCAGGTTGGTCCAGATGCTCTTTACGTGGTCAGCAGGCATATAAACCGGCGGCAAATCCGGGGCGATGTCGGCAGTCAGGCGCAAATTTTTCTCAGCCGCCTGAGGTTCCAGCTCGCGGATCACCTCGCTGAGCTCAGCATCTACCTGTACCATTTCAGCTTTCTTCTTTCCCTTTATCTCTTTTAATCGACCGAACTCGAGCAAATCTGAGATCAGGCTAAGTTGCTCCTTGGCTCTCTGTTGAGCGCGTTGCAGGTATTCGCTCTGTTGGTCTTGGGGGATGTAATTGTTCAGGATCAGATCCAAGTAGGTGGTGATTGCAGATATCGGTGCTTGTAGCTCGTGGGTTACGAGGCGAATAAAGGCTACTTTGGCTCGGTCCAGCTCTTCTAGCCTCTTTTTCTCTTCCATCAGCCGTTGGGCTTCTGCCTCGATGTTTTTTAAACGTCTCGCCTCCAGGGATAATCGCCTGCGTTCCAACCCCTGGTTGATGACCAGGTTCAGGTCGTCGGTCGTGAAAGGTTTGGTCAAGAAATCATACGCGCCTTTTTTGATTGCCGCCACCGCGAGCTCAACCGTTGCATAACCGGTGATGATGATACAGATGATGTCCGGGTCATGCTCGTGGATCACAGAGATCAGGTCGATGCCGCTGGTACCGGGCATCATCACGTCGATCAAGGCGAGCTCAAAATGACCGGTTTTGATCTTTGATATACCCTGGTCGGCATCCTCGGCAGTGTCCACAAAATAGCCTTGGGGGCTCAGGGCTCGTTTGCATCCTTCGCGGATGCCGGGCTCGTCATCGATGACGAGAATATTGGCTTCAGTCATAATAAGTCCGTCGAGTGCTTATTCGATCGTTTCAAGGATATTGAAATTGGTTTGATTGTTGGTTTTTACACCGAGCAGTTTGATCGGCAGTTGGATCGTAAAACGGGTGCCCTTGCTCACTTCGCTGTGCACAAAAATCTGGCCGCGATGCATCTTAATAATCCCGTAGATGATAGCCAGACCCAACCCGGTGCCTTTACCAACTGGCTTGGTAGTAAAGAACGGCGTGTATAGCTTGCTCAGGTGTTCAGCCGGGATACCCATTCCGTTGTCCTCAAACTCTACCGTCACCATTCCTTCAGGAGCCTGGCTTGTCTGGATGTGGAGAGATCCGCCGTCGGGCATGGCATCGATGGCATTCTCGATCAGGTTCACCACCACCTGGGTCAGCTGGGCAGGATCGGCCTGGATCTTGGGTAGCTTTGGGTAAAGCTTCAGATGGATCTGTACCGAGTTTGACTCGCAATTTTTAATCTCCAGCTCAACTACTTTAAGGATCAGGGAATTCAAATCGGTTGGCTGGGCGACAACCTGGTTCTGGCGAGCAAACTCGAGCAGTGAGGATACTATCCCTTTGCAACGCTTGGTTTCCCTTACGATAATGGCGAGGTCATCAGCATGCGGCGAACTGGGATCGGTTTCCTTTTTTATGATGTCTGAATAAAGTAGAATTGTGCCCAGAGGGTTGTTCAACTCGTGGGCTACGCCCGCAGCCAGCTGACCTAATGATGCCAGCTTTTCAGATTGCACCAGTTGATCCTGGGTGTTTTGTAAAGTATCTAGCATTGTATTGAACGAGCTTTCCAATAATCCTACTTCACCGCCTGCCTTTACAGGCACCCGGACGGTCATATCCCCGTCGGCAACGCGTCGATTTGCTGAGACCAATACCTTCAACTGGTCTAGGGGACGAGTGATCGCTCTGGAAACCGGCGTAGTAATCACAATGGTCAATAAGACTGTCCCGATAGCCACCAGGACAATTTGCTGGTTAAAGCTATTCACCAGGCGCTGGAAAGAAGCCTGTCTTGCGCCGACATAAAGGATACCGATCACCTCTCCGATGTGATTTCTCAGCGGATCGTAACGGGTAACATAATCTTCATTGACTACAAACGCCGGACCAACGTACTCCTTACCCTGCTGGAGGACCACATCGCCCACTTCCTCCGAAATCCGGGTACCAATCGCACGATCGCCCTCGGCGGTTAAGACATTGGTAGAGACGCGCAAATCGCCCAGGAAAATTGTCACAGTGTCGATCGCGGCAACCTCCTTGATCCGATCCACAAGTGTAAAGTCATTGTTTAGCAGGTGAAATGCCAGAACTGCACCGATGTTTCCCCCATTCTGATCCTTAATTCCCGCCACACTGACCAGGCCTAATCCTGCGCTGCCCTCGCGTATATCAAACAGGTCTGGGGAAGCTTTTGGGGTGTCCAGGATTGAGATCCGGGCCTGGTCCGCCAGGCCTACCATGGCTAGAAAGTCTGAGGGCAAGATTTCTGTGGCAGAGGTTTTTTCCCCGGTTGCAAGTGTTTTTTGGATTATCGCCAGTTTCTTCCAATTGCCAGTCAAGTCAAGGGTTTGGGGTTGACCGTCGGAGCTCAAGTATTGTCCAGCAACCATAATGCCAGACCTGTCCAGCAGTGCTATCACTTGATTGCCGCCCAATCCTGGGGTGGATAGATAGTTGGCAATTTGCTGGTTGATGATCGTTCGCGCAGTGTCGCCGTCGTTAGATAGTTTCTGTATATTTTCGATAATCGAAGGGTCACTGGAAAGCCGGGCAGCGCCGCCCTCGATCTCCTGCAGCTTGAGATTATAGAATGATTGGGCAAGCTGCATATCTCTTGCCACACGTTCGTTCATCGCATCTGACAGGTAATCGCCAATCGTCTGTGAAATTGCCCAGACACCAATTGCAATGCTGATGGCAGCAATCAGGGAAAAGGAGATCACCAGCACCAACTGGAATGGAGCAGAAAAATATTGACGCAACCGGTTCATCATGGCAGCTCAAACGCCTGTTGGATAGCCGAAAAAGCTTGCTCCACCTTTTGGGATGGGATGATTACAGAAAAGGTGGAGAGGGAGGTGCTGATCGCCTGGACAGGGATGCCTGCGGTATGCAATGCTGCTAGAAGCGCTCCAGCCAGCCCTGGTCTTAGGCGAAAGTCTGGTCCGTAGATGCCAATCGTAGTTACGTCTGGATAGATACTATCGATGTGGAGCTCTTGACAAGCTCGGATCGTGCCGATGATCTGCAGAGTACGGGTTTGCTCATCTTTATCAATGCAGAGTACCAGCAGCTCAACCTGATCAGGCCTCAAGATCTGCACCAAGAAGTGCACATTGATATTCGCTTCGCCTAGCGCACCAAGCAAGCTCCCATACCCGCTTGCCTGGTTGGGGGGACAGGTTAAGCTGATGCGCACGAGGTTCGTGTGCTGGATAATCCCGCCAAGCTTGATTTTGGACAATGGTCGTCTCGTTCAGTTCTTAGGTAGATATTTGTTAACCTGCCGGATCAGCTCATCGGCTGAGATTGGTTTGCTCAAGAAGGCGTTGATATGGATGAACTCGTCGGTAGGGAATAGCTCAGCGTAATCCGTGTTAGCGATGGACGTGACCATGATAATGGGGACTTCCCGTAAATCTGGGTCGTCATGCATGCGCTGGCTGACGGAGAGCCCTTCGAGGACGGTATCCATGATCACATCCAGGATAACCAGGTCGGGTTTTTCCTCCCGGGCACGGCGGTAGCCTGTATCGCCGTTGGGAGCCGAGATCACTTCATGGTTGTTCTTTTCCAGGATGATTTTGGTGGCGCTGACGAAATCTGGATCATCGTCAACAACGAGAATTTTAGGCATGAATAACTCCTTCGAAGCCCACTGGCTTGGTTAGTTACGGCTGGTGAAACATTTTTTGTGGGTGATATGGTACTCGTACTCTTGGCGGAACTTGAGGATCGTCGAGCGAGCGGGGTTAACCAGGGCAGCTCCCATTGGACAGAATGTGCGCCCGTCGATTTGCTCTGCCAGGTATAATGCCTGGTCGATATCCTCCGCCAACCCTTTGCCTTTTTCGATGCGGTCCAGGATTTCGTACAGGCGTACTGAGCCAATCCGGCAGGGCACGCAGCGACCGCAAGATTCGTGGGCAAAGAATTTGGTTGTGCGGCGGGCAGCTTCTACCATGCAAGTACTTTCATCCATGACGACGATTGCCCCTGTCCCTAGTTGTGAGCCAGCGGCTTCCAGGGTTTCAAATGCCATCGGGGTATCTACCTGGTCGGCGGTCAACACCGGTGTGGATGCACCGCCGGGGATGATCGCTTTGAGCTTTCTGTCGCTCCACATGCCCCCGGCATGCTCGTAGATGATCTCGCTAAGCGGAATCCCTAAAGGGAGTTCGTAGTTTCCGGGTCGTTTGACATGCCCGCTCACAGAAAAAATCTTGGGTCCCTTGCTCTGCTCTGTTCCAATGCCGGCAAACCACTCAGCGCCCCTGGATCTGATATGCGGAATACAGGCTAAGGTCTCGATATTTTGGACCAGGGTTGGAAAACCAAACAGCCCGGTTTGCGCTGGATAGGGAGGTTTCATGCGGCGATTGCCCGGCTTACCTTCCAGCGACTCGATCATGGCTGTCTCTTCACCGCAGATATACGCCCCTGCACCGCGGTGGACGGACAAATCCAGGCTGAAGCCAGTGCCAAGGATATTCTTCCCCAGGTAGCCGTATTCGTACGCATCTGCAATCGCTTTGATCCAGCGTTTTACACCCAGGAAGAATTCCCCCCGGATATAGACGTAAGCCCGGCTTGCCCCGACTGCATAGCTGGCGATGATTACCCCTTCAATGATCTGGTGCGGATCGCGCTCGACGATCTGGCGGTCTTTGAACGTACCCGGCTCGCCTTCATCTGTATTGACGGCAACGATCTTCTGCAGTTGGGGATCCTTGGGCATAAAGCCCCACTTGACCCCTGCCGGGAAACCCGCCCCTCCCCGGCCGCGTAACCCCGACCGCTTGACGATATCGATCAGCTCTTCTGGAGTATGCTCTGTCAGCGCTTTGCGGGCTGCCTGGTAACCGCCATTTGCCAGATATGTGGTAATTTTTTCGGCATCCGGGCGGTGGATGTTTTGGGTTAAGACAGGTTCAAACATTGGATCACCAATCTATTTCGCTGCAAGCTCGGCCAGTAATTCATCAAGCCGCTCAAAGGTGATGTCCCCGTACAATTCGTCGTTCACCTTGATGGCGGGCGCATAATCGCATGCAGCCAGGCATTGCACAACTTCGAGGGTGAATTTACCATCCGGTGTGGTTTCTCCAGGCTGAATGTTAAGGGTTTTGATCAGGTGATCCAGAAAGGGTTCTGCACCACCCACCAGGTAACAGGACAAACCCTCGCATACCTGGATGCGATATTGCCCCTGGGGCTGCATTCTGAACATGGTATAAAAACTGGCTGTTGAATACACTTGCCCCGGTCTGAGATTAAGACGATCTGCAACCCTCTGGATGGCCTCCGGGCTAAGCCAGCCATACTGTTCTTGAGCGATGTATAGCGCTGATAGCAGCATGGCGCGTGATCTCGCATCCCCGCCTATTATTTTGGATTCTGGTAGCATTTTTGTCTCCGGGCGTAAGAGAGCCTTTTACGCCGCCTCAACCTTAACTGCACACACCTTGAACTCCGGGATTTTCGCCACCGGATCCAGAGCAGCCAATGTTAGCTCGTTCGCTGAAGCCTCCGGGAAGTGGAAATTAGCATAGACTACTCCGGGGGGGACGCGCTCAGTAACCCATGCCTCTGCCTCAATACTACCCCGGCGGGAGGAGACCCGGACCCGATTGCTGCCGTTCAGCCCCAACCGGACAGCGTCTTCTTCATTAATTTCGATCAGCGGTTTGCTATATATCTCCAGCAATCCCTGGGATCGCCGGCTCATTTCGCCGCCATGCCAGTGATAAAGCACGCGACCAGTGCTCAACAGGTACGGGTACTCTTCGTCTGGGAGTTCGGCGGGCTCAACGTGCTCGACAGGCATAAACATGCCCAGGCCACGGGTGAACTGGCCAACATGCAGGATCGGGGTTCCAGGGTGGGTGGCATCTTTCACAGGCCACTGGAAGGTTTCGCCGCGTTCCAGGCGTGCATGGCTGACGCCTGCATAGCTGGGGGTGAGAGCGGCAATTTCCTTCATAATCTCCACCGGAGAAGCATAATCCCATCCGGAATATTCAGCATCGGAGATCTTTTTCCCGCTTTCAGAGAGCAATCCATGAGCCAAATCGGTGATAATTTGCCAGTCCTCGCGGGCTTCGCCGGGTGATTCGACCGCTTTGCGAACCAGCTGGATCCGCCTTTCGGTGTTGGTAAACGTACCGCTCTTTTCTGCAAAGCTGGCTGCCGGCAAGAGTACATCGGCGTACGGCTCGGTTTCGGTTGGGAAGATATCTTGCAGGACGATGAAATCGCAGGCATCCAGGCAGCGCCGGATATGGTTCGTGTCTGGATCGCTCATTAATGGGTCTTCCCCCATAATATAGAGCGCCTTGATCTTTCCATCCAGAATACCCGGGATCATCTCGGTCACGGTCATGCCGATCTTGCCAGAAAGCGGTGTTCCCCAGGCTGTTTCGAATTTTTGCCGGGCTGATTCGTTGGTCACCGGTTGGTACCCCGTAAATACATTGGGCAGACCGCCTAAATCGCAAGCACCCTGGACATTATTCTGGCCGCGCAGGGGGTTGACACCCCCGCCCGCTACTCCCATGTTTCCTAGTAGCATTTGCAGGTTTGCCAGATTCATCACATTGCGCACGCCGGTGACGTGCTGGGTAATCCCCATTGCCCACAAGACCGCCATGGGCTTGGTGGTGCCCATGATCTCGGCTGCCTGATACAGCTGTCTTACCTGCACGCCGGTAATATCAGCTACTCTGTCCGGTGTGTACTCTTGCACCAGGGCTTTGAATTCTTCAAAGCCTTCGGTTCGTTCCCCAATGAAAGACTGGTCTTCCAGCCCCTTCTCCAGGATGATATTCATCAGACCGTTGATCAAGGCATTATCGGTGCCGGGCTTGTGGCGCAGGTGGAGGGTGGCGAAATCCGTTAGCTGAATACGCCGCGGGTCGGCAACGATTAATGTGGTCCCTCGCTGTTTTACGGCTTGCCGGATGCGCATCCCGATGACCGGGTGCTGCTCGGTTGTGTTGGAGCCGATGACAAAGATCGCCTTTGCCTGAGTGGTGATATCTTCGATGGAGTTAGACATCGCACCAGAGCCAAATGATGTGGCCAGACCGGCCACAGTGCTGCTGTGTCAAAGACGGGCGCAATGGTCTATATTATTTGTCCCAATCACCTGCCGGGCAAGCTTGTTCATCAGGTAATTTTCTTCGTTGGTGCACTTGGCAGATGTCAATATGCCAACCGTGTCAGGTCCATGCTCGTCCCGGGCCTGGCGCAGCTTGCGAGTAGTAATCTCCAGGGCCGTCTCCCAGTCCACCTCAACCCATTCGCCCCGATCTCCGTTGCGCGGCACTCCATCCAGGAGATATTTGCGCACGCGTGGTTTCTTAAGGCGATCTGGGTGGTGGACATAATCATAGCCAAACCTGCCCTTCACGCAGGTCCAGCCGTGGTTGGCGGGACCATCCCAGGCAGAGTCTACCCGGATGATCTTATTATCTTTCACTTCTAATACAAGCTGGCAACCTACCCCACAATAAGAGCAAACTGTCTGTACTTTCTTGACTTGCCAGGCGCGACCTTGCCCGATCGATAATTTGGGGTACAGGGCGGCAGTTGGGCAAACCGCCACGCAGCTGCCGCAGAACTCACACGGGCTATCCGCCATGAAGGCATCTGCCCCAAACGCAATTCGGGCATTAAAGCCTCGGTAGACCACGCTGATCGCATCCACCCCATTGATATGGCTGCAAGCCCGGACACATCGCCGGCACAGAATGCATTTGTTCCGGTCGACCTGGATAAACGGGTTGGGGTCATCGATTGGATACTGGTGATGCAAGCCTGGGTAGACATCCGTCTTAACGCCATATTCGTACACCAGGTCTTGCAGGAGACAATCCCCGGTGGCATCGCAGGTCATGCAGTCAAAGGGATGGTCGGTGAGCAGCATTTCCAGGACAAACTTGCGCGCCTCGACCACTTTTGGCGAGCGGGTATGCACAACCAGGCCTTCTGTGGCGGGGAATGTGCAGGCAGGCTGCAAGCTGCGCTGGCGCTCGATTTCCACTAGGCAGATCCGGCAAGCGCCTTCTGGCGGCAAAGCAGGATGGTGGCACAAGATGGGAATATTAATATCCGCTTCCTGGGCTACTTCCAGGATGGTTTTCCCATATTCCGCCTGGATTTTACGACCGTCAATGGTGAGATTTACCTTCATCGGGTATTTGACTCCTTGCTGGGCTATGAACTATTCAACCATGACTGCATCGAACTTGCATACCGTTGCGCAAATGCCGCATCTTGAGCAACGTTCTATATCGATGACATGAGGCTGGCGCTTGCTGCCGCTGATCGCATTGCTGGAACAGTTGCGCATACAAACCATGCAGCCTTCACATTTATCGGCGATGATCGTGTAGGTGATCAGCCCTTTGCAAACTTTTGCCGGGCAGCGTTTATCGTACACATGGGCAGCGAACTCTTCCTGGAAGAAGCGCAGGGAGGCTATTACCGGACCCGGGGTAAGCTGCCCCAAAGCACACAGGGAAGCCTCTCTCATATTATTTGAGATATAGACAATCTCATCCAGATCTTCAGGGGTGCCCTTGCCTTCCGTGATCCGGGTGAGGGCTTCGAGCAGGCGCTGTCCACCAATCCGGCAGGGTACG
>Ga0105106_10003432_pt1 | contig 11311 bp, 10 predicted proteins | sample PPLLaktember2015_5_FD_79109 | JGI IMG/M metagenome (GOLD analysis project Ga0105106, IMG submission 79109) | Freshwater sediment microbial communities from Prairie Pothole Lake near Jamestown, North Dakota, USA - PPLs Lake P8 Core (1) Depth... | ecosystem: Environmental > Aquatic > Freshwater >... | reverse complement strand
CAGATGCTCGTGGTGGAGGAGGGGGCGCTCGACTTCGTCACCGAGAACGCCGAGGTCCTGTGGCAGGTGCCGGCGGCGGTGGCGCTGTTCTCGCTGTACCTAGCGTCGCTGGCGCTGGCCATCTCGGCCACGACCGCGCGCCGGGTCGTCGGCGGGGTGGCCCTGCTCGCCACCGTCTTCGTCTCCGGGACGGTGGCGACGCTCCTCGTCCGCGGCGGCGGCGAGCCCCAGTCCTTCTTCGAGAGCGGCAACCTGTGGGGGCTCATCAGCGTGATCGACATCCCGCTGCGGATGAGCGACCTGGTGTTCCTCGGCCACGTCGACCCCGAGTCGCTCGTCGGCGGGGCCGCGGGGGCGGGCATCGGCGTCGTTCTGGTCTACGTCGCGACGGTCACCGGCTCCCTCGGCTACCTCGTGTACCGCTACCGGAGGGTCGAGTGAGCACCCTCCCCGCGCCGCCGGCGCCGGCCGACCCGGCCTTCGCGTCGGAGGCGACGGTCGTCGTCGACGGCGCATCGGTCTGGTTCGGCCCGAACGTGGCGCTGAACGAGGTGTCCTGCTCCTTCGGTCCCGGGGTGACGGGCCTGCTCGGTCCGAACGGCGCGGGCAAGACCACCCTCATGCGGACGATCTGCGGGATGCTGCCCCTCAACGTCGGCACCGTCCGCGTCGGAGGGCTCGACCCCCGTGTCCAGCGGGAGGCTCAGCGCGCCCTCGCCCTCGTGCCGGAGGAGGACGCGAGCCCGGGCGCGATCTCGGCCCGCCAGCTGGTGCGCTACGTCGCCGCCCTCCACGGGGTGCGCGACCGCGGCGCGCCCGAGCGGGCCCTGACGACCGTCGACCTCGTCGACGTGGCCGATCGCCAGGTCGGTGGCTTCAGCAAGGGGATGCGTCAACGGACGAGGGTGGCCGCGGCCCTGGTCAGCGACCCCACGATCCTCGTGCTCGACGAGCCCCTCAACGGCGCCGACCCCGTCCAGCGTGTGGCGCTGATCGAGCTCTTCAACCGCCTGGGCGACGAGGGCCGCACGGTGATCGTCAGCTCCCACGTGCTGCACGAGGTCGAGCGCCTGGCGCGACGCCAGATCGTGCTCGTCCGCGGCCGGCTCGCAGCGGCCGGCGACCACCACGCGATCCGGAGCGCGATCGCCGACCGGCCCCGGCAAGTGCTCGTGCGCTCGTCGGACCCGCGCCGCCTGGCCGCCGCCCTCGTGGGGGTCGAGGCGGTGAGCGGCGTCGGCGTCGATGGCGGCGACGTGATCGTCTCCTCTCTGCGCGCCACCGATCTCGCCCACGCGCTGCCGGGGCTCGCGCGTCAGGCGGACATCCGGCTCCTCGAGGTCCGCCCGCTCGACGACTCGCTGGAGTCGGCGTTCCGGGAGCTGGTCCGGTGAGCGCGCCCGCCGCCGAACGCGCCCTCCCCGGTCCCTTCGTCGCCGCCTTCGTCTACACGCTGCGGGTCTGCGTGCCCCCCAAGCGCGCCGCCCTGCTGGCCCTGCCGTGCGTGGGCGCCCTGCTCTTCGGGCTCCTCGCCCGCACCGTCCCCGAGCCGACCGCCGCCTTCCGGTTCAACGCGATCGCCGGCGCGCTCTTCGGGCTGATCCTGCCCCTTGCCTGCCTGGTGGTCGGCGACGCCGTGCTGGGCGCCGAGGTCCGGGCCGGGACGTTCGGCCTCACGTGGCTCTCGCCCGTGCGCCTCTCGACGATCGTCCTGGCACGGTGGTCGGCCGGCTGGCTCATCGCGGCCGGCGCGCTGGTCCCGGCGATGGCGCTCTCGGCGCTCATCGCCGGCGTGCCCGAGGCCGTTGGCCCGATCGCGATCGCGACGCTCGCCGGGACCGCCGCCTACCTCGCGCTGTTCGTATTCATCGGCGCCGCCTTCAAGCGCGCGGCCTGGTGGTCGCTCGCGATCGTCCTGCTCGGCGAGCGTCTCCTCGGCGGCGTGCTACCCGGCATCGCGCAGTTCTCGCCCCAGTGGCTGGCCACGATGGTCTACGCGGGGCTCGGTCCGAGCGCCGGCGAGCTCGAACGCGCGGGCATGCCCACGGGCGCGGCCGCCGTGGGGCGCCTCGCGCTGCTCACCGTCGTGTTCCTCCTGCTCGCCGTGTGGCGGATCCGCCGGCTCCGGCTCGCTGGCACCGTCGAGTAGCCTCGCTCGACTGGGATAGACTTGGCGGCTTCGAGAGGGGGGACACGTGGAGGATGCGTCGGAGCGGCTGCTGAGGGCGCTCGAGGCATGGGAGAGCGCCGTCGAGCTCGCGACGCCGGACGAGGCGCGGGACGCGTTCGACGAGGCGTCGTTGCAGGTCTTCTGGCAGCGATGGCCCCATGTCAGCTCGTGGGGCGGCGCCGTGTGGCGCCGGCTGAACGAGGATCTGGCCGACGCGGCGACGCCGCTCGCGGACTCGGAGCACCACGAGGTGGGCGGCGAGGGTGGCTAGCGCCGGCCGGCGGGGAGCGGCATGTCCAAGCTGAGCGAGATCATGACCCGCGAGGTCTTCACCACGCCGGGCGAGGCCCCGGTGGCGGAGGTCGCGGCGAGCATGCTGAAGGGTCGCGTCGGCTCCGCGGTCGTGATGCAGGGTCCGATGGTGATGGGCATCTTCACCGAGCGCGACGTGCTGCGCGCCGCGGCGTCGGGCGCGGACCTGACCGCATCCCCGGTCTCCGAGTGGATGACCACCGACCCGGTGACCGCCGATCCCGGCACTGACGCCGACGACGCCGCCGAGATCATGCTGAGCCACGGGTTCCGGCACCTGCCGGTCCTCGAGGGGAGCACGGTCGCCGGCATCGTGAGCCTTCGCGACATCCTGGCGATGCGGATCGGCCGCCCGCGGTAGGAGCGTGTGCTCCCCGAGCCCGACACGCACCCCTGGCGCGGTTCGTCGCTACGGCAGGATGCCCCGAGCCTGGAACGCGCCCAGGACGGCGTTCGCCGCCGCCGAGCCGTACAGGCTGGATGCCGCGTTCACGGTCGCCGTGGCGGCCGCAGGCATCGAGGTGTCCGGCGCGAACGAGAACTGCGCCTCAAGGATGATCGTGTCGGCCGCGATGTGGCCCAAGGCAGCACGGATGTCCCACAGGGCACGGGACCAGATCTGGCCGTCGTGGTGCACCCTGCCGTTCAGATCCGTCGGGTAGTGCAGGTCGGTGTCCACGCGACGCAGGCAGTGCGGGGTGCTCGTCGTGTACGAGACGGAGTCCCAGTCGGCCACGCAGGCCGGGTCCGCCGTCGGGGCGACCACGTCCGAGACGGTGACGGCCCAGTAGTCACCGAATCCCTCGCCGATCGCGCCGGCCTCGGCCGAGGTGCCGAACCCTCCGAACGGAGTCATCTGCGAGTCCTGGATGGCGTGTCCGTACTCGTGCACGATCACCTCGGCGTCCTCGGCGTCATCGACCCCGCCCTTGCCGAACCGAAGGACGTCGTGCTTGTCCCACGAGTAGGAGTTGTCCACGCCCCACTGGTTGATGCGGATGTCCTGCGACTCCATGTTGACCGGACGGAGCGTCGTGCCGAACCCGAGGCTCTGGATGTACTTCTGCGCCTCCGTGACCCAGTAGTACGCCATCACCTGCTCGAACCGATCGTCGTGCCGGTCGTACAGGAACGTGTTGTCGGGGGAGTACGCATCGGGACCCGTCGCGCTGCGGATGTTCGCCCAATCCCCGCGCAGGTAGCCACCGCCGTCGAGGTCGGTCAGGGTGACGGTCACGTAGGCGGCTTGGAGCGCGGGGTAGTCGGCATCCCCCTGATCGGTGAGGGTCTGGTCCTGCAGGGAGGCCACGGGGTTCGGGGAGAACACCCGCGCCGTTCCCGTGCTCGTGCCCGGGCCGGGCTTCGCGGCCAGCGAGACCCCGGCCAGCGTGGCGACCAGGATGAGCGCGGGCACGAGAACGGTGATCATCCGGGTGCGTCGCATGCCTACCTCCTCGGTGTCCTCGATCCGTTCACGGACCACATATAGCGCGATACCGGAGTTCGCGCTCGGGCCTGGGGTTCGTTCGATCCCGTCGGTTGGCGTTAAGGTTGCCATCCTCATCGTATGGGCGATGGACTCGGAGGTGTCATGGATGCGGCGATGCATCACCACGGCGATGCGGGCACCGGCGAGTTCCCGCGAGACATCTCTGGGCTCCCGATGGCGGAGCCCACGCAGACGGTCGAGCTGGCGGATGGCGACACGTTCCACCTGAGGATCGCCCCCGTCGCCAAGCGGATCGGCGACGCGACCGTACGGATGCTCGCCTACAACGGCTCGATCCCGGGGCCGACGCTGCGCGTGAAGCAAGGGTCCGAGATCGTCGTGCACGTCACCAACGACGGCGATGTCGTCGCCACCGTCCACTGGCACGGGCTCCGCTTGGAGAATCGCTACGACGGCGTGCCTCACGACACGCAGAAGCCGATCCCGGTCGGCGGGACCTTCACGTACCGGGTCCGGTTCCCGGACGAAGGCGTGTACTGGTACCACCCGCACATCCGTGAGGACTACACGCAGGACATGGGGCTCTACGGACCCATCCTCGTGGATCCGTCCGACCCGAACGGCTGGCCCGCGGTTGACCGCGAGGTCGTCCTCACCGTCGACGACATCCTGGTGGAGGACGGCAAGATCGCCTCCTACGACAGATCCGGACCGGACCACGTCGCGATGGGGCGGTTCGGCAACGTGTTCCTCGTGAACGGACAGCCGGACTGGTCGCTCGATGTGAAGCGCGGTGAGGTCGTTCGTTTCTACCTGATCAACACGGCCAACACGCGCGTGTTCGACCTCCGCATCCCGGGAACGATGAAGCTCGTGGGCGGTGACAGCGGTCGATACGAACGCGACGGGTTCGTGGAGGACGTCATCATCGCCCCATCGGAGCGCGCCGTCGTCGATGTGATGTTCGAGACAGCCGGAGACATACCGCTCGAGCACGTGACGCCCGATCACGTCTACGGGATCGGCCGCGTCGACGTCGGTGGCGAGACAGGACCTTCATCGGCCGCCGGATCGTTCCGCGAGCTGGGTGGGAACCCGGCGCTCGCGAGCGAGCGTGCGCGGATCGCGGCTGAGCTCGCGAGGGAGCCGGACAAGGTGCTCGCGCTGGTAGCCGAGATGGACATGGGTGAGACCCACGGTTCCGGTGCCGTGCGCTACGCCTGTCCGATGGATCCGGAGATCACGAGCGAGGAGCCGGACCGGTGTCCGAAGTGCGGGATGAAGCTCCTTCCTATCGAGCTGGTTCCGGCGGCCCTCGAGATCCTCGACCGCGCTGGGTCGTCGCCCGAAGACAATCCCGAGCCCGAGACGAGCCACGACGAGCACGGCCACGCCGCCGGCACCATCGAGTGGGAAGACACGATGGAGGAGATCAACCGTCAGACGACTCCCAGCAACATGCGGTGGATGCTGGTCGACCGACAGACCGAGAAGAGCAACGCCGGTATCGACTGGTCGTTCACGGTGGGGGATCGCGTCAAGATCCGCATCCTCAACGAGATGGACTCCGACCACCCGATGCATCACCCGATCCACTTCCACGGCGCCGGACGGTTCCTGGTCCTGTCTCGCGACGGGGTGGCGGAGCCCAATCTCGTGTGGAAGGACACGGTGCTCGTGAAGACGGGCGAGGTCGTCGACATCCTCCTCGACGTATCGAATCCGGGCCTGTGGATGGCGCATTGCCACATCGCCGAACACACCGAGAGCGGGATGATGTTCAGCTTCAACGTCGCTCGGTCGAGCGGCGACACATGAAGGACGGCCTCGATGCAACGCTTCACGGACAAGGAGGACGCCGATGGCGATGGTGACGGATCCCGTGTGCGGGATGCAGATCGAGAGCGATGAGGCGGCGGACACCGCCGAACACGCAGGGACGACGTACTACTTCTGCTCCCAAGCTTGCCATGACGCCTTCGTGGCAGCTCCCGGCTCGTATGTCGCGTGAGCAACCCCGCCGATGAGCTGACCGAGGACGAGGTCGCACAGCGAGCGGGGACGACGACGGCCCGTATCCGCGAGCTCGTCGGCCTCGGGATCCTGGAGCCGGAGCACGGCACGTTCCGTCGCAGGGACGTTCTGGGTGTCCGCGTGGTCGCCGATCTCGAGGCGATGGGTATCGGACCGGAGGGCGTCGCCGAGGCGCTTGCCTCCGGGCACCTCTCGCTCGACTACCTCGAGAGCGAGGGTCGGAGACACCCTCGTTCCGAACGGAGTCTCGCCGAGGTCGCCGACGACCTCGGCATCCCGTTCGCCACGCTCGAGAGGATGTACATCGCCTTCGGCCTGCCCAGGCCCACCCCCGACGAGCGGGTGCGCGAAGAGGACCTCCCGGTCATCAGGACGATCCCCGTGCTCTTCGCCGCCGGCGTCGACGAAGGCGACGTGCTCCGGGCGGCTCGCGTATGGGGAGACAGCGCGCGGCGCGTCGCCCAGTACCTCACGCACTACTTCCACACCGCGGTCGAAGAGCCGTTCCGGCGGCGGGGGCTGGCTGACAACCAAGCCTACGAGGCGGCGATCCGCGAGGTCGGGCTCCGGATGGGGCGATCGGGCGAGCAGACGCTCGCATGGCTCTTCCGGCGTCACTCCGAGACCTTCATGAGACAGCATGCGTTCGACCATGCCGAGACCGCGCTCGAGCAGGCGGGCGTGCACGCGAGGAGCGCTCAGCACCCGGGAGCCGCAGCCTTCGCCGACCTCTCCGGCTACACGAGGCTGACCGAGGAAGCCGGTGACGAAGCCGCGGCCCATGCCTCGCTCACCCTTGCTCAGCTGGTCAGCGAGGTCGCCGCTCGCCACAGCGGCGAAGTGGTCAAGATGCTCGGCGACGGCGTTCATTTCCACTTCAACGATCCGCATGATGCGGTGATGGCGTCTCTCGAGATCGTGGACGCGGTCCGCCCACGAGGTCTCCCGCCCGCTCACGTGGGCGTAGAAGCAGGACCCATGATCTACGACGAGGGTGACTACTTCGGCAGAACGGTCAACCTCGCAGCGCGGATCGCATCCCAAGCAGGGCCCGACCAGGTGTTCGTCGGCGAGGGCCTCGCTCGTCTCGGCGCACCGACGGGCGTCCGCCTGGTCGAGGTCGGCCGGTTCGAACTGAAAGGCATCTCGCAACCCGTCACGCTCCGCGAGGCGATCCGCGATGGGACGGCGAGCGTGCCTGACGTTCCCGACCATTGACGGGAGGGGTACGCTCCGCGAGCATGGGTGAGTACGCGACCCCCGAGGAAGAGTGGCACGACTTCCTCAGCGGAACGCATCCGCATCTCGAGGAGAAGAGCCCGCTCCGCCTGATCCCGTCGAACCCCCGATGCAAGCTCTGCAAGGCTCCGTTCGGCTCCCCAGGCGGGCTGTTGCTCCGACGCTACGGGTTCCAGCCGTGGGAGAAGCAGCCGAAGATCTGCGGGCGCTGCTTCAAGGGATTCCGGAGCCAAGCGCAGATGTGTCCCGGCGCATCCGAGGGCCAGGAGATCCGAGGCGGCGAAGCCGAGATCTCGATGCTGTTCGCCGACGTCCGAGGCTCGAGCAAGCTCGCCCGCCAGATGCCGGTGATCGACTTCACTCGACTGATGAACCGCTTCTACCGCGAGTCGAGTCAGGTCCTGATCGATCGTGACGCGATCATCGAGAAGTTCGTCGGCGACGAGATCGTCGGTCTGTTCATCCCGTTCATGACCGGCCCGGAGCACGCGGAACGAGCCGTCGGGACGGCGCAGGAGTTGCTGCGCGTGACGGGACATGGCTCGCCCGAGGGACCGTGGGTCCCGCTCGGCGCGGGCGTGCACACGGGCACAGCGTTCGTCGGGATCGTCGGGTCGGGCAACGCGAGCGACTTCACGGCGCTCGGCGATCCGGTCAACATCGCCGCCCACCTCGCATCCCAGGCCGCGATCGGTGAGGTTCTCGTGACGGACCAGACCGCCGAAGCCGCCGGGATCGCAGATGACGGGCTCGAGCGCCGGCACCTCTCGCTCAAAGGCCACCCCGTCGATGCCGTGGTCCTGTCGGCGTCTCCACCACCACCGGCGGGCGGCTAGGGCGCGCGTGGGGGACAGCGAGACCAGAGCGTGAGGGCCGTCGCGGGCGTCCTTCAGATCCGGCCCGGCGAAGGTCGCATGGTCGGTTCGATCGTCGGCTTGATGTTCGTCGCATCGGCCGGACTGACGATCGGCGAGAGCGGAGTCAACGCGCTCTTCTTCGAGCGCATCGGGCCGGAGGCGCTCCCTGCGATGTACCTGGCCCAGGGGGTGACGGGGCTGGTTGCGATGCTCGTGCTGACCGGCTGGCTCGCTCGGTTCGATCGTCGCCGCACGTACATCGTCATGCCCGCGCTCCTCGCGGCCGTCCTTGTGCTCGAGCGGGCCATCGTCGCCACCGACGTGAGCTGGATCTACCGGGTGCTGTGGCTGACGGTCGCCGTCGCCATGTTGCTGCAGTCGGTGGGGCTGTGGGGGATCGCGGGCGTCGTAACCGATACCCGCCGTGCGAAGCGGCTGTTCCCGCTGTTCGGCTCGGGGGCGATCCTCGGCGCCGTCGTCGGCGGACTCCTCACGCGGCCGCTCGCCTCGGCGATCGGGGTCGGCAACCTGCTGCTCGTCTGGGCCGCGTGTCTCGTCGGCGCCGGGCTGATCGGCGCGGTCGTGCTGGGCGTGAGCCAGCGTGCCAGGGTCGGACGCGTGCGATCGCGACGCAGCTCCTCGGCGCTCCGCGACATCGCGGAGGGGCTCTCGTTCGTCCGACGCTCGCCGCTCCTCGTGTGGATGACGGCCGCAGGCGTGCTCTTCTCCGCCTTGTTCTACTCGCTCTTCCTGCCGTTCGCGCAGGCGGCCACCGCGCGGTATCCCGATCCGAAGGCGCTCGCCGGGTTCTTCGGCGTGTTCGGGGCCGGCGTCACCATCGTCGCGTTCGTGATCTCGATCTTCCTGGCGAACAGACTGCTCGCGTGGATCGGGGCGGCGTCGGTCCTCCTCGTGCTGCCGGTCCTGTACGGAGGCTCGTTCGGCATCCTGCTCGCGAGCTCGGCCTTCACGACCATCGTCGCCGTTCGCGCCGGCGTGATGGTCTGGTTGCAGGGGGTGACGTCCCCGGCCTGGGAGACGTTGGTCAACGTGGTCCCCGAGACCCGTCGAGATCAGGTCCGTGCGTTCTTCTCCGGTGGGCCGAGCCAGACCGGGACGGCGATCGCGGGCCTGGTGACGCTCGTGGGGCAGCGAGCGCTCACGGCGACGCAGCTGTCGATGATCGGGCTCGCGGTCGCCGTCCTCGCGATCGGTGTCGCGTTGCGGATCCGCCGTTCGTACCCCGGCGCGCTCGTCGACGCCCTGCGCGCCGGGCGCCCGAGCGTGTTCGAAGGTCGCGCCGTCGAGGGGACGCCAGTCGTGCTCGAGCTCGACGCGACGGCGATCCGGCTCGGGCTCGAGGCGTCCAGGGACCCGGACCCGAGGGTGCGCCGACTCGGCGTGGAGATGCTCTCGGCCGGCGGTGACGACCCTCGGGTCCGGGTCGAGCTCGAGGAGCGCACGGATGACGAGGACGCGATGGTCCGAGCCCTCGCGATCCGCGGGCTCTCGGAGGCGAGGGCGCTGGACGCATCGTTCCTCGCACGTGCGCTCCGGGATGAGGAGGCGGCCGTACGGCTCTCGGCGGTCGAGACGCTCGAGGACGAGCCACCCGAGGCCCCCGTGCTGGATCGGCTGCGTCCGCTCGAGGCAGATCCAGATCCGTCGGTCGGCGCCGCCGTTCGCGTGATCCTCCTCAGAGGACCTTCTCGCCCGGGTGCGGTCGAGGGTCTCCGTCGACTCCTCTCCGACCAGGCGGAGGAGGTGAGGCTCGCCGCCGTTGGCAGGCTCCGCTCGGCGAGCCTCGGCGACGTGGTCACGCTCGTGCGCCCGATGCTCGAGGACCCCTCGCCCGCCGTTCGCGCCGAGGCGCTCCGCACCCTGGCCGCGGTGGTGCCGGACGAGGCCGTCGTTCCCGGGGTCCAGGCGTTGGAGGGAGAGGATCGGTCCCTGCGCGAGGTGGCGCTCGACGTCCTCGGCGGCCTCGATCTGCTCGAGAGCGAGCAAGCGATCGACCACCTGGCGCAGGGGCGGTCCTCGGTCGCCCATCACGACCTGCAGCTGGCGAACGCGATCCCCACGGATCGTGAGGACGCGCAGCTCCTCCGCACCGCGCTCATCGAACGGGGACGGTCGCATGCGCTCGTGGCTCTGTCCGCGCTCTCGCTCGTGAGCCGGGACGGCGACGCGATACGGGCGGCGCTCGACAGCCTCCGAGGGTCCGATCCCGGTCAGCTCGCGAACGCGCTCGAGACGCTCGAGGCGACCGAGCACCGGTCGCTGGCGACCCCGCTGTTCCCGTTGTGGGAGCCCACCGCAGGCACAACGGCTCAACGCGACGACTGGATCGAGCTCGTCGCGCAGGATCCGGATCCGCTCATCCGCTCGTGCGTCGAACTGGTCCGCGCGACCGACCGACGAGGAGATGCCATGGGAAGCTCACGAACCTCGATGTCCCCGATGGAGCGCGTGCTGGCGCTCAGGAGGATCCCCTTGTTCGCGGAGCTGTCCACGGCGGACCTCCGACGGCTCGCCGACATCGCGGAGGAGCGAACGTTCGCCGACGGCGAGGTGATCTCGTCCGAGGGCGAGATCGGTGACGAACTGCACCTCCTGCTCGCCGGCACCGTCGCGGTCACGCGAGCTGACGGAGGATCCGCCTCGACGGTTGCCCGACGCGGGCCCGGGGACGTCGTCGGAGAGATGTCGATCCTCACTCGGAACCCGAGGGTCGCCTCGCTCGTCGCCGAGGACGACGTGCGGACGATCCGGATCGCCCGACGTGATTTCGAGAGCATCATCCGCGAGCGCCCCGACGTCTCCCTCGCGCTGATGCGCGTGCTGGCTGAGCGTCTCGACGCCCAGACACGAGATCAGGCAAGCTCCTCCGGGTCGGCGCCCTCGGATCGCTGAGACGCCGGCGCGCGCCTGGCGCTTCGCCGTCGGCACGTCCGTCTATCCTGCGGGGATGGCCTGTGGCGTGTGCGGCCAGGAGCTCTCCGAGGGCGCGCGGTTCTGCCCCAACTGTGGGGCGGTCGTGGGCGCTCGGCTCGGCACCGACGAGCTGAAGATGGTCACGGTGCTGTTCGCCGATCTCGTGGATTCGACCGGGCTCGCCCGACGCCTGGAGCCAGAGCGCGCACGCGAGATCCAGAGCCGGTTCCTCGACGCCGCGTCGCAGGAGCTGCAGGCGCTGCGCGGGCGACCCGAGAAGTTCATCGGGGACGCCGTGATGGCGGTCTTCGGTCT
>Ga0105106_10003431_pt1 | contig 11311 bp, 12 predicted proteins | sample PPLLaktember2015_5_FD_79109 | JGI IMG/M metagenome (GOLD analysis project Ga0105106, IMG submission 79109) | Freshwater sediment microbial communities from Prairie Pothole Lake near Jamestown, North Dakota, USA - PPLs Lake P8 Core (1) Depth... | ecosystem: Environmental > Aquatic > Freshwater >... | reverse complement strand
TAGTTTTCTGCTGCCAGGTCCCTTAGGGTTTCCATTTCAGTTATTTTCTCTGCCGATACATTTTCAAGAAGCCAGTTCTTTAATGTTTTGTCTCCTGAAAGTATCATTACGGCTATGGATCTTTTTGATATGTTCGACCCGGGAAGCAAATATTCTATTTTTGCAATATATTCTTCTATAGTCGCATCATAAGAGAACAAATATCTGGAAACTTTCGGATGAACAACAGCCTTTTTCAGAGAAGATACACCCTTTTTCTGAACAGCAATTGTTGAAATAACATCTACTCCAAAAATATTGCTGAGGCGGGCCTCATTAATCTCGATCCCTCTGTTTGCTGACTCATCTCTCATATTCAGGTCAATAACAAGCGGCACGCCCATTTCAGTCAGCTGCAATGTAAGAAAAAGCGCCCTCTTGGTGTTCTTTGCATCGATAACCTGAATTACTGCCACAGGTTTCTCATTGAGCAATATATCCCTTGTAACTTTCTCATCTTCGCTCATAGGAACGAGGCTGTTAACGCCGGGGGTATCCACAACCAGGTACTTTTCCCTGTGAATTTCCAATTCTCCCCTTGTAACCTCGACGGTTGTACCAGGATAATTTGAAACCATCACATACCGGCCGGTTAATAGACCGAAAATTGCGCTTTTTCCGACATTAGGATTGCCTATAAGAAATATTTTGGACATAGCACCATTTGTTTCTATCTGCCCGTGAGAATGATCATGCATTTATTGTCTCCTGATGAAATCGACATTTCTCTGACTTGAAATAAAAAAGTTGCATTCATTACGCTATGTTAAAAGTTGCCTGCATCATGGATCAGAGCGCTGTAGTGATTTTCTTGCACAGCCTGCAATATCCATACAGTTCCATTTTGTGAGTAACTGTGTTAAAACCGAATTCATCCGCAATTCTCTCCTGCAATTTTTCGATCCTGGCATTTTCAAACTCAGCAATTGATCCGCAATTTAAGCAGATAAGATGATCATGGTGGTCCTCTGACGAGAGCGGCTCGTATCTCGTCAGATTATCGGCAAAGACCCTTTCAGTTGCCAGACCCGATTTTACAATTAGCTTTAATGTCCTGTAGACAGTCGTAAATCCTATATTTTTGAACTTTTTACCGATCTTTTTATATAGTTCTTCCGCTGTGATATGCTGGCTGCATTTCAAGAATTCGCCTGCAATGATATCCCGCTGACAGGTAGACTTAAAGCCCCTTTGTCTCAAATAATTTTTCAGCTGTTTTTTCTTTTCTGATATTTCCAGAATAGAGGCAGGCTTGCTCTTGGATGAATTCCGCATTTATACAGTATCACCCATAAGGCTGCATATTGTCAAGGAAATTGAAATTCATTTTCATTTACTATGACCTTTGAGAGCAGCAAGCCTAAATAAAATATTCGGGGTTCTTTCAACAGAAAAAGCCCCGTCAGGAATATTTAGTGAATATTACTGACAGGGCCTATTGTTTATCTGAAAAATACAGCAGGTTCCCAAGATTAAGCAATATTTACTGTAAGGTTATAGCCTCTGAAGGGCATGTATCAGCAGCTTCCTGGCAGTCACAGGTATCACATTTATCCTCTGCTTTAACAAAAGCCTTCCCGTCATCACCAAGCTCAAATATCTCAGGACAAATTTCAACACATGTGGCACATCCCGTGCACGCATCATAATCAACGACCGGTTTTTTCATATTTACCTCCTTGGATTGTTAATAATATTATCGTGTCTGAGTATCAGACGTGTTTTTTAAAAAATATAATAGCACATTTTACCATAAATAATGTGAGTTATAGCAGGTTATTAAGAGTTTATCATCTGATACCGAAACTTTTCATCACTGAGACAGGAGCACAGTGAGTCCTTGATGCCGCATAAAAAGTACCGATTCCCTTCTCCCGCCATTTGACGTAACAGTGAAAAATTTTCTACAATCAATCACGCGCCCATAGCTCAATTGGATAGAGTGCCGGACTACGAATCCGTAGGTTGCAGGTTCGACTCCTGCTGGGCGCGCCACTTTCTGATCTTTCACCTCGATATGAGCTGGGACTTGGTCGTTTCCTGCTAAGAAAAAGTCAATTGCAATCTCTGTATCGATGTAGAAAAACCGGTCCTGGGATTAATTTCCAAAACAACACATGAAAGCAGTGATTCGCCTTTAGCGGTTTCAAAGCGCACGGGTATCTGGGTAAGAAATTTATGTATTATCTGTTCTTTGTTTACCCCTATTATTGAATCTCTGGGCCCGCTCATCCCTACATCTGTTATAAATGCAGTGCCCTTTGGCAGAATCATTTCATCCGCTGTCTGAACATGTGTATGTGTGCCGATAACAGCGCTTACCTCCCCGTCAAGGAACCATCCCATGGCAGACTTTTCTGATGTTGCTTCAGCATGGAAATCAACGACAATGATGTCTGTCTCCTTCTTGAGCGCCTCAATTTCTCTTTTTGCGGTTCTGAAAGGACAATCCATCTGCGGCATAAAAACCCTGCCTGAAAGGTTGAGAACAGCGATTTTATCCCCGGATGAAGTCTTCATAACGATACTTCCAAATCCTGGAACTTCCGGAGGATAATTGGCGGGTCTCAACAAACGGTTTTCTTTTGTAATATAAGTAACCGCTTCTTTTTTATCCCAGATATGGTTCCCTGAAGTTAGTACATGAATGCCGTGGGAAAGCAGCTCCTCTCCCACCAACTGTGTTACTCCAAAACCGCCGGCAGCATTTTCAGCATTGGCAATGACAAAATCAATTTTTAATTTATTGACAAGATCAGGAAGTCCCTCCTTTACAGCCTTCCTCCCCGGCTTTCCAACAATGTCTCCGATGAATAGTATTTTCATTATGTTAGCCGATAGCTAATAGCTGACAGCTATCAGCTTATTTCGCATACTCCACAAATCTTGATTCTCTGATTACGGTAACCTTAATTTGGCCCGGGTATGTAAGCTCTGACTCAATCTTTTTTGCCAGGTCACGTGATATACGGGCGCATAATTCATCATTTACTTCCTCGGGTTTCACGATAATCCTGACTTCCCTGCCGGCCTGTATCGCATAAGACTTATTCACACCTTCCACAGATTTCGCTATCAGTTCGAGCTTTTCAACACGTTTGATATAATCCGTTAAAGTCTCTTTTCTTGCACCAGGCCTTGCTGCAGAAAGCGCATCGGCGGCGGCAATAAGGGATGCTTCCACCGTAATAGGATCGCCTTCCCCGTGGTGTACCAGAATGGCATTGACAACCTTAACATTTTCCCCATGTTTTTTGGCGAAATCAGCTCCTATTGATTGATGTGAACCTTCGATTTCGTGATCCATGGCCTTCCCGATGTCATGCAGGATGCCGGCCCTTTTGGCAAGTTTTGAATCAACCCTGAGTTCTCCTGCCATGATGCTTGCAAGATATGCAACCTCAATTGAATGCTTAAGTACATTCTGCCCGTAGGAGGTCCTGTATTTTAGTCTTCCGATAAGCCTGACAAGCTCAGGATGTATGCCATGGAGACCCAGATCAAAAACAGCTTTTTCACCCTCTTCTTTAATTGTTGCTTCAATTTCTTTTGTGACTTTTTCAACGATCTCTTCAATCCTCGTCGGATGTATTCTTCCATCAGTAATAAGACGTTCAAGCGAAATGCGCGCTATCTCTCTCCTTACTGCATCAAAGCATGACAGGATGACAGTTCCCGGAGTGTCGTCTATAATAAATTCGACGCCTGTTTTTGCCTCAAGCGTCCTGATATTCCTTCCTTCCCTTCCAATTATTCTTCCCTTCATTTCATCATTCGGCAAGCTTACCGTAGAAATCGTATTATCGCTGACATATTCGCTTGCATAGCGTTGAATCGCCAGGCTTAATACTTCTTTTGACTTTCTGTTTGCAGATTCAATAGCCTCATCTTCGATCCGCTTTGCAAGTTTTGCGGCCTCGAATTTTGATTCGTCTTCAACACGTTTAAACAGTTCCTGCCTGGCTTCCTCAACAGAGAGATTTGATATCTGCGCCAGGAGTTCATTCTGTTTTTTCAGAAGCGTCTCATAGTTCTGTTCTTTTTCCTGAAGCGCTTTCTCCCGGTTATTCAATTCCCTGTCTTTTTTGCTGAAGAAACTTTCTTTCCTGTCAATCTGTTCCAGTTTTCTGTCAAACATTTCTTCTCTTTGACGGAGTCTCTTCTCAAGCAGGTTAAGTTCAGAACGCCGCTCCTTTAATTCCTTTTCAGCCTCGGTTTTTATACGAAGGACCGTATCCGTAGCCTCAAGCTGTGCTTCTTTTTTTATGTTACCAGCTTCTTTTTCAGCATCCTGCAACAGTTTTTTTGCCTTCTCATCTACTTCCTTGTTTTTTTTACTTGTACTTAATTTAAAGAACAAGAAAGACAGAACGAACCCGACTACAAGCCCCGCGGCAAGAAAAATAAGTGTATATGTACTAATCATTATCTGCTCCTCCTTTTGCTTAGTCTTTTCTTGAATATTTTCTCGTATCCCTGATCAGATGGGAAAAAGAACAGTTTGTTGCTAATCATATATTGCTGATCCACATGATGCCCTTCGTAGTTATGCGGATACTTGTATCCGGTCCCTGCGTCAAGACGTGACGCCCCTTTATAATTAGCGCTTTTTAAATGTGCCGGCACCGGAGAGAGTCGCTCTTCCCGCACACTTGAGAGCGCATTCTCGATCCCTTTGTATGAAGCATTGCTTTTGGGAGCCATTGCAGTATAAATTGCTGCCTGTGCCAATGGGATGCGCCCCTCCGGCAGGCCGATCGATTCAACTGCTTTAAAAGCGGCAACTGCAAGCTCAAGAGCCCTGGGATCCGCATTTCCAACATCTTCTGAAGCACAAATTATAATTCTCCTTGCAATGTAAAGAGGATCTTCACCAGCCTCTAACATCTTCGCCAGCCAGTAGAGCACGGCATCAGGCTCTCCTCCTCTCATACTCTTTATAAAAGCGGAGATTGTATCATAGTGCTCATCTTCGCTGTAGTAGAGATACTTTTTCTGCAAGACTTCTTTTGCCAATTTAATATCGTAAACCGGGCAACCGCTGCTTCTCATTATAAAGACGCCCATCTCAAGGGCATTCAGGGCCCTTCTTGCGTCGCCTTCTGCCATTGAGGCGATAAAATCCGCTGCATCGGACTCCAATTTAATATTAAGCTCACCCAGTCCTCGTACCCGATCCTTTAAGGCCCTCTCAAGCAATATCCTGATCTCAGACTCCTTTAAGGGAAAAAACTGAAAGATCATGGACCTTGAAGAAAGCGCCGGAATTATCGAAAAGAACGGGTTGTGAGTAGATGCGCCTATCAGCGTTACAACGCCGCTTTCGACATCAGGCAGTAAGGCGTCCTGCTGCAGTTTATTGAATCTGTGAATCTCATCAATAAATAGTATAGACCTGCTGGCATCCCTTGCATTTTTCAGGGCTTCCTTAATGTCGGCTATCCCCGATGTTACGGCATTAAGTGTTATAAAAAGTGCATCTGTTCTCTTTGCAATAATATGAGCGAGGGCGGTCTTCCCGCTGCCGGGCGGGCCATACAATATGAGCGAGGCTATTGAATCCCGCTCGATCGCCTCCCGGAGAGGTTTCCCTATGCCAAGAATATGCTCCTGACCTGCAAATTCATCCAGGTTTTCAGGCTGCATTCTCCATGCAAGCGGAGCCTTTTTATTTGTTTTTAACAGTTCCATTTTCAATTTCCACTTATAAATGAGCAATGGATAATCAATTAATACTCATTGTTCATTCTTCTGTATTGCAGCGTGCGGTAAAAAAGAAAGGCTTAAAACAGCAGGTCCCTTTAAACAGCAGGATAAATTGCAGAATATTTTAAATCTATCTGATCAACCTCGTTTAATCCATCTGATACCGGTTGTATTTTAAAAGAAGATAAGCATTCTGAATACCTTCCACGAGGTTTAAAAATCTGCACAATATTTTTATAATTATCCATCCCCAAAAAAACCCTGACTGTCAAAGCTAAAAGCTGAATTATTAACCGCAACTGCAAAATAAAATAACCCACCTTGCCGTGCCGGAAAAAAACTTGAATCCCTATTTTACAGGTGGGTGCCATGAAAGTAAGATCAGGCATATTCCCAAATACGGGGCGCTCAACACTTACTTTACACCGGCTCCCATAATTGTCTAATTGTCGGAACAAGTTTTTTTCCTCCTTCACAAACAAGGTAGGCGATTTCCTGTTTATTTTTTATAACAGAAAAACTACCTATTTATCAAGGTAATTAAATTACAAAAAAAATTATTTTAGTTTAAGCCCATAATTTATAAGAATATTTTTCAATTTATCCTTATTTTCATTGCTCATCGGGCAGAGAGGCAGCCTGAACTCCTCCTGAATTTTACCCATCATGCTTAAAGCAGTCTTTGCAGGAATGGGATTGGTTTCTATAAACATCGACTGATTCAATGGTTCAAGCTTGTAATGCAATCTCTTTGCTTCACTGATATTTCCATCCTCCCAGGCCTTTATCATACCTGCAACATCCCGCGGAGCGACATTTGCTGAAACAGATATCACCCCTTTTCCGCCAAGCAGAAGGAGTGGTAAAGTAGTAAAATCATCGCCGGAAATGACGGTTATACTATCACCGCAAAGACGAATAATATCACTCACCTGCCTCATGTCGCCAGTTGCTTCTTTGATCGCTACAATATTTTTTATCTCAGCAAGTCTTGCTACTGTCTGAGGCAGCATATTTACCGCTGTACGTCCCGGGACATTATAAAGAACAATCGGTATATCAACCGCCCCTGCAACCTCTTTGTAATGCCTGTACAACCCCTCCTGTGTGGGCTTGTTATAATAAGGTGTTACAAGAAGCGCCCCATCAGCTCCCATCTCTTTTGCTTTCCGGGTGATCATAATAGTTTCATCGGTTGAATTTGCACCTGTTCCCGCAATAACAGGGAGTCTTTTGTTGACGGTTTTTACAGTGATTTCAATGACCTTATAATGCTCTTCGTAATTAAGTGTCGCTGACTCCCCGGTTGTGCCACAAGGCACAATGGCGTTCGTCCCTTCCTTGATATGCCACTCAATCAGCTCAGATAAAGCCTTTTCATCTACAGCCTTATTTTTAAATGGCGTAACTATTGCAACGATCGATCCTTTAAACATACTTCCTCCTATATTTATTTCAGGATACAAATTTGACGTTTTTTAATTACTAATCAGTCCATAAGTCTGAATACACGCGATGCCACCTTATTCATCCTGCTTGCAGGACATAATTTGATAAGAGATTATAAAATTAATTTTCATATTATACAATGATATTTATTTATCTTTTTTTCATAATCTTATTCATGTCGAATTCCATTCCAATGATTTGTAGACATGAAAGGCTGTGGAAGACTTTCTATACGACACCTCTAAAAAGTAGTCAGGAGACAGTAGCAAGTAATCGGGATAAGAAGAAGAGCATGATTGACACTGCATAATTGACACTGATTGTGTTTTTCTGATAATGTCAATCAAATGTTCGATCTTGGCGCACAGGAGCTTATTGTAATATTCCTTGTAGCATTCCTTGTTTTTGGCCCTAAAAGACTGCCTGAACTTGGCAGGACACTGGGCAAAGGCATAAAGGAACTCAAGGCCGCCATGCGCAATGTAAAAGACAATCTTGAAGAGTCTGAATTAAATGTGTCAAAAGAGATAAAAGAAGCAAAGACCGATCTTCAGGAATCCATCAAGAAAGCGATAGAGCCTGAGGTGGACAAAAAACCTCAAGCAGAAAAAGATCAAACAATTAAGCAGGAAAATAACATTAAAAATCAGGCAGGGGAAGACTTGCAGTCAAAAGCTGCTGAAGAGAAAAAAGATAAACCAGCGTCAGATCAAGATGGATAAAGCGCCCCTTACCGAACATCTTTTCGAATTAAGAAACAGGATTGTCGTTTCCTTAATAACCGTCGGCATCATATTCAGTATCTGCTTTTACTACTCTGAAAACATTTTTGAGTTATTAATCTCGCCAATGCGCCATACCCTTGCTTTTTCCCTGAAGACCCCATATTTTTCTTTTATCCCGGTACAAAATCCCGACCTGAACCTTGTATTTCTTGCACCTGCAGAGGCATTCTGGATGCACATGAAAATATCGTTTGTAGCTGCATGTATAATCAGCTCACCAGTTATTTTTTGGGAAATCTGGAGATTTATTGCCCCTGGCCTTTTATCAAAAGAAAAAAAATACGCCATCCCTTTCATTTTTACCACAACATTTCTTTTTCTAATAGGCGCCCTCTTTTGTTTTTCTATCATTCTTCCATTTGCAATAGATTTTTTACTTAATTACAAGACACAATATATTAAGCCGATGATCTCAGCAGAAAAATATATGGATTTCTGTCTTAAATTTATACTTGCCTTTGGCGCTATCTTTGAGCTGCCTGTTCTTGTGGTTTTTCTTACGAGGATGGGAATTGTAACTACAGATTTCTTGGCAAAAAACAGAAAATACGCTATTTTAATTGCATTTATAACTGCAGGGATTTTAACTCCCACGCCCGATGCATTTAATCAGATCCTCATGGCAGTTCCGATTTTAATTCTTTACGAGGCCGGGATATTGGCTTCAAGGATCCTGAACAGTAAGAAAAAGCCCATCTAATTCTTGCTGCCGGCGCCTGCCTTTATTCTTTTGTATTTTTCTTCGCCGACACACTCCTTTGCAAATGCACACCAATCAAGACAAGTAGGGCCGATAACGCGAAGATTGGTTTTTAAGCAGAATTTACACTTAACCTCAGACTCATCACTCCATATCTCAATATCTTTGCCACAGTAACGGCATGTTATGTCTTCAGGTTTTGGTTCTTTAATGTCCTTACTGCCGGGGCAACCGTCTTTTAACATTTATACCTCTTTTTTATTATTATGACATAATAAAATCATTGTATTTATGATATTTGTCATAATTTAATAGTATTATATTTTAATTATGACAAACAGGTTTTAAGTTCCTGTATAAATATATATATAATATTATTTACGACATGTCAATTCTAAACTTTTGTATTTAATAATACCAAATTAAAATAAGCTGCCCCGAAGCAAAGCTTCGAGGATCAAGCTTGGTACGCTAAATGGTTTTAATATCCTTATTTCAACTTAATAGCAATCTCAGTTAATTTGTTCCGGGAGGCAGGAGGAATTTATATTGAGCCCCAGCAACAAAGATGGAATGAAGAATATTTTAAAAAGGCTGAGGGAAGAGATCATCCCGATGTTTGAAAAGATATTATTGAATGGTAACAGCGCCGCTTTCAGGAATTCACATATTGTTAATTGCTGGAAAACCCTTGACTGCAAAACCACCGGATGTTCCCTTTATGGCGGTGAAGCAAAAGAAGTCAGGTGCTGGCAGATAGCAGGCACATATTGTGATGAAACACCCCAGGGCAGTTTTGTGGAAAAATACGGCAAGTGTTCCGACTGCAAAGTCTTTAAGGATTCATGCCCAACAATTGTAGAAGAGATAGGAGAACATTTTAACAACATGATGTTCTTATTAACCAGACAAAATGCAAAGATATTAGAGGATAATAAACACATTGAACATCTTAATAAAGAATTGATATCCGCCATGGAACAGATTGACGTTAAGAGTAAAGAAATCCAGAAAATGATGATAACCGACCGGCTCACAGGACTATTCAACAGGGATCACTTAATTACCGTACTTGAAAATGAGATCGGACGCTGTAACAGATACGCTCATCCTCTTGCTATCATGATTATTGATATAGATAATTTCAGGGGGGTTAATGATAATTATGGTCAGGAAGCCGGAGACACAATGCTTGCATATGTTGGCAATTTAATCAACGAAAACACAAGAAAATTTGATCGTGCTTTCCGGTACGGCGGAGAAGAATTTATTGTTGTTCTACCGGAAACAGACCTTACCCTTGCTTATATTGCAGCTGAACGTATAAGAAAAGGTTTTGAAAGCAAAACCTTTTTAGCGACAGGGAAAGGGCATTTAACCGCTCATGGTATTTCACGCACCCTGAGCATAGGGATCACATCGACTTATCCTTTTAAAACGAACGACATCAGCATTGAAGACTTGCTTAATCAAACTGACAAGGCCTTAAATCAGGCCAAGAACAAAGGCGGCAATATAAGCATCAGATACGAATAGCACTTAGACCTTGCTCCAGCATTCCGATTGTTCCAAAGAGGAGTATATAATCCGGTCTAACTCCTCTTCAAGGCTTATGTTCCTGTCCCGTAAGCCTTCAAGCAGTTTTCTGGGTATCTCAACAGCACACAGTTTATCGTTCTTTATCAACTGGAACTTGTATGCAATATGCATAAAAAGATAGAATATTCTTAGTATTATAATAGATCCATCGATCTCTTTAATTTTCTCTTCAACGAGCTCATATGACGGTACTTCTTCTTTTGTTACCTGACGATCCATATCTTTCTTTCCTCCAAATATTGTATGTTTTAATTATACTCTGAATTTTTCTTTTGTCTATTATTATATGTTACGATTTTGAATTTTTTATGAATTAGCCTGCCAAATAGTCAAAAACATTAACCTTGATCCAGTGGGGGTCCCACCAGAATAGAGGAGATACCTCGTAACCATGTATAAGTATTCCAAAGTGTAAATGATCACCGCCTGCAAGTCCGGTAGAACCGGTTTTCCCGATTATTTCTCCCGTGTTGACCTTTTGTCCAACCGAAACACTTATCACCGAAAGATGGCCATAAAGGCTCATAAGTCCCATCCCATGGTCAATAACAACCGTATTCCCGTATATGTCCAGGTCCCCGGCAAATTTTATAATGCCTGAGTTAGCAGCCTCAACTGGGGAATGTGCGTTGGATGCAAGGTCGTATCCAAGATGAACGCTGTGGCTTATCGTTTTGCCTTTATATATATAAGTCCTTTTGTCTCCGTAAAGGGCCATTACCTTGCTGTTCTTTAACTGCAGAAAAGCCCCTTTCCACAGAATCCCGGGATCTGTTTCTTTTGAAATAGCTGCAAGTTTCTCCAGCGCCTTGGCCCGCAGATCTTCGTTCACCTTTTTGAAGGCTGCTTCATGGTCTGACAGGCCCGTTTCATTCAGGAGCGACGAAGCCACATTATCTATAAATGTGTCATCAATGTTTATGGAAGACCATCGATATGATACCGTCTTAATAGGTATATGAAGACCCTGCACATTCTGGTTGCCTGCAGTATCTTTTGCTATTGCATAAAATACTGCGCCCTCTTTCACATT
>Ga0105106_10003430_pt1 | contig 11315 bp, 10 predicted proteins | sample PPLLaktember2015_5_FD_79109 | JGI IMG/M metagenome (GOLD analysis project Ga0105106, IMG submission 79109) | Freshwater sediment microbial communities from Prairie Pothole Lake near Jamestown, North Dakota, USA - PPLs Lake P8 Core (1) Depth... | ecosystem: Environmental > Aquatic > Freshwater >... | reverse complement strand
CTATGATCTTGTGAGCCATATAGGTTGTTGTGCCAAGGTAACAGATTCCGAGTCCACGCGATTCTGCAGCCATGCAGAATGTTTGTGCCGCAATCAGTGCATCGATGGCAGCAGTCATGAACGACATGAAATTATCGTATCCCGGATCGGCCTTCCTGAGGGCACACCATTTATTAAACCGGTTAAAATCGGCACAGAATGTAAGGACCAATGGAGCCTCAACAATCATTTTCTGATTAAAATGGAATGGTAACAACTCCTTCTTAACAGCCGCATCGTGTGTTACTATTATACTATAAACCTGCATATTTCCGGTTGTAGAGCATCTCGCCGCTGCCATGAGCAGCTCGTTCAAAAGCGATTCCCCGACAGGTTCTGCCGAGTACTTTCTTACTGTTCTCCTGTTAAGCATACCTGGAATAAAATCGGTCATGTTAAAAATCTTTAAGAAGAGGGGCAAAGTAAACAAATTCTGCCAAAACCTGTGAAATTGATGAAAAGGATTTTCTTATATTAGCATGATCCAAAAAAATCAATCTATAAAAAAATGAGCAGACCAGTTACATTGTTCACAGGCCAGTGGGCCGATTTAACCTTTGAAACAGTTTGTGAGAAAGCCAGGTCATTTGGTTATGATGGACTGGAGCTCGCATGCTGGGGCGACCATTTTGAAGTTGATAAGGCTACTGACGAATATTGCCAGTCAAAAAGGAAGATGCTTGACAAGTATGGGCTGAAGGTTTTCTCAATTTCAAATCATCTTGTCGGACAGGCAGTTACAGACAGGATTGATGAAAGGCATAAGGGTATTCTGCCCGGCTATGTCTGGGGGGATGGTGATCCTGAAGGAGTCAGGAAGCGTGCAGCGGAAGAGATGGTGAGGACAGGCGAGGCTGCAAAAAGGCTTGGTGTTTCAATTGTAAATGGTTTCACCGGAAGTCCGATCTGGCATCTCTGCTATTCATTTCCGCCTGTTCCGGTGAAGATGATCGAAGACGGATTCGATGAATTTGCACGGCGCTGGAAACCTGTTCTGGATGCATATGCAAAGCTGGGAATAAGGTTTGCCCTGGAGGTGCACCCGACTGAAATAGCTTTTGATATAGCTTCAGCACGCAAGGCATTAAAGGCTGTAGACAATCACCCTGCTTTCGGTTTCAACTTTGATCCCTCCCATTTCGGTTACCAGGGTGTTGATTACATTGCATTCATTCATGCTTTCAGCGACAGGATCTTCCATGTTCATATGAAGGATGTCGCATGGTCTGAATTTCCTGCTGAAGCAGGTGTATTCGGCGGACATACGGAATTCGGAACAAGAGGACGATACTGGGATTTCAGGAGCCTGGGCAGGGGTAATATTAATTTTGAGGAGATAATCAGGGCACTGAACCGGATCGGGTACAAGGGACCGTTGTCGGTCGAGTGGGAAGACGGCGGAATGGATCGCGAGCACGGTGCCAGGGAGGCTTGTGAATTTGTCAGGGCTGTTGACTTCGCTCCTTCGGACATTGCCTTCGATTCAGCTTTTGAAAAATAGGACCGGATTTTATACACTGGATTTCTTAAATTACCCTAACCCTTAATCATTCTTTATGGACACAATCAAAAAAGCTCAACTATTCAATGCAAGTTGCGTTGCATTGGTTGTCACGGCACTTGCCTTTGCAACAAGAGGCTCATTTGTTGAAGCATGGGCAACCGAGTTTAATCTCACACACACCCAGGTAGGGTGGATAGTAGGTACAGCATTCTGGGGATTTACACTGGCCATGTTTTTCGGCGGACCCCTTGTTGATATTATCGGACTTGGAAGGATCATTTCAATTGCATTTTTCTGCCATGTCATCGGTATAGTTCTCACTATTGTTGCAACAGGTTTCTGGACACTCTTTATCTCGACACTTTTCGTCGGCATAGCCAACGGCAGTGTTGAGGCCGCCTGCAATCCTCTTATTACAAGCATGTATACCGAAGAAAAAACACGGCGACTTAACAGGTTTCATGCCTGGTTTCCTACAGGCATTGTGATAGGCGGCCTGATCGTTTATCTTTTTAATAACATAGGGCTTACAAACTGGAGATATGCGATGGGAATCATGCTTCTTCCCACATTTGCCTATGGCTATATGTTCCTTAATAAGCAATTCCCGAAGACTGAGCGTGTGGTTACCGGATTTACCTATAAGGATATGATAAAAGCATGCGTCAGCCCCCTGTTCCTTTTTATGGCTTTCTGCATGATATTAACCGCTGCTACTGAATTAGGTACAAACCAATGGATTGCAGCGCTGCTTGCCAACGTTTCTGACAACCCGATCCTGCTGCTTGTCTGGATTTCGGGGATTATGGCACTTGCGCGCCAGTTCGGCGGGACGATCATACATAATACAAAATCAACCGTCATACTGCTGACTTCTTCAATCCTTGCATTCATCGGTTTGATCCTTATGGGTTATACAAGCGGACCGGTCATGGTATTTGCATCAGCCGGAATATTTGCCCTGGGGGTTGCTTTCTTCTGGCCTTCAATGCTTGGATTCGTTTCGGAGAACATACCTGAAAGCGGAGCTCTGGGGCTTGCAATCATGGGAGGTATAGGATTCCTCGGAGGAGCAATCGCGCAACCGGTCCTTGGTGCTATTTTTGATGCTCAAACCGCAGCTGCGATACCTGCCGGGCAGACTATAGAGGCACTTCAGGCAGCACTGGCCGGCACCAGTGAGGCAGCCTTACTGGCAACTGCCCAGCTGACGGGAGGTGCGCATACTCTCAGATATGTGGCAATTGTACCCGCGCTGCTCATCATGTTTTTTGCTTTTTTACATATGAGGAAAAGGAAGAAGGTTTAAAAGACAAAAGACAAAAGGCAAAAGACAAAAGATAAAAGTAAAGTTATGAGCTCCGCTCCCGGGAGGAGCCCGACTGCAGGACTGGCCTGTGCTGGTGCGGAAGGTGGGTTTAAGAAAAAGCAATATAAGTACAATTGTTATTCGCTAAATACAAAATATTATGAAGAAAATAAAAATGGGAATGATCGGAGGTGGTATAGGGGCGTTTATTGGTGATGCCCATCGCCGTGCCTCAAGGATTTGCAACGACTTTGAACTCGTCGGTGGAGTATTTGATGCTGATTATAAGAAAAGCAAGCAATTTGCCGCCGATGAGGGGATCAGTCCTGACCGCTGCTATGAAGGAATGGAGGCGCTGATCAAGGCGGAAAAAGCAATGCCTGCCGGTGAGAGAATGCAGGTGGTATCTGTCGTGACACCAAATGCTCTTCATTATGGCTTTGCAAAGAGTCTGCTTCTGAATGGTTTTCATGTAGTGTGCGAGAAACCGATGACAATGACTGTCGAAGAAGCCCTTGAACTTGAGAAGCTGGTTTCAGAGACGAAACTGACGTTTGCCCTGACTCATACCTATACCGGATACCCGATGGTGCGCCAGATGAGGGATCTTATTGCCAAAGGGGTTCTCGGGACAATTCAGCGGATTGATGCACAATACTACCAGGGCTGGATCAATTCAATAATACATGGCACCGGGAGCAGGATTACCGGAGTCTGGAGGCTCGATCCGAAGCATGCGGGAGTCAGCAGCTGCATGGGCGACATCGGGGTTCATGCCTTTAATCTCATAGAATATACCACTGGTCTGGAAATCAAGGAAATATTATCAGATCTGAGTCCTGTCAAAGAGGGGGTTGCCCTTGACCTTGACGGAACGGTATTGCTCAGGTTCGGGAATAACCTTAAAGGTTTAATCAGGGCAAGCCAGGTGTGCGGTGGCGAAGAGAACTGTATCACCATTGCTGTATACGGCTCAAAGGCAAGTCTGAAATGGGCGCAGGAAAATCCCAATTACCTTTATATGCTGAGCGACACCGAACCTACCAAAGTATTCAAGCCGGCACACGGCTATAATGAAAAGCTGGCTGAAGCCGGACATACTATGCCGTCGGGTCACCCTGAAGGCATTTATGAGGCTCTTGCCAATATCTACAAAGGCACCGCAAAATCGATCCGCGGTGAAGTGTTCGTACCCGGCGAGTTTCCGACAGTACACGACGGCGTAAGGGGAATGAAATTTATTCACTCGGTTGTAGCATCCAACAAGATGGGGAATATCTGGGTTAAGATAGAGTAGGAATACGCGAGGAAGAAAGATAAAAGACAAAAGAAAAAAGACAAAAGTTAGAACCAAAAAGATAAAAGGGAAAGATCAAATTAACAAGTAAACTTAAAATCACATGGAAGACAATAACAAATCAACCAGTCAGGTTTCGCGCCGCAGATTTATAACGATGACGGCGGCCGTTGCAGCGCTTGCAGTTATTCCGGCTGACTTCAGCTTTGGCGCCGAACCCAAAAAAGTAAAAGCCAGGAAGCCGAACTCAAATTTCGGTGGTGTTCAGATTGGCGCTATAACCTACAGCTGGCGCAGTTTGCCGTCAGGAGCAGAAGATGTACTTAAATATTGCCTCGCAGCCGGGATCAGTTCAATTGAGCTCATGAGCAACACTGCGGAACAATTTGCCGGCATGCCGCAGGTTGCAATGCAGAGGCCTGCACGTGATGCTTCGGAAGAGCAGAGAGCTGCATTTCAGAAAGCCATGAAGGAGAATGCCGCTGCACAGCGGGAGTGGAGACTGACAGCACCAATGTCAAAATTTGAGGAATTGAGGAAAATGTACAATAAAGCAGGTGTAAAGATCCATATAGCAAAGTTTTCACCTGAGAACTGGTCGGATGAAGAGATAGATTATTCCTTCAGGGCAGCCAGGGCTTTGGGTGCAAAAGGTGTTTCCACTGAGATCGGGGACCTGTCAGCCGGGAAACTCGGCACATTTGCTCAGAAATACGGAATGAAGGTAATACTGCACCAGCATATGCAGCCGGGGCAGCCGGGATGGACTTTCGAAAAGTTCCTTGAGATGTCGCCCGTAAACATGCTTAATTTTGATGTCGGTCACTATTTCGGAGCAACCGGGTTGCATCCAAACGGTATTATTGAAAAACTTCATGACCGCATTGCAAGCATACACATAAAGGACAAGACCGGGCCAAAAGCAACTCCTCCGAACACCAATATGGAATTTGGAAAGGGTGAAACACCAGTTGCAGATATCCTTTTGCTGATAAAGAAGAATAAATGGCCGATTAATGTCGATATCGAGCTTGAATACAATGTACCGGAAGGTTCTGACGCACAGGCTGAAGTAAAGAAGTGCGTTGATTACCTGAAGAATATCCTCGTTTAATACTAAAACCTGCAGTCTCTGTAAAAGGTTTACCACTGGATCACCTGAGAGAACTTTTTAGTTCTCTCAGAATCTTTGTGTATATGCATGGCAATAAGGAGTCTTGCCATTTTTAAAATAGTAATCCTGATGGTAACCTTCCGCTTCATAAAATTCTGACGCTTTTGTTACAGCAGTTGCAACCTTTAATCCTTTTTCCTTCAGAATTGCAATGCTCTTCTCAGCTATTTTTCTCTGATCCTCGTTCAGATAGAATATCTCGGATCTGTATTGATCCCCGATATCCGGGCCCTGCCTTCCGACCTGGGTGGGATCGTGTATCTCAAGAAACAACCTCAACAGTTTTTCGTACGATGTCTTATCCGGGTCATATACGACCTTAACAGTCTCGGCATGTCCGGTATTTCCGGTGGTCACCTCCCGGTAGGATGGATTCTTCACATGTCCTCCGGTAAATCCTGAAGTTACTGATATGACACCCGGGGCTTTCTGGAGGTAGTATTCAACCCCCCAGAAACATCCGCCTGCAAAGAGGGCGGTTCCATACCTTCCCGGGTCGAGTTGGGCCGGTACATAATCGAGTGAAACGGAATTGACGCAATGCCTGATATTCTTTGCAGTAAATCCTTCACCTGTAAAAACATGGCCAAGGTGAGCCCCGCAATTAGCGCATTCAATTTCAATCCGCATACCGTCAGGATCGGGATACCTTTTAACTGCCCCTTTTATTTCATCGTCAAAGCTTGGCCAGCCGCAATCTGATTTGAACTTGGATGTCGATGCATAGAGTGCTGCACCGCATTTTTTGCAAACATAAGTTCCCATTTCATAGAAGTTGTTATACTTCCCCGTAAAAGGTAACTCGGTTCCCTTACTGTCAATAACTCTGGATTCCTGTTTCGACAATTCATTATTTGATAATTTCTCCTGCGAAAAAGACTGGGTACTCATAGCAAGTGTAAGTAATATAAATCCGTTAAAAAATTTCATCTCCCTCAATGATTAAACCTTCTGATACAACAAAATTGCAAATATTTTGTTTTTAATATTTATAAAGATGCATAATGTTCAAGTCATTTAATCCCCGAAAAATAATATTTTGGCACGTTGATTGTTTCTTAAATGAATGTTTTACATTTGTGTGTTAATTTAAACCATGGTTTTTATGAAAAAGTTTGCGGTCATCCTGGTTGTTCTTTTTATATCTGCTGTATTTCTCAGTTCATGTAATGAAAAGGCATGCCCTGCTTACTCAAAAGCCGATTCTCAGCAAACCGAGAATAACGGCTGATACGTTCGTAAATAGTTTTATTCTTTCCTGTAAGTTGGCAGATTGAAATGAAGAAGCTGCTTATAATTGTAATCCTGTTTTACTATGGCACCTCTGTTATATTTGGACAGGGTGAGCTTGATGAGCAGCAAAAGATATTTTTCAGAAATGAAAGGTCATTCGCCGGAATACTGAGCTCTGACGGTTTCGGCATAAGTTACAGGGACGCTAAAAGGGTTGATTTTCTCAATAAGCGCTATTTTGAGTTAGAGGCCGGAACATTAAAACATCCAAGGGAGTACAGAATATCAAATCCGGCTTACCAGACACCAGGAACCTTCATTTTCGGGAAACTCAACTCAGTATTTTATTTCAGAGGTAGTTACGGACACCAGCATGAACTGTTCAGCAAGGGTGACATAGGGGGTATTGCCATTAGGTACTTCATCTCAGCCGGTCCGGTTCTGGCAGTTTACAAACCCATATATTATAAGGTTCTAAAACCTGTATCACAGGTCGAGTTTCAGCTGGTTGAAGAGAAGTTCGATCCCAACATTCATCAGCCGATCGATATATACAGCAGAGCATCGTTTACAAAGGGACTTAAAGAAATAAAGGCGCTTCCCGGATTATTTGCCAAGGGGGGTTTTAATTTTGAATACAGCAAAGAGGATAAGGTTATTCATGCAATTGAGGTCGGGGTTCAATTAAGCGGTTTTCCCAAAAAGATCCCGATAATGGCAGCCGATGATAATAAATCAGTATTTTTCTCACTTTTTGTCAGTTACAGGTTTGGGATTATTGTCGATCCGCTTAATCCCGAAACAAATAAATTCTCATACATTTTCAGGAGAAAAAGAACCACTGTAATTTATTAACACCTGTCGTTTCTAATTAAAAAAATACTAATTTTGTGCGTATTTTATTAACCAAATTATGATATAGTTATGTCAAGGATTAAAGTTGCTATTAACGGCTTTGGCAGGATAGGCCGCAATGTTTTCAAGATTGCCTTTGAAAGAGATGACATTGAGATTGTAGGTATTAACGATCTTACTGATACAAAAACTCTTGCCCACCTGCTCAAATATGATTCCACACAGGGTAAATATTCAGGTGTCACCTATGATGATCAGAATTTAATCGTCAATGGTGATAAAATCAAGGTTACCGCTGAAAAATCTCCAATAACCATTAAGTGGGAAAAAACTCCGGACGTTGTGATTGAATCAACCGGTGTATTTACTTCAAAAGAGAGCCCGAAAGGCGGTTATGGTGACCATCTGAAGAATGGTGCAAAGAAAGTTATACTTACAGTCCCTGCAAAGGACGAAATTGACGCCATGATTGTTCTGGGAGTTAATGAGGATCATCTAAAGCCGGAACATCAATGCATTTCAAATGCCTCCTGTACGACCAACTGTCTTGCACCAGTTGCAAAAGTCCTGAACGACGCGTTTGGCATAGAAATCGGTTATATGACGACCATACACTCATATACAAATGACCAGAGGATCCTTGACCTTCCGCACAAAGACCTGAGACGCGCACGATCGGCTGCCTTATCGCAGATTCCAACAACCACAGGTGCTGCCAAGGCAGTAGGCAAAGTGATCCCTGCACTGAAAGGCAAGCTGGATGGTATTTCCGTAAGAGTTCCAACCCCGACAGGTTCACTTGTTGACCTCGTTGCAGTTCTGAAGAAGGAAGCCACAAAGGAAGAGATCAATGCCGCTATGAAGAAAGCTGCAGAAGGTCCGATGAAGGGAATTCTCGAATATTGCGAAGATCCTATAGTATCTGTTGATGTAATTCATACAACTGCATCATCAATATTTGATTCACTGAGCACGATGGTCAATGGCAAAATGATCAAGGTGCTATCATGGTATGACAACGAGTGGGGTTATTCCTGCAGGGTAGTTGACCTTATCCCTCTCGTAATGAAATAGTATTCAGTTTGAACAGGAAAAGGGACTTCAGGTCCCTTTTTTTTTAATCTCCGCTCAACCTTCCTTCAGTTTTTAATCGTCTTCCCCCGGGTACCCGGGATCCCCTTATTCGTATCTCAACGCTTCTATCGGATCGATGTTTGCTGCTTTGACAGCCGGTGCATAACCGGAGACAACACCCACAATGAAGCAGACCGCCAGCCCTGTCAGAACCCAGAACCAGGGTATTACAAAGCTTGACCTTAGCATTGAAGAGACTGCATTTCCGATCAGAATTCCCAGGATTATTCCAAAAAGCCCGCCGAACTGACCTATCAGGATGGATTCATATAAAAACTGGTATTTAATTGTCCTTGGCTTTGCTCCGATTGCTTTTCTGACCCCAATCTCCCTTGTCCTTTCAGTAACTGAAACGAGCATGATATTCATTAGTCCCACCGCGGCGCCAAACAGGGTTACAATACCAATAAGTGTTGCTGCGATCGTTACAAACCTTATATTTTTAAGCAGCATATTTAGTATTGAATCACTTTTTGAAACATTGAAATCAGACTCGTCTCTCGGATTGAGATTCCTGATAACCCTGAAAACACCTTCGGCTTCACCTGCCAAAACGTCAAGGTTGACAGGATTCAGTGGCATGACGGTTATATTGAAGTTCATGTTCGGCCGCGAAAAATACTGACGGGCAGTAGTAACAGGCATAAAGCAGACCATGTCGCTCGACATTGCGCTTGCACCCTTGCTTTTAAGAACGCCTGCAACCTGAAGCTTAAGCCCTGCTACCGTAACCTCCTTGCCGACAGGATCAACACCTCCGGGAAAGATGGCTTTCGCAATATCTGATCCAAGCAACACCAGCCTGCGGTTCAACTGGACCTCATCCCTGCTGAAATTCCTGCCGTTTTCAATTTCATAACCCGAGACTGAAAGATAATCTTCATCAACTCCGGTAAGGTTTACAGTCGGATTGGTTTCCTCGGAGCCATATTTAACAGTTGACATTCCGGTAGCATTGAATGAAACAGAAACCCAGCATGGTTCGGCAAAAAGCTTCTTGAATTCCGAAGCTTCATGATAGGAAATCCTTGTGTAGTTGCGAGTCCTCTGCCGCTTATTGCCCACCTGCACGGTCATACCGCGTGATGTTATTGTAAACGAATTTGCCCCCATCATTGTAAACTGGGAAGTAAGGGATGATTTAATGGCATCGATGGCTGTAAGGATCCCGACAAGCGCCATTATTCCAAATGCAATTATGCACATCGTCAGGATCGACCGTAACCTGTTCGACCTTATAGCCCTGATTGAGACTCTGAAATTCTCAAGGAAAATATTTAACTTCTTTAAATAGACTCTTTTGTTACGTCCTTCCATCCCTGTTTTTTTAAGAGAATAAAAGTACACTATTTTTATTAACCGGAAATATGCTTCCTGCCAAATAAAAGTTTTGAAACCCTGAAACCTGAAACATATTATGAAAAAAAAGTAAAATAATTAACAATTTAGTTGCATAACTAATTTTTTCGTTTTATATTTGCTCTAACATAATGCCTATTACTTAAAGAAGAAATAAAATACTGAGATATGAGAGAATTAACACGTGCCGAAGAACAGGTAATGCAGGTACTCTGGAAGATCAGAAAAGGATTTGTGAAGGAGATCCTTGAACATTTTGACGAACCGAAACCGGCTTACAATACGGTCAGCACGATTGTGAGGATCCTTCAGGACAAGGGATTTGTCGACCACAAGGCGTATGGCAGAACTCACGAGTATTTCCCGTTAATTTCGAAAAATGAGTATTCGAAAATGCATCTCAACACCTTCGTAAAAGATTACTTCTCCAACTCATTTGAAAAAATGGTAAGCTTTTTTGCGAGGGAGCAGAACATCTCGGTAAAAGAGATGAGTGAGATAATGAAGATCATGGAGAATGAAATGAATAAAAAGAAGTCAGTAAGATGAATGCCTTTATTATATATATGGTCAAGGTTTCGGCATACCTGGCCGCCTTTTATGCCGTCTACACCATTCTGCTGAGCAGGGATACGATGTACAGCCGCAACAGGCTGTTCATTCTGTTTTCTGTTGCATCTTCCCTTTTGCTGCCATTCATCACTGTCCCTGCTGCCGGGTCGGGTAAATTCCCTGTTTTCATCAGGGTCCTTTCAGATATATTTGTTGATGGATCTGCAGGTCAGGCGGCGCCTTCAGGTGTTGACGGGAAGAATGGCCTGCAGGTTGTTTCCGGAATCTATTTTGCAGGATTGTTTATATTCGGACTTAAATTAATTATCGACTTTGCCGAGCTGATACTTCTTATCCTGCGGAATAAGAACAATAACAATCATATCATCCGGTTCCAGGGGTTCAATACGGCAGGCTTTTCAGCGTTCGGATATGTATTTGTAAGCACCAGATTGCCGAACGATGAGGCAGACGAAATAATCAGGCATGAGGAGAACCATCTTAATTATTTCCATTCAATAGATATTATATTTATAGAAATCGTCAGGGTAATTCAATGGTTTAATCCGATCATATACCTGTATGGCAGATCGCTGCGTGCAATTCACGAGTACCAGGCTGATGCCGGGTGCATAAACACAGACATGCCGGTGGGTAATTATCAGAGAATTCTGCTCAATCAGGTATTCAAATCCAAAATCTTCACGGTGACAAATAGTTTTTCGAATCCGACACTTATTAAAAAACGAATGATCATGATGACAAAAAAACGTTCCACTGCATTGGCAAACCTGAAACTTCTGATGGTTTTGCCGGTAATTACAATCGTTCTGCTGATTGTTTCCTCATGCAATCAGGG
>Ga0105106_10003429_pt1 | contig 11315 bp, 11 predicted proteins | sample PPLLaktember2015_5_FD_79109 | JGI IMG/M metagenome (GOLD analysis project Ga0105106, IMG submission 79109) | Freshwater sediment microbial communities from Prairie Pothole Lake near Jamestown, North Dakota, USA - PPLs Lake P8 Core (1) Depth... | ecosystem: Environmental > Aquatic > Freshwater >... | reverse complement strand
CATCGCAATGCTTTTAAAAAATTCAACGCAAAAATAATGCTTTTTCGGTAAGGCTGTAGGTGTGAACGTACATATAAATCCGGTATTAGCAGGAAAATAGTACCTTTGCAGATTATAAAAATAAATGCCATGGAATCGACAAGGCAGAAAAAGGTATCGCGACTGATCCAGAAGGAGATGGCCGGGATCTTTCTCAGGAAAGGCAGTGAGCTGGCACAGGGGAAAATGGTTTCAATCACAAAGGTAAGGGTCAGTCCTGATCTTTCGTTCGCAAAGATATATATCAGCATTTTCCCCTCTGCAGGGCAGGATGTTATTTTAAAGTCAATAGAGGAGCACTCCTCAAAGATAAGGTTTGAGATGGGGCAAAAAGTAAGAAAGCAACTGAGGATAGTACCTGAGATCGCGTTCTTTATCGATGACAGCCTCGACTACATTGAAAATATTGACAGGTTGCTGAAATCCTGAAAAGATGCAGTATGATCCCATAAAGAAAACACTCGGACGTTTTTTTTCAGGACCGGTGTTCATGAGAAAAACGCTCTATTTTCTTCTCGATCTGCTTTTGCTCCGGACATGGCACGTTAAAAAAGCCCTGAGAAAAATTGCAGTGAATTTCCCGGCTCAGGCATCAGTGCTCGATGCCGGTGCCGGGCTCGGACAATATACCTGGAGAATGACCAGGATGAACAGGAACTGGAAAATAAAGGCGGTTGACATTGATAAGGAAAAGGTTGATGATTGCGTAAGGTTCTTCAGGGCCGCAGGACTTGAAGACAGGGTTACATGCGCCGAAGGTGATCTTACTGAGCTTACCGGCAGCGGCCGGTATGATATTATACTGTCAGTCGATGTAATGGAACACATCAGGGAAGATGAACTTGTGTTCGGGAATTTCCACAGGGCATTGAAACCCGGAGGGTTTCTTCTCATTTCAACCCCTTCGGACCGGGGCGGATCGGATGTTCACAGCGAAGAGGAACACTCTTTTATCGATGAGCATGTAAGGAACGGCTACAGCATCGCCGATATCTCACAAAAGCTGAAAATGGCCGGATTCAGCAGCGTCACTGCATCATACACATATGGAAAACCAGGCAATATTTCCTGGAGGCTTTCCATGAAATACCCCGTCAGGATGCTTAACCTCTCCAAAATTTTCTACCTTATCCTTCCATTATATTACCTGATATGTTTCCCCGTTGCGCTGGTTTTGAATACTTTTGATGTTTGTCTGACTCACAGCTCAGGCACGGGATTACTGGTATCGGCAAGCAAGTAAGGATTTGAAGCTCTCAATTTACATAGCAAAAAGATATCTGTTCGCGAAAAAATCGAGGAACGCCATAAACGTGATCTCGTCGGTTTCGGTTGCAGGGGTGATGGTTGGCACCATGGCGCTTATTATTATCCTGTCGGTCTTTAACGGCCTCGAGACACTTGTGCGCTCCATCTTCAACACTTTTGATCCCGACCTGAAGATAACCGCTGCGGAAGGGAAGACATTCGTACCTGACCCTGCCCGCCTTTCCCTCCTGTCAGATGTTGATGGCGTAGCCTGCTACTCCCTCTGCCTTGAGGAAAATGTGCTTCTCAAATACGACGACCGTCAATATGTCGCAGCCATCAAGGGTGTCGATGATAATTATTCATTGGTAACAGGGATCGACAGCTCTATGTGGGATGGCAGTTTCACGCTGACAGGCGAAAACGGAAGGCCCTATGCAGTACCGGGTGTTGGAATAGCAAATTTCCTGGGTCTGAATATAAATTTTGTATCTCCCCTGTTTATCTATGTGCCTAAGGTGTCAGGCGGCACCGATCTGAATGCAGAAGATGCCTTTATCAGGAAATTCATCTTTGCCTCGGGCATTTACCAGGTTGAACAGGAATATGATTCAAGGTATGTTTTCATACCTCTGGGTTTTGCGCGGGAATTGCTTGAAAATGAAAACGGAATAAGCTCACTCGAGCTTAAATTCGAAAACGGGGCCGATGAATCGTCTGTCCAGAAAAATGTTACACGGATCTTTGGAAATGGATTCGTTGTTCAGAATAAGTTTGAACAGCAGGAACTGTTTTATAAGGTAATGCGATCGGAAAGGCTGGCAATATTCTTTATACTGACTTTCATCCTGATCATTGCATCGTTCAATATTATAGGTTCGCTTACCATGCTTATAATCGAAAAGGAGAGGGATATCGAGATACTTAAAAGTTTAGGGGCTGATAATAACCTCATCAGGAAGATTTTTATCTTTGAAGGATGGCTGATCTCAATCATCGGAGCGCTGGCCGGACTTATACTGGGTTTTGTAATCTGCTGGATTCAGCAGAAATACGGACTGGTCCGCCTGCACAGCGATTCGCTGATAATGGATGCCTACCCGGTTGTGATGAAGGTAAAGGATTTTATTATCGTTCCGGTAACTGTTCTTTTAATAGGTTTCTGGGCTGCATGGTACCCTGTCAGATATCTCACAAAAAAATATCTGACAAACAATTAAGCTAATTTATTATGCCGGTTTTATGACCCGATATATTCTCCCTTTAATAATTACAATCTTCCTGCTGGCCGGTGCATGTTCAGGCAGGAAAAGCAAAGCTGCCCACCGGGGTATAATTCCCGAGACACAACTTATAACAATTCTGGCTGAAGTATATATGGCCGACGGTTTGCTTTCCCTGCCATATATCAATTACTTATATTCAGACCGCGACAGTCTGTCAACCTATACCGATATAATCGAAAAACACGGTTATTCGAAGGAAATGATGGACCAGACAATGAGGTTTTACTTTATGAAACGGCCTAAGAAGCTTATAAAGATCTACGATAAGGTGTTGGGCCGCCTCAGTGAGATGGAATCACGGGTTGACAGGGAATTGCCATATCCCGGAGCATTCGAGGGTAATCTCTGGCAGGGAAAAACTTCGTATTATTTCCCGGACCGCACAGGCAGCGACACAGCCTGGTTCGAAACGCCGATCAGGTATCCCGGGACCTTCTACTTTCGATTTACACTCACAATTTATCCTGATGACCAGACAACGCGTCCCCGTGCAGGGATATTTTTCCATACAAACGATACTACCGGCAGTGAAAAAAGAACCTATGTCTCAACTTTCCCTTATCTGAAAGATGGCAGGCCGCATACCTACGATGTCATAATTCCTTTGGGGAGGACAGTACCCGTAACGCTCTCCGGCTGGTTTATTGACCTGGAGAACCAGTCGCCTTTCCGGGAATTTCACTACAGGGTCGACAATATTATTCTTTCCCGTACCATGATAAGATAATGAAGCACTTTTCGGCACAATATGTCTTTACAAATACCGGCCCCCCCTTAAAGAGAGGAATTATAACCACAGATGATAAGGGCATTATATTAAAAGTTGAAGACACAGGAGGAAAACTGGTTGAAAGTGAATCCGTCGAATTCCACAACGGGATCATAATTCCTGGATTCGTCAACTGTCATTGCCACCTCGAGCTTTCCCATCTGAAGGGCTTGATACCACAGGGGAAAGGACTTGCAGAGTTTATTAAGGTCATCAGAAGCTCGAGGGGATCCAGAAGTGAGATCATACCCTTTTCTGCCTCATCAGCCGATGAAGAGATGTACAGGGAGGGAATTGTACTGTGCGCCGATATTTGCAATTCGAGAGTAACATTTGAACTAAAGAAAAAAAGCAGGATCAAATATATCAATCTGCTGGAAGTCTTTGGGATTGACAGGGAAAAAGCAGACCACCGGCTTGAAGAGATACTTTTTCTCGAAAATATTGCCCGTGATTATGCTCTCACCTGCTGGATTGTTCCGCATTCGGTCTATTCATTGTCTCTGACTCTTTTCCGCCTTCTCCGGCTTGAAACGGCATTCAATAAGATCACCTCTGTCCACTTTATGGAGAGTGAGGCGGAAAAGATTTTTCTCGGAGCACATGAAGGACCTATCCTTGATTCCTACAGGGAATCAGGACTGGCAACAGGTGAACTTGAAATGGTCAGTGATCATGCCACTGCCGTTCTTAATGAAATAACTCCGTCAGGCAACCTTATGCTTGTCCATAACACCTATACCGACAGGAGCGTGATAAAGTCGGTCAAAAAACGGGGAATGCTCTACTGGTGCCTCTGCCCCGGTTCAAACCTGTATATAGAGAACCATCTGCCTCCCCTTGACCTGCTCGTTGAAGAGGAGTGTGAAATTGTAATCGGTACCGACAGCCTGGCTTCGAATAACGGACTGAGTATTGTTGAAGAGCTGAAGAGGCTTCAGAAAACCTGGCCATCCACCCCGCTTGAAGACCTCATCATCTGGGCGACTCTCAACGGGGCTGAAGCGCTCGGTGAAGTTGATCAGTTCGGAACAATCGAATCCGGCAAAAAACCCGGATTGCTTTTGCTTCAGGATCTCGACCTGGCAAATCTGAAGCTCCTTCCTGAAAGTAATGTTAAGAGGTTGATTTAAGGAAAAACCCGCCTACTTGCCTCAGCTTTCATTCATCCTGAATTTATATTAATTTTGAAACCTCTGAAACATTCAATAGATGTCCACATTTCTCTTCGATAAGATCATTTTCGGTCCGGTGAAAAGCAGGAGGCTGGGAGTATCGCTGGGGATCAATCTGCTGCCTGAAACTAAAAAGATCTGCAATTTCAATTGCATCTATTGCGAATGCGGCTGGACATCAGATTCAAATCCCTCTGAAAGCAGGCTTCCTTCACGTAAAGAAGTTTATGAAGCACTCGATCGGAAGCTTGCGCAAATGAAGGTAAGGAATACCCCTCCCGACGTAATAACCTATGCCGGAAATGGCGAACCGACATTACATCCCGATTTTCCAGGGATCATTGATGACAGCATCGAACTCCGGAACAAATATTTTCCCGCGGCTGAGATCGCTGTACTCTCCAACTCGACAACAATAACAAAGCCACATATCAGGGAGGCGCTGCTTAAGGTCGACAAGAATATCCTGAAGCTCGATTCAGCTGTCGAACTTACTGTAAGAATTCATAACCAGCCGCGGGTCAGTATGAAGACCGTCGAGCTTATTGAAAACCTCAGAGGATTTAAAGGGCGGCTCCTGATCCAGACTCTTTTCATACAGGGATCATTCAATGGCAGGACAATCGACAATACGACTCCTGAAGAACTTGAAGCATGGTTAAAGGCTATTGAAACTATTCAGCCTTCGGAGGTAATGATCTACACCATTTCAAGAGACACTCCAGAAGGAGGGCAGCTCCGGAAGGTTCCTCTTTCACGGTTGAAAGCTATTGCGGCAATGGTTGAAAAACTTGGGATCAAAACCCAGGTATCAGGCTGATCTTGAACAGGAAACATAATATACTCATATGTCCCCTTGAATGGGGGCTGGGTCATGCCGGACGGATGATCGTTCTTGCAGAAAAACTGCAGGAAGCGGGAAACAACATTATAATAGGTGCGGGAGAAGAACACCAGTCTCTGTTCAGGAATGAACTGAAGGGCTTATCATACATAAACTTTGAAGGTTTCAAACCAAGGTATTCAGGTATCCTTCCCCAGTATGCCGCCCTTCTGCTTCGTTTGCCTGTCCTCATCAGGCATATAGTTTCCGAACATTACCGGCTCAAATCAATTATCCGTGATCATAATATCGATATAGTTATAAGTGACAACCGGTTCGGACTGTGGAATAAAAAAGTGAAAACCGTTTATGTAACTCATCAGCCTCTCATACCCTTCCCGGGCAAACTGAGGGCATTTGAGCGGATAGGAATATCATTGCACCGCTATATCATAAGAAAGTACAATTTTTGTTTCATCCCTGATCTCCCGGGAGAAGTCAATGTTTCGGGCAGACTGACACATGGGGTGAAGCTTCCCGGAAATGCAAGGTTCATAGGTATCCTGTCACGGTTTAAAAACTCAGATCATTCCAATAAGGCGACCGGGACAGCATTTCCTCATAATACACTGATCCTTTCCGGTCCTGAACCGCAGAGAAGCCTGCTCAGGGAAAAAATGACGGCCATTCTTTCCGGGAAGGAGCAGTCAACGGTGATCCTTGAGGGAAAGCCTGGCGTGTCAGTAGAAGAGAGAAGATCGGGGAAAATAATTTATTACAGCCATCTCCCTTCTTCTGAAATGCAGAATATGATATCAGAAAGCGAAACAATTATCTCCCGTTCCGGATACAGCATGATAATGGAGCTTATAAGCATGAACCGTTCTGCATTGCTTATTCCGACTCCGGGTCAGACCGAGCAGGAATACCTTGCAGGATATCTGTCGGCAAAAGGCTGGTTTGACACAATTGCCCAGAATGAGCTTAGTGATGCAATAACGCTGCCGGGCAGAAAAGAAACAGCATTCGGAAGAATAATGGACGAGAGCGCTGAATTGCTTGCCGGGGCGCTCGGGGAACTCCTAAAATAACAGGACCGACAGGCCTAATACTACAAAACCCGTAAGACAGCCATACCATACCTGCGAGGGATTGTGATTATTAAGCCTTAGCCGCGAAGAGAGAATAACCCCCCCGATAAGTATAACCGCCAGAAGGTATCCTGTCAGGGCGGTATCCATTCTTATCGAAAGGGCCAGAACAGCAGCGGTAAGGGCTCCCGCTCCTGCAGCATGGACCGAGATCTTCCACCGGAAATTGACGGCTGTTATGACAGCCGCCAGGAATGCAGAGCCGAATACGAATGATTTCAGGACTTCATGAACAGGGAACCTGTTAAAGATATAAGCGGTTATGAAATAAAGTATTGTTGCCGTTACCAGTGGAATGATCCTTTCAACCTGGTCGTCAATGGTGTAGGAAGTGATAATGTTCCTGTTCCTGAAAAAAGGGAGTAGTGCAAGCGGGACGATGACATTATTCATAAGAACTATAAGAAACAGGATCTTTTTGATTGAAAAAGGAAGGTACCCGGGCATTGTTCCTGATGAGAATATCAATCCCAGTCCATAGAGCGGCATAAAAACAGGATGAAAAACAACAGAGATTATTTTTGCCGGTAAATCGGAGGAGCCGTATATTTTTTCCTGATTCATTCAGGGGAGCAATAAATTCCATAATCAGGCAGGCAGTAAAATGTGTGATTCATGCCACCCTATATTTCCCTTCTTAATCTTGCTACCGGAATATTAAGCTGCTCACGGTATTTTGCAACCGTTCTGCGGGCTATCTGGTAGCCTTTTTTCTGAAGTATATCTGTAAGCCGTTCGTCAGTCAGAGGCCTTCTCTTCTCTTCGTTTTCAATACAATCCTGCAGGATCCTTTTTATCTCCCTTGTCGATACCTCTTCTCCGCTGTCGGTCTGGAGCCCTTCTGAAAAGAAGAATTTAAGAGGCATTATCCCGAAATGTGTCTGGATGTACTTGCTATTGGCTACCCTTGAAACAGTTGATATATCGAGGCCTGTCATCTCCGCCACATCTTTCAGAATCATGGGTTTCAGCCTGGTTTCATCCCCGTCGATGAAATATTCCTCCTGGTATTTAAGGATTGCGTTCATTGTCAGCAGAAGAGTGTTCTGGCGCTGTCTGATTGCATCGATAAACCATCGGGCCGAATCGATTTTCTGTTTCACGAACATGATGGCATCCTTCATTTCCTTCTTCTGATTCTTATCCCTCACATATGAACGGAGCATCTCATTATAAGCCGAGCTAAGCCTGAGTTCGGGAAGATTCCGCGAATTCAGGTGAAGATCGAATCCGTCCTCCGTAAGCTCAAGAATGAAATCAGGGATTATCTGCTGGGAATTTTTCGTGAAGGAATCGCTGAAGATGCTTCCCGGCTTTGGATTAAGCTTAAGGATCTCCTCAATTGCAGCCTTAAGCTTATTTTCGGTGATGCCCAGCTTTGCAGTAATCTTATCATAGTGCCGTTTGGAGAACTCTTCAAAATAAAGGTCAAGGATAGTATAGGCCAGCTTAACGGGAGGCTGGGTCCGGTCCTTTATAGCCAGCTGGATCAGAAGACACTCCCTGAGAGTCCTGGCTCCTACTCCTGGAGGATCAAGATCCTGTATTATTTCAAGGACCTCCTCCAGTTCCTTTTCAGTGGCATGAATATTCTGGAGGAAGGCAAGGTCGTCGACAATGTTCGGCAGTTCTCTTCTCAGGTAACCATCCTCATCGATGTTCCCGAGAATATATTCTCCAAGCACCTTCTGGGTTTCAGTCAGATCCCTCAGGTTCATCTGCGATTCGAGGTGTTCATGAAAAGATGATCCGACTGAGAACGGGATCTCACTCTTTTTTTCATCCTCCTTGCTGTAGTTGTTTACCTGGAGGCGGTATTCGGGAATTTCATCCTCCTCAATATAATCATCGAGTGTAAACTCTTCCTGGTCCTTGTCCTTTTCCTCGAACTGTTCTTCCTGCTCCTCTCCGTTGACTCCATCTTCATCATCATCAGGACCCTCTTCGAGCGCAGGATTTTCTTCAAGTTCTTTTTTTATCCGCTGTTCAATCTGAAGCGTTGGAACCTCAAGCAGCTTGATCATCTGGATCTGCTGTGGCGACAGTCTCTGAAGCAGTTTCTGTTGTAACTTTTGGTTTAACATTCTTTACAGCCAAAAAAAAGAATCATAAATATAACACTTAAAACTCAGCATTTTTAGGCGTTCGGGGGAATGGGATCACATCCCTTATGTTCGACATTCCCGTCATGAACAATATAAGCCTCTCAAAGCCGAGGCCAAACCCGCTGTGAGGAGCAGTTCCGAACTTCCTGGTTTCAAGGTACCACCACAGGTCCTTTTCAGGAATACTTAATTCCCTGATCCTGTTCAGCAGCTTATCGTAGTCCTCCTCCCTCTGCGATCCTCCAATTATTTCACCTATCCCCGGAAAGAGCACATCCATCGCCTTCACTGTTTTCCCATCCTCGTTCTGCTTCATATAGAAAGCCTTGATTTCCCTCGGATAATCAGTCAGAATGACCGGGCGTTTAAAATGCTCCTCAACCAGGTATCTTTCATGTTCCGCCTGCAGGTCCCTTCCCCATCCTACAGGGTAATCCCACTTCCTGTCTGCGGATGTTAATATTCCGACAGCTTCGGTATAGGTAAGTCTTACAAACTTATTTTCAAGTACAAATTTAAGCCTTTCGATCAAACCTTTGTCGATCATGCTGTTGAGAAACTCAAGATCTTCCCTGCAATTCTCAAGCGCATGACTTATCAGGTACTTGACAAAATCCTCTGCCAGATCCATATTGTCAGTGATATCATAGAATGCCATCTCAGGTTCGATCATCCAGAATTCGGCAAGATGCCTTGGTGTGTTTGAATTTTCAGCCCTGAATGTAGGGCCGAATGTATAGATCTCCCCAAGGGCAAGTGCACCCAGCTCTCCCTCGAGCTGTCCTGAAACGGTGAGGTTGGTCTCTTTGCCGAAGAAATCATTCCTGAAATCAATCATTCCCTCTTCGTTAAACGGAAGGTTTCTCAGATCGAGGGTTGTAACATGGAACATTTCGCCTGCACCCTCGGCATCGCTGCCTGTAATTATCGGTGTATGAAGATAGTAGAAGCCTTTGTCGTTAAAGTATTTATGAATGGCAAACGCCATTGAATGCCTGATCCTGAAAACTGCACCGAAAGTGTTTGTGCGAAAACGAAGATGTGCATGCTCCCGCAGGAATTCCATTGAATGTCCTTTTTTCTGCAGCGGGTATGTTTCGGGATCACACTTGCCGTAGAGTTCTATTGCCGAAGCCTTGATCTCTACACTCTGACCCTGGCCCATCGACTCAACGAGCCTTCCCGTAACGGCAATGCATGCTCCTGTTGTTATGTCCTTCAGAAGATTTTCATCAAAGAGAGCTGTATCGGCGACAACCTGGATGTTATTTATGACCGACCCGTCATTAAGTGCAATGAATATGATATTTTTATTACCTCTTTTAGTTCTTACCCAGCCTTTTACAATTATATCCTGCCCAACGGGGGCTGAGGACAACAGCTCCCTTATCTTTATCCTTTTCATTATTTCAGTTTAAATAATAAGAATTTTCCCCCGCAAAAATAATAAATTGTTGTCCGGTAAACTGCATCAGGTCACGATTATTTTGGTTAAACCCGGTTAACTCCTGTAAAATAACTCCTGAAATTGGTTTTTATTTTATTTTAGAGCTACTCTGCTTCATACCTCTCTCTTTATCAGAGAATTTGGATATTATTTATAATAATTATCACTAATTACAGTTTTTATGTTGATTCACTTTCTTTCAGTCCGCCCCTAAATCCCCTAAAGGGGACTTTAAGCTCCCTTTAGAGGCCAACGAGGGTTAAGAATCCAGCAGGTGGTGGGTGAAAAGATATGAGATAAGATATATGTCTTCAACATGCCGATTTGACAATTGATAAAATCTGTATAACTTTGATTATATAATCGAAAACAAGAAACTGCTATGGAAGAACATAAAAAACTTATAGTCGTGCCATGGGATTTTACCCCGGTAGCTGAAAATGCTCTGGCGCATGCAGCCAGGATCGGACGTATGATCGGCGGCGAAGTCTGTCTGTTACATATTGTCGATGAGACTATTAAGCCCAGGGAGGAGGGAGAAAAAAGAACTCTTCTGCGCCATGTGGCAGAGGATGGATATAAAAAATACAACCTTCCGGTGTCAGCTGAAACGAAGAAGGGGACTATCTTCACCTCCATAGCTGATTTTGTCAATGCTGCGGAGCCAAGTCTGGTTGTGATGGGGACCCATGGTATGAAGGGGATGCAGAAGATCACGGGAAGCTGGGCATTGAAGGTTATAGTTAAATCAAAGATCCCCTTTATTGTTGTCCAGGATCCGCCTGCCGACCAGGAGAGGTATCACAATATTGTCTTCCCGATCGACTTCAGGATAGAGAACAAGGAGAAAATGGGAATGGCGATCTTTATGGGTAAATATTTTGATTCGAAGATCCATATTCTAAAAACCTCCACCACTGATAAAAGTTTGCGGACCAAGACCAATGTGAACCTGAATTTTGCAGTTAAATATCTTATACAGAACAGTATAGAATATGAGATACATGAGATTCCCCGTGGAAAATTCGCACAGCAAACAATTGATTTTGCGCAGAAGATCAACGCCGATCTTATCCTGATAGTGACGACCAAGAATATTAGTATGGCTGATTACGTGATCGGGGCGTCGGAGCAGTACATAATTGCTAACAGCTCGAAGATCCCGGTTTGCTGCGTCAATCCCAAGGCGTCATTTGCCAAGGTCGGGCAGTTTATGTATGGATGATACCTTTAGCTCAACGGCTTCATCCATAGAAGCTGGTTTTCAAGATT
>Ga0105106_10003428_pt1 | contig 11316 bp, 12 predicted proteins | sample PPLLaktember2015_5_FD_79109 | JGI IMG/M metagenome (GOLD analysis project Ga0105106, IMG submission 79109) | Freshwater sediment microbial communities from Prairie Pothole Lake near Jamestown, North Dakota, USA - PPLs Lake P8 Core (1) Depth... | ecosystem: Environmental > Aquatic > Freshwater >... | reverse complement strand
GCCGGTCACCCAGCGCGCGGTGCTCGACGCCCTCGAGGCCCGCCATCCGGTGCTGCGCGGGACGATCCGCGAGCACGGCACCCTGCGGCGGCGCGCCTTCGTGCGCTACTTCGCGTGCCGCGAGGATCTGTCCCACGAGTCTGCCGACGCTCCGCTGCCCGACGCGGTGGCCAGCGGAGCGGAGCCGTTCGTGATCCTCGGGGCCATGGCCGGCGGCTAGCGCCGGCACGACACAGGAAAGGATCGTCATGCTGAAGACCATTGCCGTGGGCCTGGTCGCGATCGTCGCGGTGCTGGCCGTCGTCGTCGCCCTGCAGCCGTCCGCGTTCCGGGTCGAGCGCTCGACCACCATCGAGGCGCCGAGCCACCTCATCTACGGCTACATCCACGACCTGCGCGCCATGGAGGCCTGGTCGCCGTTCGCGAAGATGGATCCCGCCCAGGAGAACACCTACACGGGGCCGGCGGAGGGGGTGGGCGCCACCTGCTCGTGGCAGGGCGGCAAGGCGGGCCGGGGCCGCATGACGATCACCGCGGTGCAGCCGGATCGGGAGGTCGACCTCCGGCTCGAGTTCTTCGAGCCGATGGAGGCGACCAACCGCACCACCTTCACGCTGGTCCCGGCCGAAGGCGCCACCCGCGTCACCTGGAGCATGGAGGGCACGAACGGCTTCCTGGGCAAGGCCGTGGCGCTCGTGATGAACATGGACCGGATGGTGGGCGGAGAGTTCGAGCAGGGCCTGGCTTCGATGAAGACGCTGGCCGAGGCGGCTGCGCACGGCGGATGAGGGAGCCTCCATGAAGTACATGCTGCTGATCTACGAGGACGACGCGGAGCGGGTGGAGAAGATGGACGAGCGCATGCCCACCTGCGCGGCCTACGTCGAGGCGATGCGCAAGGCGGGGATCTACGTGAGCGGAGACCGCCTGCGCGGGGCCCCGACGGCGACCACCGTGCGGGTGACCGACGACAGGACCCATGTGATCGACGGGCCCTATGCCGAGACCAAGGAGCAGCTCGGGGGCTTCCACATCATCGACGTGCCCGATCTCGACGCCGCGCTGGTGTGGGCGGCCCGCTGCCCGAGCGCCAGCCGCGGCGCCGTCGAGGTGCGCCCGGTCTGGCCTACCTAGGCTCCGGCCTCGCGCGGCGGCTCCGGCTCGCCGAGGCGGCGTCGAAGCGGTCCCACTCCGGCTCGGGCCCCAGCTCCTCGGCCAGGTAGTCGATCAGCGCCCGCACCTTCGGCGAGGGGTGGCGGCTCTGGGGATAGACCGCGAAGGCGGAGGCCTCGAGCACGAGCGCATCGGGGAGGATGCGGACCAGCCGGCCGGCGTGGAGGTCCTCGCCCACCAGATAGGTCGGCAGGCACACGACGCCGTGGCCGAGCACGGCGATCCGGCGCAGCGCGTCGCCGTTGTCGACGTTGAGGTCGCCCTGGAGCCGGACCGCCCGGCCTGCGCGCGCGAGCATCAGGCGCCAGGGCGACGCGCCGACGCCCAGGCAGTTGTGCCGCTCGAGCTGGGCGGGCGTGCGGAGCGCGCCGTTCCGCTTCAGGTAGTCCGGCGCCGCGCACACGACGAAGCGGATCGGGCACAGCCGGCGCTGCGCGAGCGTCGCGTCGGAGAGCCGCCCGCTGATGCGCAGCGCCAGATCGAACTTCTCGCCGACGAGGTCGACCATGCGATCGGTCAGGTCCATCTTCACGCGCACCTTCGGGTGGCGGGCGAGGAAGGCCGGCAGCCGCGGCGCGATCTGGATCTGCCCGAAGGACACGGACGTCGCGAGCCGGATCTCGCCACGCGGCTCGGCCTGGAGCTCGCCCACCGAGCGCTCGGCCTGCTCGGCCTCCTCCGCCACGCGCTGGCAGCCCGCGTAGAAGACCTCGCCGATCTCGGTGAGGCTCATGCTGCGCGTGGTGCGGCGCAGGAGCTGCGCGCCGAGCCGCCGCTCCAGGCGGCCCACCTCGCGGCTCACCGAGGCCTTGGACAGGCCGAGCCGGCGGGCCGCCTCCGTGAAGCTCCCGGTCGAGACGACTTCGGCGAACACCAGCATCGCGGCGGCGTTCCGGCGCGGGTCGTCGGTTGCCATGGTGCAACAATCATATCCAGTTCTGGCGATTGTTCTGCCAGCGCGCCCGGGCGATGGTTCCTTCACCACGGAGGAAACGACGACGATGGCAGGTCACGCACTTCGAGGTGCACGGGCGGGACGCCAAGCGGGTGCAGGAGTTCTACGCGTCGCTGTTCGGCTGGCGCCGCCCTCGAGAAGGGAGAGGCTCGGCGGCCGGGCCGTGCTGGTGCCGACCGACGTTCCGGGCGGCCCGCGGATCGCGCAGTTCGCCGACCCCGATGGCAACGTGATCGGGCTGCTCCAAACCGGCAGCCAGTAGCAGGGGAGGGACGGCGTTGCGCTTCCTGATGCTGATGATCCCGAAGGGCTACGAGAAGGCCGAGGCCGGGGCGATGCCGGAGGCCCAGGCCGTGGCCGCGATGATGGAATACAACGAGGCGCTCCAGAAGGCGGGCGTGCTGCTCGCGCTCGACGGTCTCCATCCGCCGGCGATGGGCGCGCGCGTCTCGTTCTCCGGAGGCAAGCCCACGGTGACCCCGGGGCCGTTCCCGGGCGTGCAGGAGGTCCTGGGCGGCTACTGGATGATCGAGGTGGGCTCCAAGGAGGAGGCGATCGAATGGGCCTCGCGCTGCCCGGCCTCCGAGAACGAAGTGATCGAGATCCGCCAGGTCCAGGAGCTCGCGGACTTCCCGGCCGACGTGCAGGACGCGGCGGCGGGATTCTCCGAGCTGCAGGCGCGGGTCGAGCGCAAGGAGGAGGGGTGAATGGCGGCACCGCGCCCGGACCCGGCCGTGACCCACGACGGTGACGCGGCTGCGCGAGGCGCCGCCGAGGCGGTGGCGCGACGGAGCTACGGCAAGCTCGTCGCTCTGCTGGCAGCCCGGACGCGCGACGTGGCCTCCGCGGAGGACGCCCTGTCCGATGCCTTCGCGGCCGCCCTCGTCGACTGGCCCACCAGCGGCTTGCCCCGCAATCCCGAGGCGTGGCTGTCGACCGTGGCCCGGCGCAAATGGATCGATGCGACGCGTCGGCGCCGCAGCGCCGAGGAGGCGGGCGGCCACTTGCGGCTGCTGGCCGACGAGGTCGAGGCGGCCGCCGGCAACGCGAGCGCGCTGCCGGACGAACGGCTCGCGTTGATGTTCGCGTGCGCGCACCCCGCGCTCGCAACTGCGGTCCGCGCACCGCTGATCCTCCAGACCGTTCTCGGCTTCGACGCCGCCACCATCGGCTCCGCCTTCCTCGTCTCGCCGGCCACCATGAGCCAGCGGCTGGTGCGCGCGAAGCGGAAGATCCGGGAGGCGGGGATCCCGTTCCACGTGCCGGAGGGGGCGGACGTCGTCGCGCGCCTGGAGGCCGTGCTGGCGGCGATCTATGCCGCCTTCGCCGAGGGCTGGTCGGAGCCGGCCGGGGCGGAGGTGCGCCGCCGCAATCTCGCCGAGGACGGGATCTGGCTGGGCCGGCTCGTCGCCTCGTTGCTGCCCAAGGAGCCCGAGGCGCTCGGCCTGCTCTCGCAGATGCTGTACGCGCAGGCCCGGCGGCCTGCGCGGCGCGACGCTCGGGGCGAGTACGTGCCGCTCTCGGAGCAGGACCCGGCGTCCTGGGACGCCACGCTGATCGAGGAGGCGGAAGAGCTGCTGTCCCGGGCCAGCGCCTTGCCCGGGTCGGGCCGCTACCAGCTCGAGGCCGCCGTCCAATCGGCGCACGTCGCTCGCCGCTTCACGGGCCGCACCGACTGGCAGGCGATCGAGCGCCTCTACGACGCTCTGCTCGCGATCACCGGCTCGCCCGTCGTGGCGGTCAACCGGGCGATCGCGGTGGCGGAGAACCACGGCTGCGAGGCTGGCCTCGCCGCGCTCGATGCGCTCGGCCATCCGCGCCTGGGCGACTACCAGCCGTACTGGGCGGCACGTGCGATCTTGCACGCCCGCAACGGCGAGACCCCGCTCGCGGACGGCGCCTACGAACGAGCGATCGGCCTGGAGAGTGATCCCGCCGTGCGTCGCTTCCTCGCGCGAAAGCGCGCCGAACTAGGAGGGTGACGATCGGCTAGGAAGTAGTCCGCCTGTTCTGAACCACCAGAACGCGACACGCCGATCGCGCGACGAACGCGCGATCGGCGTGTGGAGATCGTGGTCTGCCCGCCTCGCACCCGAAGGTAGGACGGCCGGCCTGGGTCTTCGCTAGCGCGCTTCGCGCCGTCGCGTCGCCGCGCTCACTGCGAGCAAGCCGGCCCCGAACACGAGCGCGCTGGTCGGCTCCGGAACCACCGGCGGCTTCTGATTGTTGCAGTCGCGGCTCGTGTGGCCGGGATGCCACTTGTGGTCGCGCGACTTGTACTTGTGGTCGCGCGACTTGTGGTCGCGATCGCGGTCACGATCGCGATCCGAGTAGCGATCGCGGTCACGATCGCGATCCGAGTTGCGCCCGGCGCTCGCGGTGTTCGCCACGGCAACCAGCGAAAGAACGAAGGCAACGGCAACGATTGAGCGGGTCAAGGACTGCATGTAGCTCTCCGCGGTGGTCGGCTCGACCTGAAGGTGAAGCAAAAATGAAGACTTGGTCATCCTAGCCGGGCCCGGACCGTTTGTCGCTAAAAAATCCGGAATTTCTCCTTTTGTCGGACGAGCGACCCCATTCCTGGCATGGATTCGCGCAACTTTCCGGCAAGCGGGGACCGAGGGAGTCTTTCGGCGGTCCTCGGCCGCCAGGCGAGCCAGCGCAGCACCTCCAAACCGGCACCAGTCCCCCTCGATCGGACCAGGGTCAGGCATGGTGGACGGGGTCGAGGTCCCGTCTAGGGGAGCCCGCGAACACGATGGCGATCGGGCCCCCCTCCCGCTCACCCCCTATACGAGACTGGCAGGGTTCCCAGGAGGTTCAGCGCTTCCGCGAGCGCGCGGGTCGCCGCGGCAGGACCGCGTAGGCCGGCAGGCCGGGCCGCCGCATGCCGGCGGCGCGGCCCCCAGCGAGCGCGAGCCGGCGCGCGCTAGCGGCGCGCGCAGCGCCAGGCGATGCCGGTGTAGCGGACCTGGCTCGGCGCGGAGTTGCCGGCGAAGGTCTGCGGAGAGACGCCCTCGCGGCGCACGATCTGCACGGTGTCGGCGCCCAGCTCCGCGGCGCGGTTGCGCAGGTCGTTGCGCGCGCCCAGGTCGAGGTCGCGCGCCGAGCTCACTTCGCCGCGCAGGGGGCCGCCGGTGCTGCCCACGACGTCGCCGAGGCGCTCGCAGCCGCGTGGCGTCTGCGACACGGTCGTCACGTCGGCGCCGGCCTCCGACAGGCTCTTCACCATGCACCCCGCCAGCAACAGCGCGGAGCCGGTGCACAGGACGGCGATGCGAAGTCTCATGAGCGGATCCCCCTTGGTGAGGCGTATCGACTGGCCAGCGGCGCGACTCGAGGCCCGCTCGCGCACTCGACCGCCCGCGGGGCGAAGGCGTCCGCCCACGCGGTTTCCGCCGCCGCGCGGGTTATCGTGTCGCCCGCCAGCGGGGAAGGAGTGCGCGATGGGTGGACCGCTCGCAGGGATCCGGGTGCTCGAGGTGGCGCAGTGGTGGTTCGTGCCGGCGGCGGGCGCCGTGCTCGCGGACTGGGGCGCCGAGGTGGTGAAGATCGAGCACCCGGTGCACGGCGACGCCCAGCGCGGCCTGGCGGCCGCCGGCTTCGGCATGACCGAGGGCGGCGTCGACTTCATGATGCAGCAGTCGAACCGCGGCAAGCGCTCGGTCGGCCTCGACCTCGGAAGCCCCGAAGGCCGCGCCGTGCTCGACGAGCTGATCCGCCGCGCGGACGTCTTCGTCACCAACTTCCTGCCGAGCGCCCGCGCGAAGCTGCGCCTCGATCCGGAGGACGTGCGCGCGGTGAACCCGCGCATCGTGTACGTGCGCGGCTCGGGGCAGGGCCCGCAGGGCCCCGACCGCGACAAGGGCGGCTACGACGCCACCGCCTTCTGGTCGCGCGGCGGGATCGGGGCGGCGCTGACCCGCGCCGACGCCGACTTCCCGACCATGCAGCGCCCCGCCTTCGGCGACTCGATCGGCGCGATGACGATCGCGGGCGGCATCGCGGCGGCGCTGTTCCAGCGCGAGCGCGGCGGCGAGCCGCCGATCGTGGACGTCTCGCTGCTCGGGACGGCCATGTGGGTGATGGCGCCCGACGTGGTCGCGAGCAAGCTGATGGCGCCGGGCAAGGGCATCCCCTCGTTCGGCCGCAGCTCGGCGCCGAACCCGCTCGCCAACGCGTACCGCACCCAGGACGGCCGCTGGCTGCTGCTGATGATGCTCCAGCCGGATCGCTACTGGGCCGACTTCTGCGCCCATCTCGAGCGCCCCGACCTCGCCGCCGACGCGCGCTACGCCGACGGGCGCGGGCGCTTCGAGCACCGCGAGGAGCTGATCGCCGCGCTCGACCGCGCCTTCGCCGCGCGCTCCCTGGCGGCATGGCGCGAGCGCTTCGCGACGCTCCAGGGCCCGTGGGCGCCGATGCAGACCGCGACCGAGCTGCACGACGATCCGCAGGCGATCGCCAACGGCTACCTGCGCCCGGTCGAAGGCGGCGACAAGGGCCACTTCGCGCTGGTGGCGAGCCCCGTGCAGTTCGACGAGTGCCCGGTGGACCTCTCGCCGTCGCCCGAGCTCGGCCAGCACACCGAGGAGGTGCTGCTCGAGCTCGGCCTCGCGTGGGAGGACCTGGCCCGGCTCAAGAAGGCGGGGGCGATCCTGTGACGCGCGGAGCGCGGGCGTGCGGGACGCCGCGCGGAGCGCGCCGGTGAGCGCGAGCGAGCCGGACGACCGCCCCGAGGCCCTGTCCGGCGCCGACCTGGCCGACGCCTGGCCGTTCCTGGACGCCGCCGAGCGCTCCGAGGGCTTCCGGCTGCTCGCCTCCGACGAGGCCAGTGACCTGTTCCAGGGGCTCGGCGCGCGCGAGCAGGCGGCGCTGCTCGCGGCGCTCTCGCGCGCCGAGCGCCAGCTCTGGGTTCGCCAGCTCGCCCCGGACGACGCCGCCGACGTGTTGCAGGAGGCGGGCGAGGAGGAGCGCGCCGAGCTGCTCCAGCTGATCGACCCCGAGACGCGGCGCGAGGTGATCGCGCTGCTCGCCTACGCCGAGGACGCGGCCGGCGGCCTGATGAGCCCTCGCTATGCGCGCCTGCGCCCCGAGATGCGCGTGGACGAGGCGATCAGCTACCTGCGCCGCCAGGCTCGTACCAGCCTCGAGACCATCTACTACATCTACGTCCTCGACGCCGAGCAGCGGCTGGTCGGCGTGGTCTCGTTCCGCGAGCTGTTCGGCGCGCCGCCCGAGAAGACCGTCCGCGACGTCATGCACAGCGACGTCGTCACCGTTCCCGACGACATGGACCAGGAGGCGGTGTCGCAGGTCTTCGCGGAGTCGGACCTGATGGCGGTGCCGGTGGTGGACGCCGAGGGCCGCATCAAGGGCATCGTCACCGTCGACGACATCGTCGACGTGGTCCGCGAAGAGGCCACCGAGGACATCCAGAAGATCGGCGGCACCTCCGCCCTGGGCGCGCCCTATCTCGAGGTGGGCCTGCTCGAGATGGTCCGCAAGCGGGTGTTCTGGCTCGCCATCCTGTTCCTCGGCTCGCTGCTCACCGCGACCGTGATCGGCCACTACGAGGATGCGATCGCCCGCGCCGTGGTGCTGGCGCTGTTCATCCCGCTGATCATCTCGAGCGGCGGCAACTCCGGCTCCCAGGCCACCACGCTGGTGATTCGCGCGCTCGCGATCGGCGAGCTGCGCCTGCGCGACTGGTGGCGGGTGCTCTTGAAGGAGCTGAGCTCCGGGCTGGCGCTCGGCGCGATCCTGGGCGTGATCGGCTTCGTGCGCGTGTGGCTGTGGCCGGGGCCCGGCGCGCCGGCCGGCGACGTCGAGCGGATCGCGCTCACGGTGGCGGCGAGCCTGGTCGGCATCGTGCTGTGGGGCTCGCTGGTCGGCGCCATGCTGCCCTTCCTGCTCTCGCGGCTCGGCTTGGACCCGGCCAGCGCGTCCGCGCCGTTCGTGGCGACGGTCGTGGACGTGACCGGCCTCGTGATCTACTTCAGCGTTGCGATGGTGCTGCTGAGCGGCTCGCTGCTCTGAGCGCCTTCACTCCGCGGGGGCCAGCTCATCGGCGAGCCCCCAGTCCAGGGCGGTCGCGGCGTCGATCGCGGTTCCGGTGAGGGCGAGCCACGCGGTCCGGTGTCGGCCGATGCGGCGCGGCAGGCTCACCGTCCCGCCGGCGCCCGGCACCAGGCCCATCGCCAGCTCGGGCAGCGCGAAGCGCGCATCGGGCCGCGCGCGCACCCGGCCCGCGAAGGCCGCCAGCTCGAGACCCGCGCCGATGCAGGCGCCGTGCACCACGGCCACCACGCGCGGCGCGCAGGCGGCCAGCGCGCGCGCCGCGCTGCGCGTTGTGCGCACGACGTGGGCGGTCGCCGGATCGGGGCGCGTGCCGAACTCGTCGAGGTCGCCGCCGGCGCAGAACGCCGGCCCCGCGCCGTCGAGCACGATCTCGCGCAGCGAGCCGTCCTCGGCCGCCAGCGCGAGCGCCTCGATCAGCGCGTCGCGCATCGCGGCGGAGAAGGCATTGCGCCGGGCCGGGCAGTCGAGGGTCAGGAGCAGGCGGTCTCCGTCGCGGGCGACGCGCAGCGGCGGCGCGTCGCCGTCGGAGCGGCCCGATCGAGGGGGATGCGCGGCGCGCGAAGCCCTCCGGTTCATCAGCCACGCGGCGAACTCGGGCCCGGCCTGGAGCGTCGCGTAGGCCAGCGACTCGGCGACCAGCCCCGCCTCGACGTCGCGCCAGGCGCCGAAGCGCAGCAGCTGCGCGCAGGTGGCGGCCGCGATCGGCGTGCGCGCCGTGGTCTCGGCGATCCGCGCCAGCTCCTCGTCGCTCTCGACCACGACGTCGAAGGCAGGTCCCCAGCGCTTCGCCGCGGTGCCTCGCGCGCCGGCGCGCGCGAGCGCGATCGTCGGGCAGGGCAGGCGCTCGAGGCGGGCGCGCAGCGCATCGGCGGCGCCCGGCAGCGGGGAGCCGCCGCCATCCACCACGTCCACCGCCAGCAGCGGCTCGTCGCCCAGCGGCCCGAACGCCTCGGCGGCGTCGGGCGCGCGCAGGCGCGCGACGGCCTCGGCGAGCGAGTGGATGCGGGGCGCGCTCACCCGGGGCCGCCGAAGCTGCTGGCCGCCGTCTCGAGGAGCACCACCCGGTTCACGGGCGGCTCAGTCGGAGGAGGGCAGGGGGCGCGCGGCCTTGATCGCGAGCGGCGCGCCGTCGGCGGCGAGCGTGCCGGCCCCGGGCTTGGTGCACAGCAGCTCGAGGTCGCCGGCCGCGTTGACGTAGCGCTTGCCGATCTGGGTGCCGCCGGCCGCGTCGGGCGCCGGCCCGCTTCCGCCCGCCGGGGCCGGTGCGCCGAGCGGCGCCAGCGGCGCGCCGCCGCAGGTGAGCGCGATGGGGCCGGCCGGCGCCTGGATCACCATCACCTCGGTCGCGCAGACGGCGCTGCGCAGGCGCGTGCCGGGCTTCAGGACGACGGGCTCGCCGGTAGACATCGCAGCGCGGGTATCCTCGGGGCCGGGGGGCAACGGCCCGCGATGTTCTCACGCGCGCACGCCAGCGACAAGGACCCGGTGGCGCTCGCCTGGGCGCGCTCCGGGGCGATGGCGCTCACCGGCCTCGCCGCCGGCCCGCCGCGCGCGGCGCCGGCGCCGGCGGCGGCGGCGATGGCGCGCGCGGCGCAGGACCTGGTCGCCAGCGCGGCGCGCCGCGGCGTGCGGCTGGCGCTCGACGGCCCCGCGCTGCTCGGCGAGCGGGCCGCCCTCGCCGGGCTGGCGCGGCGCGGCCGTACGGCGCCCGGCGGCGCCACCCGGCTGTTGCGCGCCGCCGACGGCTGGCTCGCGCTGACCCTGGCGCGCGCCGACGACGTGGCCGCGCTGCCCGCGTGGCTCGAACTGGCGCCCGGCTCGTGCGCCGCACGCGATCCGTGGGCCGTCGCGGCCGCCGCTCTCGCCGAACGCGCCGCCGCCGACGCGGTGGCGCGCGCGCGCCTGATCGGCCTGCCGGCCGCCGTGGCGGCGCCGCCGCCGAGCGCGCCGCCGCCGCCGGTGCGCGTCGCCGCCCGCGGTCCGCGCGGTGAGCGGGGCGCGGCGCCGCCGCTCGTCGTCGATCTCTCTTCGCTGTGGGCGGGCCCGCTCTGCGCGCAGCTCCTCGGGCTCGCCGGCGCGCGGGTGGTGAAGGTGGAGAGCCGTGGCCGGCCCGACGGCGCCCGCCGCGGCCCGCCCGCCTTCTTCGACCTGCTGCACGCCGGCCACGAGAGCGTGGCGCTCGACTTCGCGCGCGCCGAGGATCGCGCTGCGCTGCGCGCGCTGGTGGCGGCCGCCGACGTGGTCGTCGAGAGCGCGCGGCCGCGCGCGCTACGCCAGCTCGGGATCGACGCGGAGGAGGTCGTCGCGACACATCCGGGCGTCACCTGGGTGGCGATCTCGGGCCACGGCCGGGCCGAGCCGGGCGCCGGCTGGGTGGCGTTCGGCGACGACGCGGCGGCGGCGGGCGGCCTGTGGGCGCTGGCCGGCTCCGGCCTCGACGGCCCGCTCGCCTGCGCCGACGCGATCGCCGACCCGCTCACGGGTCTGCACGCGGCCGCCGCCGCGCTGGCCGCGCACGACGCAGGCGGCGGCATTCTGCTCGATGTCGCGCTCGCGACGGTGGCGGCGGCCGCCGCCGCGTGCGCGCCGCCGGCGGCGGAGGACGCCGGCCTGCCGGTGGCGGCGCCGCGGGCGCGCCGCCCGGCCGGCCGCGCGCGAGCGCTCGGCGCCGACACGGCGCGCGTGCTCGCGGAGCGCGATGCGCGACGGCTGCGTCCGCTGCGGGCCGACAGCGTCCCGCCGCGCCATCCGCGCTCGCCGCGTTCGGAGAGACCCGCAACCTGATCGACGGCCGCCTGGTGGCGTCCTCGTCGGGCGCCACATTCGAGCTGGCGTTGCCGGAGGCTCAGCGGGGAACCGGGTATTTCGCGAGCTTGCGCTGGAGCGAGCGGCGGTGGAGGCCGAGCAGGCGCGCGGCCTGCGAGACGTTGCCGCCGCAGTCGGCGAGCACGCGGTTGATGTGCTCCCACTCGACGCGTGCCAGCGACGGGACGGGCTGATCCAGCGCGGGCGGCCCTTCCGCGCGCGCGAAGGCGGCGAGCAGGTCGTCTGCGTCGGCGGGCTTGGCGAGGTAGTGGGTGGCGCCGAGCCGCATCGCCTCGACGGCG
>Ga0105106_10003427_pt1 | contig 11324 bp, 11 predicted proteins | sample PPLLaktember2015_5_FD_79109 | JGI IMG/M metagenome (GOLD analysis project Ga0105106, IMG submission 79109) | Freshwater sediment microbial communities from Prairie Pothole Lake near Jamestown, North Dakota, USA - PPLs Lake P8 Core (1) Depth... | ecosystem: Environmental > Aquatic > Freshwater >... | reverse complement strand
GCTTGAGCTTCAAAACGCTCCCGTGGTTGGCGCGGATTGGGAGAGATGCGTTCCACAGAGATATGACTGACACTGCCAGGCGAAGCAGGTTCGTCCGAAGGTATCAGAGCATCCAGTCCACGTCCCAAGCCGGTTCGGCGTGTCATAGCATCACCCTTGGATCACAGGGATAGGCAAGCCATCTCGTTCAAGAATCTCTCTCGCGAGTGTATTATACGCTATTGCTCCGGTGGAAGCAGGAGCGTAAATTGAGATCGGCTGGCCATACGATGGCGCCTCTGCCAGGCGCACGCTGCGAGGAATCAGTGTATCAAATACCCGGGTTGGGAAGTGACGTTTTACCTCAGCGACCACATCATTCGCCAGCTTGGTGCGACCATCATACATGGTAAGCACGACGCCGCGAATATGCAAATCAGGGAAAAGCGCACTGCGCACACGGGTGATGGTTTGAGTGAGCTGTCCCAGACCTTCCAGGGCTAAATATTCACATTGTACCGGGATGATGACGCCATTCTGGGCTGCCACCAATCCATTCAAGGTGAGCAATCCCAGGGATGGGGGACAATCGACCAAAATATAGTCGTAGCGCTCGCTCAGAGGGTTGAGAGCTCTTTTCAATCGGCTCTCGCGTGCCAGCTCGGTAACCAGCTCAACTTCGGCGCCTGCCAGTGCCGGCGATGAGGGCAGGATCGATAGCTTCAGGCGTGGATTATGCAGGATATGGTTTGTCGCAGCAGAGGAGCCCAGCAAGGCGTCGTAGGTGCCGCCGCGCACATTGTGCTTATCGATCTTGAGACAGGAGGTAGCATTCGCTTGCGGGTCCAGGTCGATGAGCAACACACGTTGACCATAATATGCCAGGTAGGCGCCCAGGTTTATCGCTGTGGTAGTTTTACCGACTCCCCCCTTCTGGTTTACCAGCGTATAAATGCGCGCCATTGGTCAGAGAACCTCGACCATGCTTTCTTGAATTTCGCTGGATGTTGGAATGCTATCCAACCCCTTACGCGAGATCGAGTACGAAGCGAGTTGGGTGGCAAAGCGCGCCGCTTCCCAGGGATCTCGAGTGGTGTACAAGCGTGTGAAAAAAGCAGCTGCATAGATATCGCCCGCTCCAGTATCATCTACCTTGTTCACACGGGGAGTTGTAAAACGACGCACATCACCATTCCAATACAGGCGCGAACCTTGTTCGGCTTCCGTAACCGCCAAGATGTGACAGGAGGCCGCCATCTCTGCCAGGCGATCTTCCTCGCCGTCCACATCTTCGATGCTCAGTACAGCGGCACCCGCACGTTGCAAGACGAACGCCGATTCGGGCCATTCTGTGGTGAGAACACGCCCTTTTGAATTCCTGGTCCTCAACCATCCTTGCGGGGTTACGCCGATCAGGGCCGTTGGAAAATTCCGCACCAGAGTGGGATCAACTTCCTGTGCAACCGGTCCAAGGTGAACGATCGGCGCAGAATGCCATGGATCGGGCACCAGATTTATTCCCAACGTTGGAGCGATGTGGTGGATGAGTTGAACGCGCCCTTCCGGGGTGGTGATGTTTTCGAAGGTGGTGCTTTTTTCTGTGGGGAAATTGATAATGGGTAGATGGCGCATTGGCCCCATGGGAACTTCCTCACCCCAGGAAGTTACCACGCCCACTCGCAACCCCAAAGCCTGAGCGGTGAGGGCCGCATAAGCTGCTGTGCCTCCAAGGCGCGGGCCATCTGGGCTCAGGTCACAGGTAAGATGACCGATAACCAGATAATCTACCGGTTCTAAACGGGTGAGCTGCTGCATGGGATTAATTATAACGGAAAGCTTACTTGGGAACGATAGTCACTTTTCGGCGCGGGTCCTCCCCAATGCTCTCCGTCTTGACGTTGGGATTTTCCCGCAATTCCAGGTGTACAAGACGGCGTTCGTTGGCGGGCATGGGTTCAAGCACCTGCCTGCGACCTGTCTTAACCGCTTGTTCTGCCATCCGGCGAGCCAGTTGGCGGATTTGTTGTTCGCGGCGTTGACGATAACCCTGCACATCAACGATCAGCGTTATCGGGCGGCTCAATTCTTTGCTGATGATCAAGGATGCGATGTATTGCAGAGCATTTAGGGTTTCTGTCTGGCGACCAATTAAGATACTAAGATCTTTACCGGTAATATCTGCGTGAACGGTCAACCGATTGCGATTCGCATCGGGCTCTCCAAAGTGGGTCGAAACATTGGCGTGCACATGCATCTTCTCTAACAGTTCTTCCAGGGTGTCATGAGTTACCTGCAAGGCAAGGTCTTTCTCGCCTTCATCTTCAAATTCCTCTTCCAGATCAGAGAGAACCGGGGCTGACTGCGAGGCAGAAGTAGGCTTTTCGGGTACTACTGGAACTTCCGCAGGGATATCCGGAGGCAATTGAGGAGCCGGTTGGGGTGGAAGCATTTCAGAGGGTTGGGAGGATTTTATTGCTAAACGGATGCGGGCCTGGCGAGATCCGAGCCCGAACAAGCCGCGGCTGCCCTCATCCAATATTTCAATGTCGACAGCCTCTTGCGGCAAGCCCAGGTCATTCAGACCTTTTTCGATAGCTTCTTCAATCGTGGGTGCAATTACTTCTAAAGTGGCGCGATTTTCCTTCATGGATGCACCTTTCAAGCGCTAGCTTTGCCAGATGGCAATAAGTTACGCCAGTTGATTTTGCCCATAGCGGCATATTGGATAATGGTAAACAGGTTGCTTGCCACAAAATACAATGCCAAACCAGAGGAGAAAGAATAAGCTAACCAACCCATCAGAAAAGGCATGTACAGGTTCATGGCTTTCATCATCTGGGCGCCCTGTTCTCCAGGTTGTGAAGGTGGCGTCATCAGTTTCGATTGCATATAAGTGGTAATGACCACCAGAACAGCCAGGACTGGGATGCCGACTCCAAAGATGATCAAGCGTTCTGGCTGGCTCAAATCCATCCACAAGAAGCGATTATTGAGAGGAATGAGATTGGAGCCATTGATGAAAGGGTAGATATGGGTGGATAAATCCAGGAGCTGGATGGGAGTCACTGCCAGAGCGCGGATGATAGCCTGATACAAACCGATGATGATGGGAAACTGGATCAGAGTAGGCAGACAAGATCCGAGAGGATTAATTCCCATCTCCTGGTATATCTTCATTTGCTCCTGAGCCAGCTTTTCTCGATCTCCCTTGTGCTTCTTTTGAATTTCTTGCCATTTCTTGGACTTTTGTAGTTCCTGCATCGCCTGGGCGCTTTTCATCTGTTGGGCAGTAAGCGGGTAGGTGATGAGTCGCACCAGCAAAGTGAACAAGATGATCGACAATCCAAAGTTCTGGCCCAGGACGCTGTAGATCCAGAGCAATAAATTCACCATCGGGTCAATGATTAACGTATTCCACATGTGTTTACCTCATCCACTACTTCTGGGGTATATAGGCCCATTTTTGATCGCCATTCAAACTGAAGGCGAAAAGCAGTTCATCGATCCCGGTTGGCGCTGCCAGGATCAATTCACCGCTGCTGACTGGAGTGGTGTTGAGTTTGCCTCCAGTAGGCTTACTCCAACGGATATTTCCACTCAGATCCACTGCGTAGAGCGTGCCAGCCTGGCTGGAGAAATAAATGCTCTCCTCGGCTAATAGCGGGGATTCGGAAATTGGCCCGTCGGGTTGAATCTTCCACACGACCTCGCCATCAGAAGCATCCAGAGAGTAAAAGGCCCCAGAGAGATCGCCAAAATATAATTTACCTTCCGACAGGATAGGTCCGCCCCAAACCCAACCCGTGGTGGGCGTACGCCAGATAATTTGACCATTGGCTGCATCGATAGCCAGCAGCTCCTTGGCAAACGTACCAACATACAGCGTGTTATCGGTCCCGTAGGCAGGTTTGCCTACCAATGATCCACCAAGGTCATCGGTTTTCCACTTCTGTAACCCGGTTTGTATACTGATAGAATACAGGCTGTGATCCATCGATGAAAGATACACGCAGTCGCAATCTGGATCAGCAACCGGTGTCGCCCATTGGGCGTCCTCGGTCTTAAACGACCAGCGTAAGTTGCCTTTCATATCGACTGCGTACAAATTGGCGTCGGCATTCGGCGCAAGAATCGTATCTCCTGCCACCAAGGGGCTTCCGATGTAACGATTTTTGGCATTCTTAAAGGACCAGTTTTCGGTGCCATTCTGTGGGTTGAGGCTGTACAGGATATTGTTATAGCCACCTACCAGCAGCTGCCCATCCGGAGATAATACCGGTGAAGCATAAAAGGTTGTCTGGTTATTTGATTCCGCCGGGAAACGCCATTTCTCGCTGCCGTTAGCGAGACTGATGGCATGCACGTGCTGGTTATAAGCCACGTAAGCGGTATCCTGGTCGGCTGCCAACCCAGGCCAGCTGGAGGCAGTCGTTGCTGCTCCGCCTGTGCAGGCGCTCAACAAAATGCTGAGGAGGATCAAGAGAGGAAATAATTGGGTTAGTTTTCGATTCATTGGTTTTAGTGACTGATTTCGTGGCTTGTCCGCAGGTTAGGACAATGGATTACAATCTCAAGGTACAGGATCAAATCCCCCCCGGTTGAAGGGGTTGCAACGCAAAACTCTCCAGGCTGCCATCAGGCTGCCTTTAATCGCGCCGTATCTGTAGATAGCCTGGTAACCATAATGAGAACAACTTGGATAGAACCGACACGTATCGGGGGGAAGGGCGCGGGAAATTGTCCTCTGGTATAAGCGAATGAAGGCCAGCAATAACCAGCGCGGCCAGTTTTCTACCCGAGGGGGAAGATCACGCAAGCGCGGTTCGGGCGTTGTTACGTGTTCGTGGTCCAGGTGGAGATCAGCCGGCATCTTGCTGTTTCACCAGTTTGGCTCTGTTTAGTAGCGAATGCAGAGCCATTTGGGTCTCTTGGAATGTGGCATTAACCATTGGCTTGCGGGCCAGCAGGATGATGTCCCACCCAGGTTGGATCACCTCTCCGTAGGGCTGGAGAGCTGCCCGGATCATTCGCTTTGTTCTGTTACGTTGCACAGCATTCCCCACGGTTCGACCCGCTGCGACGGCAAATCGAGATTGCCCGAGTTCATTCGGAGACATTATCAGCACAATAAGCGGGTGAGTAAGAGATTTTCCAGAGCGCCTCACCCGCTTGAAGTCGGCTGATCCTGTCAGTCGAAACTTGCGTTTCACCTGTTAGAGGGAGCCAGGTCATACCAAGGATCTATCAGTTCGCACGCAATCAACTTTTCCAGTTGATCTTCTTGACGTGGTTATTCATACTCACCGTCAGGCGATAGCGACCTTTTAAACGGCGACTTTTTAAAACTTTTCGACCCGTCGCATTCGCCATACGCGCCCGAAAACCATGAACTCTGACACGACGGCGGATTTTTGGTTGGTAAGTTCGTTTGACCATCCTGAATTCCTATCTCGATAATAATTTGATCATTAATACGGCAGGATTGCGCGCGGCAATCCTGCGAACACGCTTTTCAGACGAAGGATGATTATACACGATGGGTGAAGTTTGGTCAAACCCGGTTTGGCGGTTCTTGGGGAGCGAAGAGGGCTGCCAATTGTTCAGCGCCCTGGTTATCTGTAACCGCCAGAACTTCATCACCCGCTTCGATCGTGGTGATACCGCGCGGTAAAACCACCTTCCCATCCCGAATAATGGCAGCAATCACACAATCTGCGGGCAAATCCAGGTCTTTGATGGCAATGCCCAAGGCGCGGGCATTGTGCGAGATCTTCTCCTCAACCACAGAATATTCGCCGCGCCGCAGCTTGAGCAGCGTCATCATATCTCCCAGCGACATTTCCTCTTCGATGAGACGCGCCATGATCTCCGCGTTGTTCAAAGAGGCGTCTACGTGGAATTTCTCATCAAACAGCCAGGCATTGCGTGGGTTGTTGATGCGTCCTATCGTGCGAGGGACTTTGTAGCGTGAGCGTGCCAGGAAGCATAATGCCAGGTTCTCGGCATCATTAACCGAGCATGCTGCAACTACATCGGCGCGCTGGATGCCTGCTTGTTCAAGGACTGCCGGTGTTGTGAAGTTGCCTTCAAAGATCACCTCGGTGGGAAGCTCACGGTGTAAGCGGGTGAGCACATCTGGGCGATCTTCAACTACGTGCACCTCATGGTCCTGGTTGAGCAGCAGAGTAGCCAGCTGCGTACCGGTGCGCCCTCCGCCAGCGATCAGTACAAACATAGTTATTTCTCCGTGATATTGTTCAGTCTTAGGCGTATTGCTTCGATGCCGAAAAAGGTCGCCCCAACCAGCAGAATATCGCCTTCCGTGAGCTGCGTTTCATGCTTCGGTAAAATGGCGGTTCCGGCGCGGGTTAGTGATACCGCGACACAGTCGCTAGAGGAAATTAATTCACCCAAAAGGTGCCCATCCCAAGGTTGTGTGATAGCAAACTCGTAGATTTCAACCTCTCCGTTTCCAGCGGAGAAAACGGTGTGCATTTCAGCGTGGTAGAGCATCTCTTCCAGTCGCTGGGCGCCCCAACTGGAGGAGCTGATGATCTGAAGACCAAACGTTTCATAGAGGGGTCGATAGACTGGATCGTAATTGCGAACTACGATGTTTTTAATGCCATAAACGCTGCGCGCCAGATGGGATACTACCGCGTTCAAAGGATCAGAATTCGTTACGGCTACCAGTCCATCAGCGGTCTCGATGCCGGCGCGATGGAGAACATCGCGGTTCATCGCTTCACCTTCCACCGTCCGCCCGCGAAAATCGGTGTTCAGATTATTAAATGCCTGCTCGTTTTGATCGATCACCGTTACCTGATGACCTTTTTGAAAGAGGCGGAAAGCCAGCTCTGAGCCTACCCGTCCGCAGCCAACAATGATTATTTTCATAGAAGATATCGCTCCATCGGATCGATGCACGATCAATCCACCTGGTAGGGGACATCGGTGATCACAATGCCCGGCTTAAAAAGCAGTGCCATTCTCAGCCACAGGGCAGCCTGGGTGTGCAGCAGGTTGTGATACCAGCGTTTCGGGACGAACTGGGGGACGACGATGGTAATGATCTCGTTTGCCTGGCGTTGGTTAGCAATCTCCTCAATGTAGTTCAACAAAGGTTCTGCCAACAAACGGTAGGGAGAATCGAGAATCACTAAGCGTACACCTTCTCCCCACATCTGCCATTTTTGTTGAATTCGCTCTGCCTCAGCAGTATCCGTTGAGACGTGGATTGCGGTTACATCTTCCGAAAGATTGCGAGCATAGCGTAGAGCTGCCAGGGAACCGCGGTGAACGCCGCTGATGGGGATAATGACGCGGTGCCGGGGGATGCGCGGCGGCGCGCCATAATTATCTAGAGAAAGCCTTCCAGCCAGGTTGCGGTAATGTCGGTGAATGGCTGAGAAGATGACCACTAACAAAGGGGTCACAAACAGCACGATATAGGCGCCATCCTGGAACTTGGTGATCGCAAATACAAACATAACAACCAGCGTACACACAGCTCCGAAACCATTGACCAGCATTTTCATTCGCCAGCCTGGCTGATAAGTCAGGGTTGAGCCGCGCTCAATAGTTTCTTCTCCCGGGGATAAGCGTCCAATTTTCCGCCAGCGCCGAGACATACCGGCCTGAGAGAGTGTGAAGGACATAAAAACCCCGATGGCATAAAGCGGAATCAAGCGGGTCACGCTGGCCTGGAAGACAATAATCAATAAGCACGCCACCAGCGCCAGAAACACAATCCCGCGCGAGTACACCAAGCGGCTGCCACGATAGGTTAATTGCCTGGGGAGAAAACCATCCCCTGCCAGTAATGCACTCAAGCGCGGAAAATCCGCAAATGCGGTATTGGCTGCCATCACCAGGATGATGGTTGTGGCAGTGATCACTGCCAGATACAGAAATACCTGTCCATCAAAGACGGTAAGCGCTAACTGGGAGATTACCGTCTCCTCTTCAGACGGGATGGCGTGGATGAAACGGGTAATATAGGAAATCCCCAGAAACAACGTGCCCAGTATCAAGGACATCCAGATCAAGGTGATGCCGGCGTTGCGGCTGCGTGGTTCTTTGAAGGCAGTGATGCCGTTGGAGATCGCCTCCACGCCAGTGAGCGCAGTGGTGCCGCTGGAGAAGGCGTGCAGGATCAGAAAGGCGGTAACCCCCTGTAATGCATGGATGGTTTCGAGCGGAGGCGGGTCGATCACGGTGCCCAGTGAACCCGTCAGGATACGGAAAATGCCGGCGCCTACGGTGATGTACATCAAAACCACGAAGAAATAGGTCGGAATGGCGAATGTGAACCCGGATTCTTTCACCCCGCGCAGATTGATCAACATCACGAAGATCACCAACGAGACAGCAATGTGAACACGATATTCAAAAAGGCGGGGGTAAGCAGAGGTGATTTGGGCAACACCCGAGGAGACCGAAACGGCAACGGTAAGGATGTAATCGGTAAGGAGAGCGGAGCCAGCGATCTGCGCGGGCAGCTCTCCCAGATTATCCCGGGCAACGATATAAGCACCGCCGCCACTGGAGTAGGCGTGGATGGTCTGCTCGTAAGAAAGGGTGACGATTGCGAGCAGCAGTACAATCGCTACGGAGATGGGTATAACATAGCCAAAGGCTGCGGTCCCAGCGGCTGCCAGGATGACCAGAATCTCCTGCGTGGCGTAGGCTGTCGAGGAGAGCGCATCGGAGGCAAAAACCGCCAATCCGATGGCCTTTCCAATGGTCTGGTGGGGAGCATCGGCGGTCTGCAGGGGACGACCGATCAACCAGGTTCTAAGGGAACGCGGCGGCTTATATTCAGCAGTACGCTTCAGCACGATCGCGCCGCGGTTTTCTTCATCTATTTTCATGTCCGTTCATCGTCCATTGTTCAATAAAAAGCCCACCGGGGCCCGAACGTGCTACCCGGCGGGCTGTCATCTAGGCTGGGGGTCGAGGATTCGAACCTCGGCATACAGATCCAGAGTCTGCTGTCCTACCACTAGACGAACCCCCAGTGCTTAGCGTGGGAGATTTTACCATGACTAAAGCTGTACGTCAAAGATTCTCTCGTACTGTTATAATTCGCCTATATTTTTCATGAAAAGAGAAGAAGCAATGACCGTAGAAGAGCCCATTCCAAGCACTGATTTTATTCGCGAAATCGTAAAAGAAGATTTACGCACGAATAAGTTCAATGGGCGGGTACAAACACGCTTTCCACCTGAGCCCAATGGTTATCTGCACATCGGCCACGCCAAGTCGATAGCGATCAATTTTGGGATTGCCCAGGAATTCGGAGGCAAGTGTAATCTGCGATTCGATGATACCAATCCGACCAAGGAGGAGGTGGAATACGTCGAGTCGATCATGCAGGATATCCGCTGGCTCGGTTATGATTGGGAAGACCGCCTGTTTTTCGCTTCAGACTATTTCGAACAGCTTTACGAGTGGGCGATCAAGCTCATCCAAAAGGGCAAGGCTTACGTTTGCGACCTCAGCGCGGAAGAAGTGCGTCAATACCGAGGGACGCTGACCGAGCCGGGCAAGGAAAGTCCGTATCGCAACCGCACCGTAGAAGAGAACCTGGACTTGTTCACGCGCATGCGGGCCGGAGAATTCCCGGATGGCGCCCGTACGCTGCGCGCCAAGGTCGATATGGCTTCTGGGAACCTGAACCTGCGCGATCCAGTGCTCTACCGCATCCTGCATGAGAGCCACCACCGCACGGGTGATAAATGGTGTATCTATCCGATGTACGATTACGCCCACGGGCAATGTGATTCGATTGAAGGGATCACGCATTCGATCTGCACGCTGGAGTTCGAGGACCACCGCCCACTGTACGACTGGTTCATGGACGAGCTGGAAATTTTCCACTCCCAGCAAATAGAATTTGCGCGCCTCAACCTGACCTATACCGTGATGAGTAAACGTAAACTCCTGCGCCTGGTGAAGGAAAAGCGCGTGGCGGGGTGGGATGATCCGCGCATGCCTACCTTATCGGGGCTGCGCCGGCGTGGCTACACCCCGGAGGCGATCCGGGATTTCAACGAGCGGATTGGTGTGGCGAAGAACAACAGCACCGTAGATATCGCTCTGCTGGAACACTGCCTGCGCCAGGATCTGAATCGCCGTGCGCCGCGCGCCATGGGGGTACTGCGTCCGCTCAAGGTGGTGATCGATAATTACCCGGAAGATCAGGTAGAAGAGATGGAGGCGATCAACAATCCCGAAGACGCCTCGATGGGCACGCGCCAGCTGCCTTTCTCGCGCATCCTGTACATCGAGCAGGAAGATTTTCGTGAGGAGCCGCCGCCCAAGTATTATCGTTTGGCGCCTGGTCGCGAAGTGCGCTTGCGTTACGCGTATTTCATCCGTTGTATGGGTGTGGTTAAGGACGAGAAATCCGGCGAGGTGGTGGAAATCCACTGCACTTACGATCCGGAAACGCGCGGCGGCGACGCCCCTGATGGGCGCAAGGTGAAGGCTACCATCCACTGGGTCTCGGCAGCCCACGCTTTGCCGGTGGAGGTGCGTCTATATGACCGGCTCTTCACCAAAGCCGATCCCAACGAGACGCCGGAGGGCGAGGATTTTACCGCCAACCTCAACCCGGATTCCCTGGAGGTCTTACCGGCATGTTTGACTGAGCAAAACCTGGCGGGCTCCCCAGCGGGGTATATCGTGCAGTTCGAGCGCCAGGGATACTTCTGCGTGGATCCCGATTCGACCAAGGATAAGCTGGTATTTAACCGGGTAGTGTCCCTGAAAGATACCTGGGCCAAGATCGAAAAAGCCCAGCAATAGGGTTCTTCTTTTGGAAACAATGAGGGTGTGTATGACAGCAGGCTTTTCATACACACCCTATTTTCTTTGGGTGAAATCTCCTTGCCCGCCTTCTTCCACCCAAAAGGAATAAGGATAATCCGGGTAGAGCACTTGAATATCTGCCACTTCCTGTTCACACACTGCATGGGATTCAGGCGCCGATCCTTGCGCAGCGACGAGGCGCCCACTCAGACGAGGATCGCTCCAGTGCAGGCGGTTCACATAGCCTAGACGATAAAACTCATTACCCCCCTGATAACACCAGTCCTGCCCGAAGATGACGATAGGTTCTGGGAGGAGGAAGTTATCTTGAGGGACTAACTGTCGAAGATATTGTGGGTAATCTCCTTCGCGGGCGTGATAACGCTCTACCGCGAGCTTGACCTGTTCGGCGCGCTGTTCGGTGAGGTGCCGGAAGTCAACCCTCTGCCTCTGGGCGGAGACTGCTATCAGTGTAGCTGCGATGACCAGCGCGTAACCAGACCCCACCAACAGGAAAACAATAACCCAAT
>Ga0105106_10003426_pt1 | contig 11325 bp, 10 predicted proteins | sample PPLLaktember2015_5_FD_79109 | JGI IMG/M metagenome (GOLD analysis project Ga0105106, IMG submission 79109) | Freshwater sediment microbial communities from Prairie Pothole Lake near Jamestown, North Dakota, USA - PPLs Lake P8 Core (1) Depth... | ecosystem: Environmental > Aquatic > Freshwater >... | reverse complement strand
GGCGGATCAGTATCTGTAAGTATATTTGCAAAACACCGCACTGCCCGCCGTGCCTCGGAGAGGCCCTGAGGCGGGGGACCATCCTAAAATAGGATGGTTTAATGATTTTCATGGTTCGGGTGCGAACTCCCGTTAATGCCCGTTTCAACAGAGCCCTTTGATTAAAGGTTCATAATTGAGGACACAATGCAACAAGCCGGATAGAATGAATGTCAATGCCGTATTCAGAAGGTGTTGATCTGGACAGATGCATTTAAAAATGTGAATACAATACATTATTCAAATCATATCAATATAAGAGTGTAATCTCAGGAGGTCATGCATATATGAGAACGGCGTTAATTGTGTTAATCGTACTATCCGTACTTGTAATCAGTCCAGTCGTCGCGATCCAGAAGCCCGAATTAGTTATTAACGGTGTCGCGGTAAATCTTGAAGAAAACCCGGGAGTTTCCGCATCTGTTCGAGGGAACGGTGATACTAGTGAGCATATCTATCAGCTCAGTACGCCCATTAAAACTGATGAATACGAAATTGTGTATCTTTCTGTTACCTTTAAGCAGGATCCTTTTATCAGTTATTCTACTGCGGTCATTGATCTGGGTGATCCAAGCACATTCAATTTTACCTTTAATTCGCCAATCAACCCCTTGGTTGCCGGCCCTAACCTGGTCCGAAGTTCCATGTCACTGAGTGCAACTGATGGCGGCAGTGATGGAGTTACGATAACTGCTCTTGCTCCTCCAGCGTTAATTCCGGTTGATTCGGACGGGATAACTGAACTGCAGGTTACGACGGTTTCTGATGGATCGGTCCAGAACAACATCGGGCTCGATCTTGGAGGACCCGGTGAAACTTTTCCCCCATCGTCGCAGTCAGCCGTCTGGGGACCCTTTAACGAAGGATCTATTTCAGGACCTGTTTCAGGAACTGGCTGGAATAGCCTTCAGCTGGATATCAATTTCCAGGGAAGTGGAGGCGGGGATATTTATACGCTGAGCGGCCGCAGTGATGTAATTGTCCCAACAAAAATCGGCGTAGTCAGGAACAGCAATACCTGGTTACTGGATGCATCCGGGAACGGAGCATACGGCGCCGGGGATCTTGCGTATGTTTTTGGCAAAGCCGGCGATGCGTACATAACCGGGAACTGGAACACTGACGGCAAGACCGAGATCGGAGTAGTCCGGAACAATAACACCTGGTTACTGGATAATTCCGGAAATGGAGCGTATGGAGCCGGAGATCTTGCGTATGTTTTTGGTAAAGCCGGTGATGTGTATATAACCGGGGACTGGAACAATGATGGCAAGACCGAGATCGGCGTAGTCAGGAACGGAAACACCTGGTTACTGGATGCATCCGGGAGCGGAACATACGGCGCCGGGGATCTTGCGTATGTTTTTGGCAAAGCCGGCGATGTGTATATAACCGGGGACTGGAACACTGACGGCAAGACCGAGATCGGGGTAGTCCGGAACAATAACACCTGGTTACTGGATAATTCCGGAAATGGAGCGTATGGAGCCGGAGATCTCGCGTATGTTTTTGGCAAAGCCGGCGATGTGTATATAACCGGGGACTGGAACAATGACGGCAAGACCGAGATTGGAGTGGTCAGGAACGGAAACACCTGGTTACTGGATGCATCCGGGGACGGGGCGTATGGAGCCGGAGATCTTGCGTATGTTTTTGGCAAAGCCGGGGACGTGTACGTGACGGGGAAGTGGAGTTAAAAACTTAATAATAAGTCCAATTTTTAAATTAAACCGGATAATGATTTATTTCAGGAATTTATTACAGATTAACATTTTTAGGCTTTATTGAATTCCTCACAATATTTTTCTCAACGCTCTTGGGGGCCACGGCACGGAATGCCTCCGCCCCCGCCGCTGTGGCAACCCCTCTAGAGCGATAATTCCCGTGAGAGTAATACGACACCATCGTAAAGCGCAGGGGCGGTTCGGGGGGACGGGCACTGTCCCCTCCGATAATAGGTGATTCGCAATTTATTGAAATCTTAGGGTTTCCCATGAAAATTACACAATCCCGGTAATTTCGGGAAGTGGCAATCCCGTTGTGATGACCTGCGCCGCCCCCGAAGGGACGCCCCCGCGGCGCTTCAATTACCTGAAAATTCCGCTCAATTTTCATGGTTGGGTGAGAACCATTCAACGTTCATGCCCGTTTCAACAGAACCCATTTTTTAAGAATTGAACCATCATGAAATGCCGGATTCCATGAAAAAGGGTCAGATTTTTTTATTGTGATAATCGGGAGTATTCAGGAAATCACCGTTGATAATTGCTCAAAAAATGCATTAACAGGCTCTGTCAGATAACAGATCATCAATGAAATGCCTCAGGAGGGAATAACGGGAAAATATGTTTTGTGAAATACAAGTTCCCGAAGATCGACAGGGAGAGGACGATGGAGTTGCCGGTCTCAGTGACTTGATCCCTGATAAGCCCAATCCAGACTCCGTTTTATCCATCGAACGATTTCATTTTAAATCCTTTCAGACATTCAGTGGTGTAGTAGTATTGCTACGATGAGAGAACCGCCTTTCTTTCCTCCAGGAGAAGTCTGTTAAAACAGAGAATGGATATATTCAGGAAATCCAGATTCGATAGCGTTCTCTTTTCAAAAAAATGATCTCTGCAGACTAATTTCCGGTTCTTATCAAGCAGCGTGGAAATCTCAGGGGATCCACGATATATTCATCAACCGTTCTTTTTCAAAGAAGAGGAAATCTTCGCTAAACAAGAAAAATTTATCCCATTTGTAAGAATATAATAGGTGTTGTTTGCTTTATTTTGGAGTGCAGATGTCTATTGAAAATAACCGTGTCAGTATAGTAATCCCTGCATATAACGAAGAACATTCTCTTGGGAAAATTCTCTCAGATTTACAATCTCTCGAGTACCATTTCGAAATTCTTGTAATCGATGATGGTTCTACGGATAAGACTGCTCAGGTCGCTGAATCGCATAATGTCCGGGTGCTGCGCCATCCTGTGAATAAAGGATACGGTGCTGCATTGAAAACCGGTTTCAGGAATGCTAACGGAGAATACATTTTTCTCATGGATGCAGATGGTCAGCACAAAGTTCTGGACATCGTCAGATTGCTTGAATATATCGGTCAGTACGACATGGTCATCGGTGCCCGGACGAAACAATCAAAAATTACCCTGAACAGAAAACTTGCACAGTATGTAATGAAAAAAACAGCAAATTATTTATCCGGTCAGGACATTCCCGATCTCAATTCCGGGTTTCGGGTGATAAAAAAAGAACCGGTAATGGAATATATTCACATTTTACCGAACGGTTTTTCTTTCACAACAACAATAACGCTGGCGATGCTGATGGGAGGGTATAATCTCAAATATGTTCCCATTGAAACTGAAATACGGGTCGGGAAAAGTAAAATAAAGGCATTCCGGGATGGATCAAATTTTATTTTATTAATTTTAAGAACCGTTTCTTTATTCAATCCATTGAAAGTCTTTTTACCCATTTCCGGATTACTGATGATTCTTGGTATAATTGACCTGTTATACGAAATTATCTTTTATTTTAATGTGTCAAGTGCTTCGATTCTTCTCATAACCTCATCAGTTATTGTATTTTTCTTCGGGCTGCTTGCGGATCAGATCTCTGCGATAAGGAGGACGAATAAATGAGTACTGTTTCAAACCCCTGTGTCGATATTTTATTTGTAAACCCTCCATCACCGGATGGGCGTATATATATCAGGGATATTGACAGGTCGGGCCGTTACAGCAGGGAAGACACTCTATGGCCTCAGTCCAATCTTGCTTATCTTGCGGCGGCGGTGTCTGATAAATATTCTGTCGATCTGGTTGATTGCATTGCTGAAAAAATGGACTGGTCTGGTTTCAGGAATTATGTTAAAAATAAAAAACCCCGCTATATCGTCTCCAATGTAATATCATCAATCGTCACCAACGATATAAAAACCGGGGATATCGCTCACGAATTAAACGCGAAACTTATTGCAATTGGTCCCCATGTTACTGCTCTCCCGTTAGAATCCCTGAATACCTTTCAGGAAATAGACTATGTTATTATCGGAGAAGCAGAAGAGAGTCTCCGGGAGTTGATTGATGCTGTCGAATCGGGAATGCCGCTTTCTGATGTGAAAGGGATCGGATTCAGAAAAGATACAACCACTGCGTACGTTACCGAAAAGAGACAACCCATCGAGAATCTTGATTCTCTTGCGTATCCCCGCCACGATCTTCTCCCCCTTGAAAAATATTCTCTACCGTTCATCGGAAAAAAATACACCTTTGTGATGACCAGCAGGGGATGTCCTTTTAACTGCATTTTTTGCCGATCTCCGGTGATGTGGGGCAAAAAAGTCAGGAAACGAAGTCCCCAGAATATCATTGGGGAATTGAAGGAGTTGAAATTGCTGGGTATTGATAACATCATTTTCCATTCCGACACGTTTACGCTTGATAAAAAATGGACACTCGATCTCTGCCAGAGAATTATTGACGAAAAATTACGTATAAGGTGGATTGCGAACAGCAGAGCAAATACTATCGATAAAGAGATGCTTTCCATGATGAAGAAAGCCGGATGCTGGATGATAGCATATGGTTTCGAATCCGGCTCCCAGGAAATTCTTGATCTGGCGAAAAAAGAGATTACCATAGACCAAATCAGAAATGCGGCAAAATGGACGGATGAAGCGGGTATCAAAATCTGGGGGTACTTTATCATCGGACTACCTGGTGAAACAAAAGAGACGATCGATCAGACCATACACCTGGCAAAAGAGTTACCTTTGTATATTGCCAATTTTGCAATTGGAGCCCCATATCCGGGGACAGAGTTTTTCCGGATGGCAAAAGCAAACAACTGGCTGGTCTCCGAGGAATGGGAAAAATTCGATCAAAATTATTCTGCCGTCGTGAATTATGAATCCTGCTCGTCTGAGGATATTGTTAACGGAGTACGAAGATCCTATAAGGAATATTATCTCAACCCGATGACCGGTATCAGGATTATGTTATCCGTCAGGAGTCTTAAGGATATCAACGGACTATGTAAAACGGGATTCAAACATATAAAAATGATATACGGATATGATAAATAAGCGATTATCGGATGAAATATCCATTCAGGATTCCGTTGCCGGCAATTACAATAACGTACGCTATAAAAAAAAGTATTCCGAGGAATATCAGAAACGATGGTTTCTTACCATGGTCCATCTGATCAGGAATAAAGGATTGCTCCTCGATAACGGGTGCGGGGTTGGTTACCTTGCACACTTTTTTCCACCCGGCTCAATCATCGGAATTGACATCTCCATGGGAATGCTCGGGCAGGCACGATCCAAAATTACCGATCTCGTGCGGGGAAACAGTCAGCATCTGCCTTTCGGAGATATGACATTTGATGTTATCGTATGCAGATCTCTTCTTCATCACCTGCCCGAACCGGAAAAAGGAATTGTAGAAATGAACCGGGTCCTGAAATCAGGAGGGGAAGTCATATTTGCTGAGCCAATCGAGTCCGTTATCAGCTATATACCGCGGAAATTCTCAAAAAAAGAAGAGCATTTTTCGGAAGTTCATAAAGATTTTAAAAGGAAAGACCTTCTTTCTCTCATTGAAAAAGATTTTACCGTCGAGCATATCCAGCACTTTGGTTATATTGCCTATCCGGTCCTGGGATTTCCCGATATTGTGGATCCCCTGAAAAAAATGCCTTTTCAGAATGCCATATCAACGCTCCTGATTACTCTTGATGATCTTCTGGGCAAAATCCCCTTCTTCAACAGGCAATCGTGGGGGATTATTGTAAAAGCACGGAAACGAAGCTAAGCATGACACACGGATGGAAATGGGTAATCAGGTTTTCCGGGCTGATCATTTTTGGAATTATTCTGTTCAGCATCAATATACCGGCAACAGTTCAGATTCTTCTTGGTGCCAATCTTATTGTCCTTACCCTGGGATTGCTTCTTATCGTCCCACAAATTTTCATGAGGGCGTGGAGGTGGCATCTCCTGATGAAGATGCAGCATATCGAATTTCCCTGGAAAGACGCAGCCCTTGTCTACTATGCTGGTTTATTCATCGGGACGATCACTCCAGGAAGGCTGGGGGATTTTATTAAAGTACAGTACCTGCGTGACGAAGGGTATAGCTTCGGGAAGTCTTTTTTCAGCGTGCTCCTCGACCGGTGTTATGATCTTGCGGCATTACTTTTCGTGGGGTATATCAGCATTATTTATTTCATCCAGCATTTTTCCGACAGGATATTTATTATTTCAACTATTCTTGTTCTTATCCCTGTAACTGGTATCTTCCTTTATGTCTCAGGATTCATTCCAAAGGATCGCGTTACTCATCTTATTCTCTACCTGTCACCGGTTCGGTATCGGGACCTGCTTTCAAAAACACTGCAGGATTTTTTTGCCGACTTTTCTCTGGTGCAGACCAGACCTCTCATTAATGCATTCCTGATAACCGCTGCGACGTGGATTTTATACTATATCATGGCGTACTGTTTTGCTCTTGCACTGGCAATTCCCATATCTTTTTTATATCTTGTCGGCTGCGTTTCAATTTCTGCTTTCATTACCTTACTCCCGGTTTCCATTTCCGGGATAGGTACCCGCGATGCGACGTTTATCCTTCTCTTTGGATATGCAGGGATCTCCGGTGAGTCTGCAGTAGCGTATTCGATGCTGGTTCTTTTTATGTATGTCATCAATGGATTCATCGGATTCGTCGCATGGCAAAAGAAACCCATCCAGGTGAAATTATCGAGCGAGTGAATCAATCATTTTCATTATTCGATTTTTCCAGGAGAGGAGTTACCTTTGAGAAATAGGTGCAGGTCTTCGCTTCAGTTTGTATTCTGTGGCTTCGGAGCTCCTCCGGAATTCTGGAAAAAGATCCGGTACCCCCCCTCCAGGAACGAGTTCACCAGGAACCCAAACAGCGAAAGCAGATAAATCAGCATCTGTGGAATGGTTGTTTAGTTCCCAGATGAATGGCGATAATCACCCGGGCACGGCTTCAGGATGACATCAAGACAGTTCGTATGGAAGACCCGATGATCCAGCTGGCACATACCTCGTGACTGCTTGGGCAAGGATTGGGATACCGGATGAACCTGCCATATGATACCGGAAATCAAGGCATTTCAACGGTGTGATACGTATCGATATTATCAAAGACTGGATCACCGGTAACCGGAGGTATTTCTGAAGAGGAAATAATCGCTCTGGATACTGGTTGTGCTGATTTACTGCAATATCGATTCACTGCCTGGCTGAAAAGACAAATATTTCTGAAATTTATAAAATTCTGATTTTCCGTTTGTCAGAAAGGGTGGTTATCTGAAGAATTTGTTCCTTTTAACTTTGCATGTAAATTGGTGTTGTTTTTCAAACTAATGGGGCAATTTCTTTTGAATCCACATGTCACACACCATTATTGCACATGCTGAGATTATCGTTAAAAAAATGTATACGAAAAGAGATTTTGAATAATTTATCAGGAAAATGGCGTGAGTCAGGAAAACATAATAGGAGAGAGATGATGCGTAGAAGATCATTGAATTCGTATAGAGTGTTTTGGGATACCGGTTAATTTGCATAATAACTATCCCGAATGCAAAGGGGAATATCTGGATCATTACATTTGGGAACACTGGAGAAATTGAGAGCAGTAATGGCTTAAACCATAGTAAAGGGCAGGTGGCCGGACTGGTGAAATACAGTGCGTATCCAATTGCCGTTATTATTCCGGAAAAGGATAAAATAAGGACGGAATTTTTTTTAAGTCCTTCAGATAAAAACGGAAACAGCAATGATAATCCGAAAATTAAAACAATGTAATACCCGGGAGGGTTAATCGCATTTACTCCCGGATTATTGATATACAGCAATAATGCACTGAACTGCAGAAAAAATTGAAACAGGGTTTCGTTCAGATATCCGGGTAATAATACAAGACCTAATACCAGACTTAACCAGTATGCAGGATATAATCTGATAAACCTGTGATAATAAAATTTGAACAGGTGTTTTGTTGTTTTTATCGTACTATGGGTATACTCAAGAATCGATCCGCTGATTAAAACAAAGAGTGTGGTACCGATAAAACCAAAAAAATTCAAAGCACCAATCCTCAGAAAAACGGCGAAATGAAATGATACAATAAGTGTTATTGCGATAATTCTCCCCACATCAAAAAAAAGCAACCGTTGTTTCATGTAACGTCCCTTTCAATTCTCGGGTTCATCCAGTAGGCCCAGTCATAACTGTTGTTATTTTCCGGCCCGGCTGATGTAGCAAAGCTGATCCTGGTATCGTTGCCTGAACAGGTATCAAGAGGTACAGAATAATACAGCCACTTCCTGACTGCAACATTATTCTTCGGGTCAATGTACTGTGAGAAAAGTCGCGTTTCATTATCACCGGCCTGGCAATAAACCTCATAGGTAACCCCATCTCCCATTGACGGGTCCCATACGCGCTCATCCAGTCCGATTCCGAAGGTGAGATGAGAGCCTTCAGGTATATCGAGATGGTAATTCGTTCTGATAATACCGTTTGAAAGCGGATGTTCATAGAGTAATTCCTGTCTGAATAAAACCTGAGGGGGAGGAACATCTCCACGATCGTCAGCTTGAGGAATTACATTTCCGGTACGGGGATCTCTGACTTCAATCGAATCGATGTCCCGTACCAGTATATCAGGAACCGCAACATCCCGGACCCACATTTCAAACTGGGGCTTCATGGTGAGCAGAGTGTAGTTATTTTCTTTAAGGACATTTCTGAGATCCTGCCGGTTCCAGGGACTTTGTTGGGTTTCGTTCGGGACGAATGCTACAACCTTTGGATTCAATTCCTGAATTCGTGCAAGATCGGGAATGTCGTCAACAGGATTCTGGGTGAGCTGCCGATCGGCGTAATACGGGATAGGATATAACAGACCAATAACACAGATATAGTCTCCCGGTTTTGTCCATTCGTTAATGCGTGAACCGAAATAATATGCTTCGTAACTCTTCCCTTCGTGAAATGAAATTAAACTCTGGACCGAAAGGGAGATAAAAAGAATAAGAAGGACAATGCTTCCCATTTTAACCAGAATTGAAATTAAACGCCCTTTCAGGGTGAAGGAATAAAGAGACGACAAGGTGTATCCTGCATAGAGGGATATTCCCGGGATTAAGTAGTACATCTGCCACTCGTGAGTAAAGGTTGACTCGAGAAAAATAAAGAGATATGAAAATCCGAAAAGTAAGAGTGCCGGAGGAATCAACCGTTTTGTCGTCAGATCCTGGCAGGTGATTTGTTTCTTTCTGAATATATATATCGAGAGAAATACGCCGATGGCGGCAAGAATTATTGCAAGGGAAAAATTTAACCATATTCGGGTGATTATCCGGGAATACAGATCAGGATTTCCGATGAATGCCGGAATATTACTGCGGAACAGGAGGTGTGAAAACCAGTCAGAAACCCCGGACTTATAACCAACAATACTGTTTTTCAGGAAAAGGTATCCTGCAGCGACTCCGCATCCGAGAAAAAATAAAAGAACAGTGATGCCGATTTTTTTCCGGGTTATCAACGAAATCAGAACGAAAAACGGTAATACCAGGAAAAACGGCCAGTCCGTCATTCCACCAAGAACTACGGCGGCAACCGCGATAAAGAGATAATTATTGCTGGAAGTTTCATCCCATATGAGATATGCCCAGGCAAACAGGAGAATGAAAAAGAGCACAGCCGGTTCAAAATTCACGATTCTTCCAAAGTACGCTGACATCGGGATGAATGACGTGATGAATGCGCTGAAAAGTGCAGCTCGTCGGTCCCATGTACGATCGGCAATAGCAAAGATGAGAATAATGGTTCCCAGGGAAAAAAGGATCGGTATAATCCGTGCGCTCCATTCATGGATACCGAAAAAAAAGTATGAGATGGCAATAACGATCTGCAGGAGTGGCGGATGGCTGAGGTGGTAGATGTTCTGACCATTGATAACAGAAATAACTGAGACAAAATGCGTCTGAGCAAACCCGTATATGAAATGGTTTTTAGCGATAATTTCCTGGAATGCAATTTCCCATGTTTTACAATAAGGGAGGGTAATCTCATAGCACCGGACCAATGTCGCAAAGAATAAAATCAGGATTAGTACGAGGGCTGATTGATATTTTTTAATGAGATCTGTCCGATTTGAAAGCATTACTCTTCACAGGAAAACATCTACGCTCGTTTTCGTATCCAGTTCCAGGTTTTCGATATTCCCTCCTGAAGTGATGTAGCAGGCAACCATCCTGTTTCACGCGTTACTCTTGAAATGTCCAACACAATTCTGGACAGGTAAACTCCTGTTGATTCATGATAGACCGGGGTCAGATTGGTTTTTGTAACTGAAGACATGCATGCAATTAATTCATTCAGGGAGGTCCCGGTTCCGCTTCCGATATTAAAAATTTTAAATTTGGAATTTGAATGCATAACTGCCAGTGTAGCCTTTATGGCATCATCAATGTAGATGTAATCCCTTACTGAAGAACCGTCTCCATAAATAACCGGACTTTCACCATTTTTTATCTTGTTGAGAAATATCGGGATTACCCCCTGGTTGCCAAGGGGATTCTGGCGCTCTCCATAGGGATTCGAATAACGGAGAATACAATAATCCATGCCATATGTCTGATAAAAAAAATCCAGGTACTTTTCAATTGCCAGTTTTGAAATCGCATAGGGATTTGTCGGATGTAATGGTGCATCCTCGTTAACGGATTTTCCGAACGTCTCCCCATAAATGGTGCCTCCGGATGAGGGGAAAAAAATTTTTTTTACATCAGATTCAATTGCTTTCTGGAATACATTGACACTTCCTGCCAGATTTGAAGTTATATCAAAGAGGGGATCTTTTATCGCCGAGGCCGGAGTTGTTGTAGATATATAGTGAAAAAGAAATTCCGCCCCCTCCAATGCTGAAGAGATATCGTTTTTGTTTAAAAAATCTCCTTTTATCAATGTTACTTTACCGTCAATCCGGTCTAAATTCTTCGTTCCGTTTTTTAACGAATCAAAGATGCTTACCTCATATCCCCTGGCAACCAGCTCCTCAGCAAGGTGAGAGCCGATAAATCCATTCCCCCCAAAAATTACACACTTTGTCATTTTGATCCTTGATCTAGGTAATAATTTGTCATGCTCTTTATTAAACATAAATATCGTGAATTTGCACAGGACATTTCAGTTATTTTTTTATCCCTGGAAAATACGAGTCTTTTT
>Ga0105106_10003425_pt1 | contig 11327 bp, 7 predicted proteins | sample PPLLaktember2015_5_FD_79109 | JGI IMG/M metagenome (GOLD analysis project Ga0105106, IMG submission 79109) | Freshwater sediment microbial communities from Prairie Pothole Lake near Jamestown, North Dakota, USA - PPLs Lake P8 Core (1) Depth... | ecosystem: Environmental > Aquatic > Freshwater >... | reverse complement strand
TTAAACTCACGAATTTGATTGGAGTGCGCCATACCACGCGATTTGAGCACGTACAATCCTCTGTTGCGCTCACCTCCAATTTCAATGTCACGGAGAAGCAACCATGTATCTATCAAAGATGAGATGTAAACATCGGTGAGCTCCAGACTATCTCCGGCGGTTGTGAGACTTGTGAAGAATGAAGTTATCCGCTTCATCTTCAAGAAATCTACAAGACGCAGCAGCATGGTCTTGACATCGGTTTGGTTCTCTCCTGTAACGAACGCATTAATCGGGTCGAGAATCACGATCTCAGGATCAAATTTATTGATCAACTTAATGCTCGTCGTCAGGTGGGTTTCCAAGCCATAGTGAGTCGGACGGGTTGCATGAAACTGAAGCAACCCTTTTTTTATCCAAGGCTCCAAATGCAGTCCAATCGAACGCATATTGCGCACGAGCTGGCTTGGGGATTCCTCGAACGTGAAAAAGAGAACGCGTTCTCCTCTCTTGCATGCCGCATCAACAAACTGCGAGGCGATGCTCGTCTTGCCTGTGCCGGCGGTGCCTGAAACGAGTACTGTGCTGCCGCGGAAGTAACCTCTGCCGGCGAGCATTGTGTCAAGACGCGGAATGCCAGTGGAAATTCGTCCGCGGGATGAGGAGTGGTTCAGGCCCAGGGAGGTGACTGGCAATACAGAAAAACCATCTTCATCAATGAGGAATGGATACTCATTCGTGCCGTGTGTCGAACCGCGATATTTGACAATTCGCAGGCGTCGTACGGAAGATTGATCGTTGACTCGATGATCGAGCAAGATAACACAATCGGAGATATACTCCTCCAAACCATGACGCGTCAAGGCGCCTTCGCCTCGCTCTGCAGTAATTATTGTTGTCACGCCTTTCCTTTTCAGCCAGCGCAACAACCGTCGCAGTTCAGCACGCAGCATATCAGGACTGGGCAACTCGGAGAAGAGAGATTCAATAGTATCCAGCACAATACGCTTGGCACCGATGCTTTCAATTGCGTCTTGTATCCTGATGAACAGACCGACCAAATTGTACTCATCGCCTAGTTTAATTTCGCCCCGTTCTATGCGAATATGCTCAATCCTGATCTTTTTGCGCTCTACGAGACTGTCCAAATCGAAACCCAACGAAGCGACGTTTGCTGTGAGTTCGTTCGCAGTTTCCTCGAATGAAACAAAGACGCCCTTTTCATTGCATTGTGTTGCTCCGTAGACGAGAAACTCCATGGCGAAGAGGGTCTTCCCGCAACCCGCGCCACCGCAAACCAGCGTCGCTCTGCCTCTGGGCAATCCCCCGTTCGTAATTTCATCCAACCCTTGAATAAATGTGGGGGATTTTGGAAGGACACCATTGTGAGGTAGTGATTTTATGTTCTTCATGAAATTGTATCTCCAGATTCTCTCAGCGACCCATTACGTGCCGCGTTGTGCAAGGCCATCGCCAATGTGAGCTGCGCGAGTAGATGGCTTGCAGGACACCCCTCTCCGACCGGAGAGCCGTGCGTGTTGGGCCTGAGGCAGTATAACAGACAGAACGCAATAAGGAATCAACCGAAAGGATGAAAGAGTGGTTAATCCCCGAAATGAGGATCATTTTCCCCCCTCTGAGGACGTTGTGAGAGAAGTGAATGAAAATGCGGATGTTTGGGGGTAAGCGAGAAACGAGGCGCCACATTCGAATCCTTGACTCTTACCATGGGGAGAAGTACTTTAGACACGACAGCCTCAGCATCCGTGTCCAGAGCGTGTCCATTATCGCTGGAATTGCCGGGTTACATGAAAGTCCTTGACGCCATGCGAGCCACCTTCTCCTTTTGCATCGCAGTCCTCTTCGCCTCCTTCATCGCACAGGCACAGCCCGTTCACGTCATTACCCTTGACGCCACAATCAACCCGGCCACTGCAGATTTCATACACCGGAGCATCGAGCGTGCGGCGGAAGACGGGGCACAGTGCCTGGTGATCAAGCTCAACACCCCGGGAGGGTTGCTCAAATCTACACGGATCATCGTCAGTGATCTTCTGACCGCCCGCATCCCGGTGGTCGTCTACGTCTCCCCCTCGGGCGCACAAGCGGCATCCGCCGGCACCTTTATCGCTCTCGCTGCCCACATCGCAGCGATGGCGCCCGGCACTAACATTGGGGCCGCACACCCGGTGGGCATGGAAGGCGGCGAAAAAGACTCTATCATGAATGAAAAGGCGACGAACGATGCCGCCGCATTTATCCGGACTATCAGCGAAAAACGTCACCGCAACGTGCGCTGGGCCGAAGAAGCCGTCCGCAAGAGCATCTCCATCACTGAGACGGAAGCGCTGAAAGACTCCGTTATCGATCTCGTCGCACCGAATGTGCAAACGCTCCTCAGAGACATTGACGGGAAAACCGTCACGGTGGGCGAGGAGAAACGTACGCTTCGCACAGCGGGAGCTACAATCGAAGAGAAGGAGATGGGCTGGAAACACCGCCTCCTGGATCTCCTCAGTGATCCCAACATCGCCTACATATTCTTTCTGCTCGGTGTGTACGGACTGCTTTTTGAACTCTATAACCCCGGTTCGGTTCTGCCTGGTGTCGTCGGCGCGATCTCCTTGATCCTCGCATTCTACTCGCTGCACACACTTCCTGTAAACTATGCCGGTCTGGCACTTATTATCGTAGGTATCGTCCTGTTTATCCTCGAGATAAAAATCACCAGTTATGGCCTTCTGACAGTGGGGGGTGCCATCTCATTGCTGCTGGGGTCAGTTATGCTTATCAATTCCGAATCTGCACTCGAGTTCGTCAGCATTTCCTGGAGCGTCATCATCCCTTCGGTCATCGTCACGGTGTTGTTTTTCGTCTTCGCAATTGGCATGGGGATCCGCGCGCAACGCCTCAAGCCGGTTACAGGAGTTGAAGGACTGGTGGGCGAGACCGGCACAGCGCTCCAGAACCTTTCGCCGACCGGGCAGGTGCGGATTCATGGAGAAATATGGAGCGCCACAACCTCCGGCGATACGATACCTGCAGGCTCCCCGATCGAGGTCATCCGGGCAGAAGGCCTGCAACTTACCGTGCGGCAGCGTCCACATTAGGCTTCGGAAAGGAATACTGTTATGGAATCCTTCAGCATCGTCCTGTTCATCATAATCCTTTTTGCTGTCATCATCATATCAAATGCCGTTCGGATCCTGCGCGAGTATGAACGCGGCGTCATCTTCCGGCTCGGCCGGCTGATCGCCGTAAAGGGGCCGGGAATCATATTCCTGATCCCGCTCGTCGACAAGATGGTCAAGGTCAGCCTCCGCACCGTGGTGCTCGACATTCCACCACAGGATGTCATCACGAAGGATAACGTCTCTATCAAAGTCAACGCGGTGGTCTATTTCCGCGTCGTAATGCCCGACAAGGCCATCGTGGAAGTGGAGAACTTTCTCTTCGCCACTTCGCAGCTCTCGCAAACCACCCTGCGCAGCATCCTGGGTCAGTCATCACTGGATGAGCTCCTTGCCGAACGGGACAAGATCAACTCCGAGCTCCAGAAGATCATCGATTTCCACACGGAACCCTGGGGCATCAAGATCTCCACAGTGGAAGTGAAACAGATCGACCTCCCGATCGAGATGCAACGGGCAATGGCGCGTCAGGCGGAGGCCGAACGCGAACGGCGGGCAAAGGTGATACACGCGGAAGGCGAATTTCAGGCATCCCAGAAGCTCGCCGACGCTGCTGTTGTTATCGAACACCACCCCATGGCCCTCCAACTGCGCTATCTGCAGACACTGACCGAGGTCGCTTCGGAGAAGAATTCGACTACGATTTTCCCGATTCCCATTGACCTCATAGCCCCCTTCCTTCAATTTTTCAAGGAGAAAAGCAAAGGATAGGGCGACAGTCAAGGACATCCCGGGACATCACAGGGACGCAGGATGACGCCGCTCCTGCGCGGGCACAATACCGAAGAAGGAATTCTCGCCGTCCATCCCTCCGGCAACGCTTCGATGCGCCTGTACATCCGCGGCGCGAAGTCCGTTACCACGCGCGACGAAGAATTCTTTCCGTTCTTCTACCTCTCTGATCCATTTCTCCTCGACGGTTTCAACCAGAAATTCTGGCTCAAGAAAGCCGAAGGCGCCCTCGCGTTTTCACATATCTGTGTCTTCCCAGCCTGGCCCGTATTGTGGGATGCGGTGCGTCACATGCTGGACCGTTTCAACACGCTGACCACCACCCGTATCGAATCGTACGCACAGCTCGACGCCATCCATCTTATCCCCGATCCGGTCACGCAATTCCTCCTGCAAACCGGCCGCACGCTTTTCAAGGGAATGTCGTTCGACGACCTGCACCGCCTGCAATTGGACATAGAGACCTATACCGACGGCCCGTACCGGTTCAGCAAAGCCACAAGGCCCGGAGACCGGATCATCCTTATCGCACTCACCGACAATCGCGGGTGGAACACCGTCATCGACGGACGTAAACACGACGAACGCCGGATGCTTCATGACCTTGTGCGGGTGATCAACGAGCGCGATCCGGATGTGATCGAAGGGCACAACATCATCGCATTTGACCTTCCGTACATCCTTACGCGATGTGCGCGCCATGATGTCGAGCTGACCATCGGGAGGGACGGCAGCGCGGCGAAAACTGCTGAAGCGCGCGGCAGTGCCGGCGAATACCCCGGCGAACCTGCCATCGCCGGGCGACACGTGGTGGACACCCTCCACCTCGTCCAGAGCTACGACCAGTCAAAACGTAACATGGAGAGCTATGGACTGAAATATGTCGCCCGGTATTTCGGATTCGCATCCCCCGACCGCGTCTATGTCAACGGCGACCGAATCTCTGCCACGTGGGACGAAGAACCCGAAATGCTCGTCAGGTATGCTCTGGACGACGTGCGCGAGACCGGACTCATCAGCGAGCATCTCTCGCCGATTTCGTTCTATCTCACGCAGCTGCTCCCTTCTCCGTACGGAACGATCACACGCATGGGCTCAGCAGCAAAGATCGAACAGCTCATGTCACGGGAATATCTGCGTCAGAAGCATTCGCTCCCCCGACCTTCGCAGGGGATCCAGACTACCGGCGGCTACACCGACGTCTACGTGACAGGAGTGGTCGGACCGGTTGTTCATGCCGACGTCGCCTCGCTGTATCCTTCCATCATGATCGGCAACGGCATCGGTCCGGCAAAAGACACCCTGGGCATCTTCACCGCCATGCTGGAAGAACTCACGTCACAACGCCTCGAGATCAAGCAGAAGGCACGCGCCGCTGCAGACTCTGTCGAACGCTCACGCCTCGACGCGGAACAGTCTTCGCTGAAGATCCTGATCAACTCCTTCTATGGCTATCTCGGGTACAGCCGGGCTCTGTTCAACGATTATGCGCAAGCCGACGCTGTGACGCAGGCCGGGCAGGAGATCCTGCGCAAGATCATCGCTGAACTGCGAGAACACTTCGGTATTGTGGTCGAGGTGGATACCGACGGCGTGTTCTTCGTACCGCCGCCTGACTGTATCGGCGAAGAGGCCGAGCGGAGCTTCGTGCGAACCATCGCCCTCACCCTCCCGCCCCGCATCTTCCTGGAGCTCGACGGACGCTACCGGCGCATGCTGAGTTACAAGAAGAAGAACTACGCCTTGCTCGGCTACGATGACCGCCTCACCATGAAGGGTTCTTCGCTGATCTCCCGGAGCATCGAACGGTTTGGGCGGGCCTTTGTCCGGCAGGCAGTCGAGCGAATCCTCAATAATGATATCGACGGACTCCACCGTGTGTACGTCAACACCGTGAGTGCCATTCAAGGGCACGAGATGAGCGTCAGCGAATTCGCCCGCGTGGAGACACTGAAAGATTCCCTGGAAACCTACGATCGCGAAGTCCTGACTGGCAAGCGCAACAGAAGCGCGGCCTACGAGGTCGCCCGGCAGTTGGAACGGCGCGTGCGGTCAGGCGAACGGGTCGTCTACTACATTACCGGCACCGATCCAAATGTCAAGGGCTTCGAAAACTGTAAACAGGCCGAAGATTGGGACCCCCATTTCCCGGATGAGAATATAGCCTACTACGTAAAGCGCCTCGATGAATTTGCCCAGAAATTCAAGGATTTCTTCCGGCCGCAGGACTTCGTCCGCATTTTCGCCCCCGATGACCTCTTTCCCTTCTCTTCCGAAGGCGTGGAGATCATAACTACAGCGGCCCCGGGACAGCCTGATGAACCCGAGGAAACCCCCGGTAAATTCGGTATCTGGCTCGACGAGTAGACTTTGCTTGCGTTTTTCAAGGCGGTTTCTTACCATCCACACGGTTCCACATTCGGGGGTGGTTTCATGGAAACAGGTACCGTCAAGTGGTTCAATAACGCGAAGGGTTACGGATTCATCACGCGTGAGAACGGGGAGGACCTCTTCGTCCACTTCAAATCAATAGCGGGCGATGGGTACAAGACCTTGAAGCAGGGGGAAGCTGTCCAGTTTGAGGTAGAGCAAGGACAGAAAGGACTGCAGGCCGTGGGAGTGACGAGGGCAGTCGTAGCGGAGTGACGGAGGGGTTGCAGCAGCCTGCCGAAGGAGTTGTAGCGGAGTGATGATGGAGCTGTAGCGGGTAGAGTACCCAGGAAGCCGGGGTCAAGAGCGAGTGGCTTTACTCACCTCTCGACCCTGGCCTTTTTGGTTGAAACGGTTTTTCCTGTTCCCCCTATTGTCGAGCGAATCCCCGCAGCGCCTGGTAGACTCTTGCAAGGGGTAGGCCCACCACCGTGTAGTAACATCCCTCGATGCGCGTGACGAAGACCGCGCCGTAATCGTCCTGAATCCCATACGATCCGGCTTTGTCCATCGGTGAGCCGCTTCGCACGTACTCCATGATCTCCTCGGTGGGCAAGGTCCGGAATGTCACCCGCGTCGACTCCACGCCGCTTACGAGCCGGCCCGACGGGCATTCGAGCAGCGCAAAGCCGGTGTGAACCGTATGTGTTTGCCCGCTGAGCAAGCGTAACATGCGCACCGCATCGGTTTCGTCAGCCGGTTTCCCGAGTGTCTCGCCGTTGATCACGACGATCGTGTCGGCACCGAGCACAATTCCATCCCGTACCTCCTTCGCAGCACACTGCGCCTTTTGCACGGAAAGCGATTCCGCATTCTGTTCGGGAGACAGCGATGAATCCATAACCTCAGGGACGTCGCAAGGAACGACACTGGGACGTAATCCGATTTGTTGCAGAAGTGCGATTCGCCGCGGTGAGCGGGAAGCAAGTATCAACGGATGGGCGAGCTGCATGCGGACCTTGTGAGGGGTTTCCTCTAAACGAAAGAAGACTCACCCTGTGAGTCTTCCATTGAACAATCGTCTTCGTGTGGATGAGATTTACCGGAACATCGCTTTTATGCTTCCCCATGTGCGCCGCACGCCGGTGGAGTTGTAGCTCGCGATGACGTAGTAAGGCGCGGTATTGCTGCCAACGCAGGTAACACGATATTGGTACAGATTATCGTTAGCGCGAAACACGGAGTTGTCAATGAACTCGTAACTCGCACCGCTGCCCTGCGGAGCCAGGAACGGGTCGGTGAGTTGAATGAATGGACCATCCACGCCGGTGCGGCGTTCCACCATATAGCCGCGCACGTCGCGCTCATCATCACTGACCCATCGCACGACGATCGCGGAGCCGTTGCTGTATGCCGACAACGAACCGTCTCTGATACCACCGGCGTACGCACAGACAGCCATGATGGCAATGAACAGTACAGCCATGAATGCTCTACTCATGATGTTCCATCCCCAGTGGATGAGAGAGAGATCCCGCGCTTCTTCTTCCGGGTGGTGCGGAAGGCGGGACTTGAACCCGCATGCCTTGTGGGCGCCACCCCCTCAAGATGGTGCGTCTGCCAATTTCGCCACTTCCGCTTGACTAGCCAAGTTAAACTCGGAAAAAGAATCGAAAAAGTCAACCTTTTCGTCAGAATTCCGCGCTTATATGAAAGATCGCCGTCGTGTTCTTATCCTGTACGCCCGTGGCCGTATTCTGAATTGACTCGAACAGGCCCCGGCCTTCCAGCCAGATCTGGTGTACGATTTCCCACGCAACCCGGAAGTCGACTGTGCGCCACTTGTAGAGGGTCCCGTCAAGCCAGACCTTGGTCTCCGGATCTCCGTCTCGATGAGGCAGGAAAACGTCCGAACCCACGTTCTTGATGACCTGTCCGCTGGCACCGAGCACGTTCTCCCCCTTGCGGTCGAAACTGGTCCGCAGAGAAAACGTCAAAAATTGCGAAGGGAGATAATCGATCTGTATGAACCAGGAATCGGCATTGGGCCCGATCCGCGGACCCAGGTTGCGGTCCAGGCTCGTGTAATTGTCCTCGCGCGACCTGGCATGCGAGTATATATACGGCTCTATCCGAGTGTACTCCACCATCAGGCTGGTGTTCGCAAGCCCGAACATGTCTGCATAGAACATACCCGCCTGCCACGCGTACATCGCGTTCCACTTGTCTGAGAAAAGAATCGGGATATTGATGTCGTCGAACGTAATGCTCCCGCTCAGTTCGACGTTGGGTATGAAGTGGAGTTGGAGGTCGAGTGCCCAATACGCATTATCTCTTTCGCCGCGGGATCGTTGTGAGGATTCGATGATGGTGAGGGGATTCAGATAGGCCAGGTCAGGAGAGCGATTGCTGTAGATGAGCATTTCCTGGAGACCAATGTCGAAGAGTCCGGGAAGGGAGAATTCCAGCCGGTGCGCCACGAAATACTTATCGGCCGCGACGTCTTCCGTGAAACGGGTAGTGGAGTCTGCCGGAACCGTGAAGACGACCTGTCCGCGCGTACCGACCAGCCATGCATGGAGAAATGTGTACTTGAGCGACTTGAACTTCGCATCGAACCGGACAAAGTCATAAGGCCGAACGTTGTCCGAGAGAGTCATTTTCTGATCATGGCCGATCCCCCAGAGGATGCGCTCCCTCCCCACCTGCGCCGAAACAATCTCTGTTCCGTACCGCACATAGCTTTCCGCAATATCGAAGTTTTGTGCGTTTCCCACTTGCAGTGCGTGGCTCTGGGAGATGATGGGATCCCGGTAGAGCAATTCTCTGCTTCCCCAGAACTGCGCGTTCGTCCATTGAGCGTAGTATCCCAGGTGGCCATAGACGGTACCCCGCATCCTGCCTCCTGCCTGCAGATACTGTGTATGCTCCGAGCCGAGGGCATCCCCGCTGATCATCCTGGCGTCGAAATCCAGAAGCGCGTTGGCAAAGATCGCGAACGTTGAGTCAGTGTGAAAATAGAGGTACTTCTCGCCGTCGGAGAACATATCGCTGACAGCCGCACCGAAAGTATTCCGCTCCGACGCGATGAGTCTGTGAAAACCCTCTATCGTCCCTTGGATCTCATATTGGAACGCGGCAAGAAAGTCGTTGAGCCACGCCTGTTCCGCTTCGGAGAGGAGATCCTTCCTTTCTTCGACGACCACGAGAAACTTTGCCACCTCGGCGCGAGAGAGCGGCAGAACTGCATCGTGGTAACGCTCGATGATTCCCTTCACCTCCATTCTTTTCAGGAAATTGTACACCGGGTTTGACACTGAAACGTTTTCCTGTTGTGCGAATGAGGCCGTGGCGCTCAGAAGGATCACACACAAGAGTATTTTTCTGGTTGTATTCATGTTTACTCACGTACCCGGTGCGGCCGCAACACGCAGCATTCCCTTGGTGCGATAATTGTTGAATGGCGAACTCGCAGGAACATGCAATAAGATCCCCCGGAAGACAATGCGCCGGTTGGGCCTACCGGAACGGTGTTTCGACTGGTTTCATAGCAGGGACGTCTGAAACGGCGGCCGCGGGCTTGTAGTCCGGCACAAGCTTCCTCAGCGACTCCTTCATCTTCTCCAACGCATTCTCCTGAGCCGCTGTTATGAGAAGTGCCACATTCTCCTGCAATCTCTTGCCCCGTGGGCGTGTCTCATCGGGAGCGCAAACCAGTATCTTCGAATGCTCTGACTTTCGAGGGATTTCCCCCTCGCCGAACTGATCTTCGTGAACCTTCTCCCATTTCCTCAGCCCGGTGAATTTGATCTCGATGTCTTTCCCCTCTTCCTGCCCGCTCAACCGGATCATGTCCCTTGCGAGATCCAGGATTCTGGTCGGCTCGCCCACATCCAGCACAAACACCTCACCACCCCGGCCCATTGTCGACGCCTGCAGTACAAGCTGAACTGCCTCGGGAATTGTCATGAAGTGTCGGGTGGCGTCGGGATGCGTAACGAGTACCGGCCCTCCGGCGGCAATCTGTTTTTTGAAGATCGAGACAACGCTCCCTCGTGTCCCCAGGACATTGCCAAACCGGACTGTGACAAACGATCTCCCTGATCGTCTGGCGGCATCGAGCACCAACAGTTCTGCCACTCGCTTCGTTACACCCATAACCGAAGTCGGTTTCGCCGCCTTTTCCGAAGAAATCATGACGAATCGTTTGACCCCGTGCTGAACTGCCAGCTCGACAATGATCCGCGTACCCAACACATTGTTCATCACCGCATCAGCCACATTCGCTTCCATCAACCCGACATGCTTGTACGCGGCTGCGTGGTAGACCACGTCCGGTCGGTAAAGCTGGAGAATATGATCCATCCGCTCGTGATCTCTGATATTCGCCACAACGGAGTGCAACTTGACTGCAGGGTGGTTCTCGGAAATTGCCGCCAGCTCGGACGTGATTTGGAAAATCGAGTTCTCTCCCTGTCCCACAAGGACCACCTCTGCCGGACCGAACTTCAGCAGCTGCCTGCAGAGCTCACTCCCGATGGATCCCCCTGCACCTGTCACCAGAATCCTGGCCCCCTGCAACGACGCGGTGACCCGGTCCATGTCGATCGGTATCACCCCTCGTCTCAGGAGGTCTTCGATCAGGATGTCGCGGAATTGCGGCACCGAAGCCGTTCCTCCGAGGATTTCATAAAGTCTGGGAATGGTCCGGCTCTTCACCTGGGCGTCATCGCAGATCCTCACGATCTCCCGGATTACACGGCCGGGGACCCCCGGCATGGCCACTATGACCTCATCGACCCTTTCCGATTTGATCAGCCTGCTAAGATCCTGAAGAGTTCCGAGAACCGGGACGCCGTTCAGTCGGAGTCCTTTCTTCTTGATATCGTCATCCACAATACCCACCGGTTCGAGCCCGAGCTGCGCATCCACACGGAGCTCCTTTACGACCATGGACCCGGCTGATCCGGCTCCCACTATCAGTACTCGTTTTCTTTGGCTCCGAACGCCGGCGACCTGGCTCAAGTGGTCAATGATCCGGATGCCGAACCGCTT
>Ga0105106_10003423_pt1 | contig 11328 bp, 8 predicted proteins | sample PPLLaktember2015_5_FD_79109 | JGI IMG/M metagenome (GOLD analysis project Ga0105106, IMG submission 79109) | Freshwater sediment microbial communities from Prairie Pothole Lake near Jamestown, North Dakota, USA - PPLs Lake P8 Core (1) Depth... | ecosystem: Environmental > Aquatic > Freshwater >... | reverse complement strand
GTCAAGGGCTTTATTTTTATCTCCGGCTTGAACAAATCTCCATGCGATTTCAGCGGGGGTCCAATAATTAGCCTGAAACTGTCGCTCAAGAGCTTCTGCCATATATTGAAATGCTTTTTTAATTCCCCCCTCTTTCATTCCCCTGTCAGTGGCTTCTGCTGCATCATGTAGATTCATGATATTAAGATATGCTTTATATTTTTCCAGTGCTTCTTCAACCCTGCCTGATAAATAAAGTGCCTCTCCAAGATTACTTAAGGCAAAATTATAATCAGGATCTATTTGTAAAGCATCATTAAATGCTCTGATGCTTTCGCTAAGTCGTCCTGTAATCAACAACGCGACACCACACACGGACAATATAGTCGGATTGAGAGGATCAAGCTTAAGTGCCTTTTCAACCTCAGCCATGGCTTCTTCCTGCGGCCTTCGCATCATTAGTAAAAAATGAGAATAAAAGGCGTGTGCTTCTGCATGGTTAGGATTAATGGATAAGGTCTTTTTAAAGGCTTCTTCACCGCCGGTCCAATCCCAAAATACCCAGGTGGTTATAGCTGCCAGAGTATATTGTACTTCTGTATTGTTGCTATCCAGTTCAAGCGCTTTCATGAGTGACTCCTGGATTAAAGGACCGGCTGCCTCCGGAGACTTGAAACCAGATTGAACCAATGCCGCCCAGGCTAAAGCGATACCTGCATAAGCCGGTGCATAATCCGGGTCCTTTGCGATTGCAGATTCGAAATATTTTATTGCAGTTTCAAAATCATTACTGGTAAATTTATATAAATAGAATCTGCCTCTAAGGAAGTCTTCATATGCACCAAGATCTTTAGTTGGTATTTTCTCAATAAGCCTTTTTTCTTCAGGGGAAATGACAGCTTTGAGCTCTTCAGATATTGATTCAGCAATCTTTATCTGTATGTTAAAGATATCCTCAGCATTGGTGATCTTTTGCTGGAACAACTCCCCCCAGAGATGTGATTCATGCTCTGCCATGATCAGCTGTGCCCTCAGGCGAAAGGAATTGCCGTATTTCTGCCCGCTGCCCTCCACAATGTAGTTCACACCCAGTTCTTCAGCTATTTCAGATACAGACTTTTTCTGACCTCTGTACTTTTCTGCTGATGTGCGTGATATGACCCTCAGGTCCTTTATCCTCTGTAGGTTATTAAGGATCTCTTCCATCACCCCATTGATGAAATACGTGTTCTCCTGGTCGGGACTGTCGTTGATGAATGGAAGTACCGCAACAGATTTTTCAAGTTTAGTAGTGTCTGTTATCTGTTTACCATCTACACTTATAACTCCTTGTTCGGCTAACGACGGTTTGATGAGTACCTCTATTCCCTTATAAGTGAGATACCATTTAATGATTATAGCAAGGTTGTTTAAGGCAGGCTTAACCTGATCGGGATCAAAATCCTTGGGGTGGGCGCCATAAGTTGATAAACTGTTAAGGCCATGCATCGATGTTATAATATATGATGGCACTTTCTCTTCCTTATTCAGCTTATCAATAATTCCTTTCAAAGGTTCAGTTTTCCTGGGTCTTTTAAGTTCAGTTTCACACAGATCTGTAACAATAATTTCAAGACATCTTCTTGAATATAGCATTGCTACATTTTCATCTTCAGTTCTAAGAAGGAGCCCCATCTCCTTTTCAAGCAAAGGGGAGTGACCGGCAAGAGATGCATTAAGCCTCTCAAGTTCTTTTATTTCTACTGATCAGATTGGCATTTGAACAGGTATTTGTTATGATAAAGTTAGGAAATAATGAAATGCAAGTCAAATAATATTGCCGTCAGCTTTAGCTGACGATATGGGGTTAATAAAGGCATTGGGACTTTAGTCCCTTAAACCTTTGGGGCTAAAGCCCCTGAATAAAAAGAAGGTTTTCAATCGTTGATTGAAGCCAACGATAATTTTAGTCAGATTCTATGAATTGAATGATCGGAATCCGTCAGGATTCAAATATTTATAGCCTGGAGATATTCCCTGGATTGTCCCGTCCCGTACGGGACGGAATATTGTAAATATCTTCTTTAATCCTATAAATATTATGTGCCTCTGGCACATATCCTCCTCAATTCTCTTTTTCCCCATTCCCCCATTCTCCCATTCCCCTGGTTCCCTCAAATTCAATAAGTTCATGACCGGAAAATTAATCTGGTTCAGGAACCGGGAGTTTCATTTTCTCACAAATGGCAATGAACCTGGGATTCCCGAACAATGCATTAAAATACCGGGCAGGTGTGGTTAAATATACCATATGCGGGTCATGCATTTCAAATCCCTTTTCAATCCAGTCCATGGCTTTATCAGGTTGATTCGCCCAGATATATCTAAGTGCCATTTCCGTAATGGGTATGGTATTATTTTCAGCATACTTCTCCAGATGTTTCAGTATTTCTTCATACGCCGAAATAATCCCGGATTCGCTGTAAATCCGAACAATTTCCTCATACACATTCTCTTCAATTGGAAAAGGGAGTGAATATTTTACCGAACTGATTACTTTGTCGTAATCCGTTAATCTGTAAGCTGATATTTCAATCATCCAATTGAGGCTTGGTTCCACCGGATCAGTGGCTAAAGCTTCTTCCGCGAGAGACAAGCTATTTCTGTAATCACCCGCTTGCAATAGTGTTCCCACGTTCGCAAGCTTCATACTGGGGTTTAATGGATCTAGGCTGATTGCGAGCTCTCTCTGGGCCGATGCTTCGTCTTTCCTTTGAAGGATTAATAATAATTGTGCGTACAACATCCTTGAAAGACCGTCGTTGGGATTTATGGCTAGGGCCTTAAGGAACTCTTTTTCGCTCTTCTCCCAGTTCCATTCCACCCATTGAGCAATCAATGCATTGAGATAATGGGCTTCAGCAAGATCCGGATCCAATTTCAGTGCTTTATTAAGGTTTTCGAAGATCTTTGGAGCAGAAACAGCAGGGGATTCGTACCCCGCTTGCTGTAACCACATCCATATCTCTGCGAGGCCTGCATACAGAGGCGCCCAGTCAGGGTTTTTCTCAACGCTGCTGTTTAGGAATTCCAGGGCTTTAATAAAGGATTCTTTGGTCGTATTCTGAAGATAAGACCGAGCCTTCAGGTATTCAACATAAACTTCCAGATCGGCAACCGGAATTTTTTCAATGAGCCTTTTCTCTTCAGGGGATATTACCGCTTTGAGCTCTTTAGCTATAGATTCTGCTATCTTTATCTGGATGTTGAAAATATCTTTAACATCATTTATCTCACTCTGGAACGATTCCCCCCATAGATGTGATTCATGCTCTGCCATGATCAGCTGTGCCCTCAGCCGAAAGGAATTGCCGTATTTCTGACCGCTGCCCTCCACAATGTAGTTTACCCCCAGTTCCTGCGCAATTTCAGATATAGGCTTCTTCTGGCCCCTGTATTGTTCGGTTGATGTGCGGGAGATGACCCTCAGGTCCTTTATCCTCTGAAGGTTGTTAAGTATCTCTTCCATCACCCCGTTGATGAAGTAAGTGTTCTCCTGGTCGGGACTATCGTTGATGAACGGAACCACGGCGATTGATTTTTCAGGTCTTGCCGGGTCTGATAAATGCCTTTTTTCAACGGGTTCAGCCTCTTTATCAGGTGAAGATGGTGTAATGGTAACCTCTATTCCTCTGTACCTGAGGTACCATTTCATGATTATTGCCAGGTTGTTTAATGCAGGTTTAACCTGTTCAGGGTCAAAATCCTTCGGGTGGGCTCCGTATGTCGAAAGAGTGTTTAGTCCATGCATTGAAGTTATGATATATGACGGCACTTTCTCCTCTTTGTGCAGCTTATCAATTATTCCTTTGAGCGGTTCAGTCTTACGGGCTCTTCTCAGTTCTGTTTCACAGAGATCCGTTACCAGTATTTCAAGACACCTTCTCGAATAAAGCATAGCCACATTTTCATCCCCGGTTTTCAGGAGCTGTCCCAACTCCTTTTCAAGCCCGGGGAAACGGCCGGAAATCAGTTCATTCAGTTTTTCCAGCTCTTTGATTTCGACAGTCCAGATTGGCATAAATATGTTTATTAGTTGTGTACATTTTTTTGCATAATTCGAAAATCTTCTACGTTACGTACCATGTAATCCTGTTAAAGTAAATTTACGAATATATATAAGTGGTGTCAAGTATCTCGTAAAGAATTTGAGGTAATCAGTCCAATAATTGATAAGCAATTTTACAGGATCAGAACCAGTTCCGGATCAGGTTTTTCCTGTCGTGCTGGAACTCGCTCAGTTTGTAACTGACAGAGTTGTCATCCGATTCGATCTGATACTCCCAGTATGTTGAAACCGGACCTGGCGAAAGCTGAATTCTTTTAATATACAGTCTGTCTCCCTGCTTGAAATCACATCTCTCGGAGTAAGCGGATATCTTTCCGTAGGTGCTGTCCATCGTCGTTTTGATCCAGATAAGGTATGGTTCACCGAATTTTTCAGGAATATGCTGTCTGTATTCAACAAAGTTGCCGACATATTTTCGTGTCAGAGTAAGAGAGTCTTCCTGAACGCCCGATTGTTTTGTGGAGGCGCATGAAGCAAGAAGTAAAAAGAAAATATACACCGCTCTTTTCATATCTTCCATTTTTTTACAGAACTCATCTTAAAAGTGCTTGCACGAATTCTGTAATGCTGATATAATCAGATGATTCCAATAATATTAAACTTTCAAATGTACAAAAAATTACCTGTTCTTCAAAAAGATACGAAAATTCAGATTTAAGGTTTTCCAGGATAGGCAACGATGCCATCGTGCTTGCTGAATCCCTTTTCAGTCCTAACTGATATCTGTGGATTCCTGCTTCCTGTCATTGTTGCACAACCAAGCTCACCATATTTGTTTATGGCAACAAACTTCTCGCCGGGATAGAATCCGGGATTCACATTCCTGTACCTGTCAATTATCATATGAAGCGCCTCTTCGCAAGCTTTCTGCGGGGAGAGCCCCTCCTTCATCTTAAGTATCATGTAGTAAGATGCGCACGATTTAATAACATCTTCACCGCGTCCGGTGGCGCCGGCAGCACCCACCTCATTGTCGACATAAAGGCCTGCACCTATGATCGGTGAATCACCTACACGGCCATTGAGCTTAAAACTCATCCCGCTTGTTGTTGTGCATCCGGCTATGTCTCCGTTAATGTCGATAGCCAGGACATTTGTTGTACCATAATGGTGTTCTATATCGGGGAAGTCCTTCCAGTATGTTTCATTTTTCCGGATATTCTGCAGGTGTTCAGGTGTTCCCCAGTCATCCGCAGGACTCAACTCTTCTTTCCACCGGAGCCATATCTTCCTGGCTTTCTCGGTAAGAAGGTTCTCCTCTTTGAATCCCCATGCCCTGGCAAACTCCAGCGCTCCCATGCCCACAAGCAGTACGTGATCGGTTCGCTGCATGACAAGTTTTGCTACTGATGAGGGTGTTTTTATGTTTTCAAGGCATGCTACCGCTCCGGCGGAATAGGTTTTCCCATCCATAAATGATGAGTCGAGCTGAACCACACCATGTTCATTAGGCAATCCCCCATAGCCGACACTTGTATCTTCGGGATCGACCTCGATAATATTTGCAGCCTTCTCTACGGCGTCAACAGCATTGCCTCCGGCCTTAAGGATTTCCCATCCGGCTTCTATTGCATTTCTGCCCGTTTCATTTGTATGGCTTGTTATGATCAGGGGTTTGGTCCCCCTCCCTGATTTCTGTATCATCATACCAGAAATATCCGGGAAAATAAGTGCACCGGTGCCGGCTCCAACTGTGCTTATAACGAATTTGCGGCGTGATATGTGATTTTTCATTGTTAAGTTTATTTTTGATGTTAGTTATTTAAAAGGACCTCGTTTAATTCGTTCTTAATGATCCCGGTCCAAATGGCGTAACCCTCCTCGTTCAGATGAAGCTTATCGTCAAGAAATAGCTCACTGCGTGGAAGGCCGCTTGCATTTGTAAAATACTTTTCCGTGTCAATATAATATGTGCTGCGGTGACTCTCGCATATCTCCTTTATCATTTCATTTGCCTCCCTGATCTCAGGCCATACATGCCATCTTGAAGGGGTGGGAGTGATGCTGATCCAGAATACCGGGGTATCGGCGAATTTCCTCCGGATTATGTAAAGGGTCTTTCTGAATAATTGCGATACCTCGAGCGGACTTTTGTCATTGTCATTTCCGGCGATATCATTTGCAATGAAAATGACTATTGCCTGGCATGGGTGAGGATAGATTATCCTGTCGGCATAAACGGCGAAATCGCTGAGCTTTGCCCCTCCATAGCCCCTCTGTATTACATTATAGGGAAGCATGTCCTTCCCTATTGTCGACCACATCCTGATGCTTGAACTTCCTGCAAACAGTATGGCGTCGGATGGGTATGACTTTGTGAGGTCGAGCTGTTCAAACTTCTCAATTTCGCTCTCCCACGCTTTGACTTCGGGAAGCTCCCTGTACTTGCCAAGAGGTGCGCAGGATAAGATAAACAGAAAGGCTATAAGTATAAAGTTACGTCTCATGTCCTGTATAATTTCGTTTTCATAAAGGTAGCGGTAATTTGTTAAAATGGTATAAATATACTCTTGCCGGGATTAAAGATTTGCTTCTGTGACATTAGAATATTTTATTTTACAAAAAAAAAGTTACGTTTGTAAGAGTTATACTATCTATCAAAGCCTATTTACCTGTAATCCGATGTCAAAAAATAAGTTATTTCTCACCAAACCGCTGGATCAGCTGATGGATGAATCGAAGGATACCGGCGGCCTTAAAAGATCGCTTTCAGCACTCAATCTTACAACCCTTGGTATCGGAGCAATAATCGGAGCAGGAATTTTTGTCCTTACGGGCCAGGCCGCTGCTCAGTATGCCGGTCCTGCAATTGTGGTTTCTTTCATTATTTCAGGTCTTGCCTGCGGTTTTGCAGGTTTATGCTATGCAGAATTTGCCTCCATGATTCCAATTGCAGGGAGCGCCTACACTTATTCTTATGCAACACTCGGTGAGTTCCTTGCATGGATTATCGGATGGGATCTTATCCTTGAATATCTTTTTGCAGCTTCAACAGTATCAGTCGGCTGGTCAGGTTATGTTGTAAGCTTTCTGAAAGACCTTAATATTTACATTCCGGCACAATTCACGGGAGCAACAGGCTCCGTTCTGGTAAATGTCCCTGAAATGGGATGGAAGCCACTTACAGACACTTTTACACAGACTCTTGCCGCATCCGGCATAAATGTCGATTCACTGGCTCATGTTACATGTATTCTTAATCTTCCTGCCATGTTCATTGTGGCACTATTATCCACGCTGCTTGTAATAGGAATAAGGGAGTCAGCCAACTTCAATAATATTATGGTTATAACAAAAGTATCCGTAATCATACTTTTTATTGCAATCGGCTTTATGTTCGTTAAATCGGCAAACTGGCATCCGTTTATACCTGCAAACCAGGGTGAATTCGGAAAATTCGGATTAAGCGGTATCCTGAGAGGAGCAGGGGTAATTTTCTTTGCCTATATCGGGTTTGATGCGGTATCGACGGCTGCACAGGAAGCTAAAAATCCGCAGAGAGATATGCCGGTAGGCATACTGGGTTCTCTTGGAATTTCAACTGTTCTTTATATTCTTGTTGCCATTGTGCTTACAGGGATTGTAAGTTATACTGCCCTGAATGTACCCGATCCGGTTGCCGTCGGAGTTAATGCAATGGGCAAAGGGATGTTCTGGTTGAGGCCAATTGTGAAAATTGCTGCAATTGCCGGATTGAGCTCAGTAATTCTTGTTATGCTTCTGGGTCAGCCAAGGATATTTTTCACAATGGCAAAAGACGGGTTGCTGCCACCGGTATTTTCAAAAGTTCATCCACGTTTCAAGACTCCCTATATAAGTACAATAGTTACAGGTTCAGTGGCGATGATTATAGCCGGTATATTGCCTATCAGTATTCTCGGGGAACTCGTGTCAATCGGTACCCTGCTCGCTTTCATTATAGTTTGCATAAGTGTGCTTGTATTAAGGAAATCGAAACCCGATATCCACAGACCTTTTAAAACACCATGGGTCCCGTTTGTCCCGGTTGCCGGGGCGGCAATTTGCTTTCTTCAGATGGCTGCATTGCCGCTTGATACGTGGCTGCGGCTTGTTGTTTGGATGGGCCTCGGGTTTTTAATATACTTTTTGTACGGGAGAAAGCACAGCAAGGTGAGGGCGGAAAATAAAAATGGGGGACTTTAGATCACTCTTCATAAAAAGCCCCCCAGATGGCGGGTTGGGGGGTTAAACTTCATCGGAGAATACCGCCCCCGGCAGATCTCTCAAATTGTATCTCGATGCCATCACTTCACCATATGCACCTGCCGATCTGATCGCAATGATATCTCCTCTCCGGGTTTCGGGCAATTCTATGAATTTGGCAAAGGTATCAGCTGATTCGCATACCGGTCCTACAACATCATATTTATTTGGTTTGCCTTTTGACGTAAGGTTCTCGATTTTATGATGCGCCTGATACAGGGCCGGTCTTATCAGATCGGTCATGCCGGCATCAATGATTGCAAAAGTAGTGTTGCTTCCTTTTTTTATGAACAGGACCTTCGATATAAGTGACCCACATTGCCCTACAATTGCCCTTCCCGGTTCAATGTGAACCTGCTGTTCATCGCTTAACTTTATGAATTCCCTTACCAGGGAGAAGTACTTCTTAAAGGGCGCATGATTTTCCGGATCAGTATAGTCTATTCCAAGTCCCCCTCCCAAATTGATTATCTTCAGATCTGTATTTTGGGATGCAAACCATTCCTGAAGTTCATTTACCCTTGAGCAAAGACTTTCAAAAACTGACATCTTTGTGATCTGCGAACCTATGTGAAAATGGATGCCCTTAAGTGTAACATGGTTTATCGATTGCAATCTTTCGAGAACCTCTTTCAGCTCCCATGTGTTGATCCCGAACTTGCTTTCTGCTACTCCGGTTGTAATGTATTTGTGAGTATGTGCTTCAATATAGGGATTGATTCTGAGTGCTATCGTTGCATTTTTTTTAAGTTTTCCGGCAATTGAATCGATAACTTCAATCTCGGCGATCGATTCACAGTTAAAGCAAAATATATCAGCTTTAAGTGCTGCCTGAATATCTCTGTCGGATTTGCCAACACCTGCAAATACTATTTCGGAAGGATTAAATCCGGTCGAAATGGCCCTTTCAATCTCATTAAAGGATACACAATCAGCTCCGAATCCATATGATGCTATAATATTCAGCAGCCTGGGATTGGCATTGGCTTTGACGGCATAGTGGACCTTGAATCCTGCCTTTTCCGATTCTTCCCTGACAATGCTGCATGTTGATTTCAGGACATCGAGATCATAGAAATAAAAAGGAGTCGGCAGATTCCTGAATTTTGCAGCGGTAATATCTGTTATCATTTTACTGGTTAAAAAGGTATTTGTTAAGAAGATTAAGGGCATTGATCTTATCCTTTGAATCAATCAGCAAAGAGATGCTGTATGGACTTCCTCCGTAGGAGATCATTTTAAGGGGAATAGTGTCAAGAGCTTCGAAGATCTCAGGAGCTGACCCTGTCCTTTCAGTCCGGAAATCACCAACAATGCACAGGATTGTATGATCCTTCTCAACCTCCACGGAGCCAAACTCTTTCAGGTCATTGGCAATCTGGTCAATATACTGGGGATTATCGACGGTTATCGCAACCGATACCTCTGAGGTTGTTACCATGTCGATGGGAGTTTTGTAGGCTTCAAAAATCTCGAAAACTTTTCTGATGAAACCGTAGGCCATAAGCATCCTGTCGGATTTGATCCTTAATACTGAGATTCCGTCTTTAGCAGCAACCGCTTTATAATCCTCGAGGATGGTATGTGAAGTAATCAGTGTTCCTTCATCGTTTGGATCCATTGTATTCTTGAGCCTTACAGGTATATTCTTCTCCCTGGCGGGATTTACGCTTGAAGGATGAAGGATCTTTGCTCCGAAATATGCAAGCTCTGCTGCTTCATCAAACGAGATCTCACGTATCACTTTTGTATTCTCTACAAATCTCGGATCATTATTGTGAAAGCCGTTGATATCGGTCCAGATCTGGATCTCCGAAGCATTAATGGCGGCACCTATGAGTGAGGCAGTGAAGTCGCTCCCTCCACGCTTCAGATTGTCAATCTCCCCGTATGCGTTACGGCAGATGAACCCCTGTGTGATTATTATCTTTTCATCAGGGTAATTTGAAAGCTCCCTCCTGAAATTTTCCGCTATGTAAAATGAATCAGGTTCGCCGTCCTTGTCAATCCTCATGAAATTGAGTGCCGGCAGGAGCACGGATTTTATATTTCTTTCGCTGAGAAGATAATGGAAGAGGGCAGTGGAGATAAGTTCTCCCCTGGCAAGGATTGCTTTCTCCCGGAGCTTTGAAAAAGAATTTGCAACGAGCTCCCCGATGTAGTCAAAATGGGAATTTATGAGCTCGTGCCCCTCCTTTTTAAAATGGTCGGTCGAATAAAGATCCTCGACAACCTGATGGTATCTGGATCTCAGAGCTTCATTTTTTTGTGCTGCTTCTGCCGTTTTGCCTTCGTTAAGAAGCTCCGAGATTTCCACCAGGTTGTTGGTTGTACCCGAGAGGGCGGAGAGCACAACAATTACATTTTCCTCGTCGGCTATCAGCGGTATTATTGATCTCATCCTGTCGGGATTACCGACCGATGTACCGCCGAATTTCATTACTTTCATTGTTAGTGTTTTATTATTTATACAAAAAAACCTGCATCATCTTGCAGGTCTGTTATATCTTTAATTCTGAGGAAGCATTAAAAGAATATGCAGACCTGTAGTTCAGATGCCTGAAAAGTTTTATATGTTTTTTTATCAGCATTTTCAATAAAAAATATCAGGGATCAAAAATATACTTTTCTGTAATATCCGATTAGTTGTTTTTAATATTTTTCTTATTTTTGTGCCCGCGATTGTTTTTCCGCCCAGATGGCGAAATTGGTAGACGCGCTAGTTTCAGGGACTAGTGTCAGCAATGATGTGCAGGTTCGAGTCCTGTTCTGGGCACAAAAACGGTGCAAAGGCTTAACGGCGTAAAGGCGTTAAGGAAAAAGCCGGAACAACAACGTTCATTTGAATAGATGACTGATAATTGACTTAAAGCCGTTATGCCTTAATGCCATAATGCCTTTAAGCCTTTATTTTGCCCAGATGGTGAAATTGGTAGACACGCCAGCTTGAGGGGCTGGTGCCGGTTACGGTGTGCAAGTTCGAGTCTTGTTCTGGGCACAATCTTATATAAGTAAAG
>Ga0105106_10003422_pt1 | contig 11328 bp, 9 predicted proteins | sample PPLLaktember2015_5_FD_79109 | JGI IMG/M metagenome (GOLD analysis project Ga0105106, IMG submission 79109) | Freshwater sediment microbial communities from Prairie Pothole Lake near Jamestown, North Dakota, USA - PPLs Lake P8 Core (1) Depth... | ecosystem: Environmental > Aquatic > Freshwater >... | reverse complement strand
GGCTGCGCGCGCACGTAGCCGGTCGCCCGCACGCCGCGCTCGAGCAGCCACGCTTCGTAGTCGAAGCCGTGCGGATTCGCGCTTCCGTGCGGGCGTTTCAGGCGCACATGGAAACGCCAGCGCTCGCCGGCGTGCACCTCGGGAAGCGTGCCGGAGCGGCCCCACCAGGAGAGCACGATGCGCCGCGGCAGTTTCGCGCCGCCGGGCGTAACGCTCTCGACGTCGAGCTCGAAGCGGGTGCTGCGCTCATACGGCTGCGGCAGACTCGCCACCACGCCGACGATCGCGAGATCGCGCCCTTCCCATTCGACCGGCAACGCGTCGGCGAGCCTCACGTGCGCCATACCGGCGGCCCAGAAGTAACCCGCCGCACCGGCGAGCACAGCGACCGCTGCCGCGCCCGCGCAGTGGAGCGCACGCACGCGAGCATGCAGGAGCGCGAGCGCCGGAACGATCAGGAGCAGCGCCCACGCGCCGCGCATCGCGGGAAGCTCGGCCTGCCGCTGCAGCAGCCACACGCCCGAAGCGAAGGCGACGATGTAGAAGCGCATGGAGAATCACTCCGCTCCTTCGGCGCAGCTTCGCCGCGCCTGCAGGGCGCGACAGCGCGCCTGGGGCGGCTGTCGCCGCCATGCAGGACTAACGCGTGACGGGCAGTTCGGGCCGACGAGTTCGTTACAATGCCTCAACTCCTCGCAACGCCCACCGATGCCCCGCAAGCTATTTCGCAGGTTCCTGCCGAGCCACGACAGCGTCAGGCAGAACCGCCACATCGCACGCCTCGGACCGAGGCTGCAGCACCACAACCTCTGGCATCTGCACCGGCGCTCGGTCGCAGGCGGCGTTGCGGCGGGCCTCTTCGCGGGATTGATACCGGGCAGCAATCCAGTGCAGTTCCTCGCCGCCGCGCTGATCGCCATCGGCTTCAAGGTGAACCTGCCGATTTCGGTCGCGGTGACGCTGTACTCGAATCCGCTCACGATCGTTCCGCTGTACTACTGCGCTTTCAAGCTCGGCGGGCTGGTGCTCGGGCGCGGGCACGGGGAGATGCCCGAGATCGCGATGTCGCTCGACGGGCGCGGCTTTCGCGAATGGCTGCCCGCGATGCTCGAATGGCTCGCGAGCCTCGGCAAGCCTTTGCTCGTCGGCCTGCCGCTCCTTGCAGTGCTGCTCGCCGTGTGCGGATACTTCCTGGTCGATTCGGCGTGGCGCCTGCACGTGAAAATGGAATGGCGCCGGCGGCAGATCCGCAGAACGCGGGCGGCGCGATGAGCACGCCCGAATACTGGGAGGAGGCCGCGCAGGCGCTCGCCGCGCGCGATCCCGTCCTGTCCAAGCTCGCGCAACGCTATCCGGGTCTCGCCACAGGCAGCCGCGGGGACGCGTTCTCGACGCTCGCGCGCGCGATCGTCGGCCAGCAGATTTCGGTCAAGGCCGCGCAAAGCGTATGGGCGCGCCTCATCGCCGAAGTCGGCACGCTCGCGCCCGACAGTCTCGCCGCGGCGGACGCGACGCGGCTGCGGGCCTGCGGGCTTTCGGGCCAGAAGACCGCGTACCTGCTCGATCTCGCCCAGCGCTTCAGTTGCGGCGCGCTCGATCCCGCGCACTGGTCCGGGCTCGACGACGAAGCGCTCATCGCGGTCCTCACCCAGGTCAAAGGCATCGGCCGCTGGACCGCCGAGATGTTCCTCATCTTCTACATGGCGCGTCCCGACGTGCTGCCGATCGACGACATCGGACTGCAGCGCGCGATGAGCCTGCACTACAACTCGGGGCGCCCGCTCTCGAAGCTGAAAATGGTGCGCATCGGCAAAGGCTGGGCGCCGTGGCGCTCGGTCGCGACGTGGTATCTCTGGCGCAGCCTCGACCCGCTTCCGGTCGCCTGACTGGCTGAGCATTGGAACACGCAAACAATCTCATCCTGATCGGCGCCGCACTGGTCGCCACAAGTCTCCTGGTGAGCGCTTTCGCGGCACGCGCGGGCACGCCTTTGCTGCTCGTTTTCCTCGCGCTCGGCATGGTTGCCGGCGAAGACGGTCCGGGCGGCATCCAGTTCAACGATGTCCAGCTCACTTATCTCATCGGCTCGATCGCGCTCGGCATCATCCTCTTCGACGGCGGCATGCGCACCAACCTGGCGGCGGTGCGCATCGCCATCGGTCCGGGCCTCGTGCTCGCCACTGTGGGCGTTGCCGGCACCGCGGCGCTCGTCGCCGCTTTCGCGGTGTGGATATTCGATTTCAACTGGTTGCAGGGCCTCTTGCTGGGCGCGATCGTCGGCTCCACCGATGCGGCGGTGGTCTTCACCGTGCTCAACTCGAGCGGGCTCGCGCTCAAGCGTCGCGTGAGCGCGATCCTCGAGTTCGAGTCGGGCAGCAACGACCCGATGGCGGTATTCCTGACCCTCGTGCTGGTGGAAGCGCTCGTCGCAGGCAAGACGGCGCTCGACTGGAACGTCGCTCTCCACCTGATCGCCGAATTCGGGATCGGCGGCATCGCCGGCATCGCCGGCGGCTTTTTCATGGCGTGGATCATCAATCGCCTCAACCTCGCCACGGCGCTCTACCCGCTGCTCGCCTCTTCCCTCGCGCTGCTGCTCTTCGCATCCACCAACCATATCGGCGGCAGCGGCTTTCTCGCGATCTACATCGCCGGGCTCGTCATGGGCAACCGCCAGGTGCAGTCGGCGCAGAACATCCTGCGCGTCCACGACGGCCTCGCCTGGCTCGCGCAGATCGGGATGTTTCTGGTGCTCGGCCTGCTGGTGACGCCGAAGGACCTGCTCACCGTTGCGGGCACCGCGCTGCTGGTCGCGATGGCGCTCACCTTCGTCGCGCGCCCGATCGTGGTCGCGCTGTGCCTCGCGCCGTTCCGCTATCCGTGGCGCGAGCAGGCTTTCATTTCGTGGGTCGGGCTGCGCGGCGCGGTGCCGATCATCATCGGCACCTTTCCGCTCGTGGCCGGCGTGGAGAACGCCTGGCTCTATTTCAACGTTGCGTTCTTCGTCGTTCTCGTCTCGCTCTTCGTGCAGGGCTGGACCGTCGCGCCGGCGGCGCGCCTCCTGCAGCTCGAAGTGCCGCCGGCCTCGGCACCTACCGGCCGCTACGATCTGGGCACGACCGGGCACTGGGACCTCGAGCTCGTGCGCTACGACCTGGAGGAAGACTGTCCGGGATGTGCGAGGCCGCTCTCCGAGCTCGCCTTGCCCAAGGAGGCGTCACTCGCTGCAATCCTGCGTAACGACCGCGTGGAATCGCCCGAGGACATCGCGAGCCTGCAGCCCGGCGATCGCGTCTACGTGATCGTATCGACCCCGCACGTGGATGCGCTCAACCGCCTTTTCATAGCGCCGCACCATCCCGATCGACTCGAGGAGCACAAGTTCTTCGGCGACCTCGTCCTCGACGCCGGGTCGAAGCTCGGCGACGTCGCGATGTTCTACGGCATCGACGTCCCGCCCGGCACCGAGGACTCGACGCTCGCCGAATACCTCCAGCGCGTTTTCCACAAACGCCCTGCCGTGGGGGACCGCGTCAAGGCCGGCCGCGTCGAATTCGTCGTGCGTGAAGTGACCGCAGGGCGCGTGTCGCGCGTCGGCCTCAAATTCAGATAGCCGCATGACTCACGCCGAATTCCTATCGGCCTACCGGTCGGGAGCGATACGCGTTCACGTGGACAAGGACGCGGCCGGACGATTCCTGAGCGCACGGCTTCTGCTGCCGCTGGTGCGGCTGCCCGTGCTCGGCCTCGGCACCGCGCTCGCGCTGGCTTATTCGGTGTGGATCGGGTTGGCGATCATCGGCCTCGCCACGATCGCGCCGATGATCATCAAGCGCACCGCTCCGCACTTCGTGCTCACGCAGGCGCTGCAGGATGCCGCCTTTTTCGATGACGCCGTAGCAGCGGGACTGCTCGAGATCGTCGATGAGAATGTTTGATGTTTAGTGATGAATGTTCAATGAACAGCGTCTTAAACCCACTGAACATTAAACACTGAACATTGGCGTGGGCGCTTACGCGGCCTGCAACTGGCCGTCGACCAGCGTCATGATCCTGTTGGCGCGCGCCGCGAGGCCGTGGTCGTGCGTGACGATGACGAGACTCGTTCCGAAGTCGCGATTCAGCTCCAGCATGAGCTCGAAGACCGACTCCGCGGTGTGGCGGTCGAGATTTCCCGTGGGCTCGTCCGCGAGCACGCACGCGGGCCGCGTGACGAGAGCGCGCGCCAGCGCCGCGCGCTGGCGCTCGCCGCCGGAGAGCTCGCCCGGCGTGTGGGTGAGACGGTGCGCGAGGCCGACCCGCTCCAGCACCTGCGCCGCGGTCGCGTGCGCTTCGCTTTTCGGCATCCGCCGGATTAGGAGCGGCATCGCCACGTTCTCGAGCGCGGAGAACTCGGGCAGCAGGTGGTGGAACTGATAGACGAAACCCAATGCGCGGTTGCGCGTGGCGCCGCGCTCGGCCTCGCTCTGTTTGCGGATATCGGCGCCGAGGATGCGCACTTCGCCGCGCGTCGGCGCATCGAGCCCCCCGAGGAGATGGAGCAGCGTGCTCTTGCCCGAGCCCGACGCGCCCACGATCGCCACGCGCTCGCCCGCGAGCACGTCGAGGTCGATCCCCATCAGCACCGGCACTTCGACTTTGCCCTGGCGAAAGATCTTCACCAGGCCGCGGCACGCGACAACAGTGCTTGCGCGCGCCTCACTCATAGCGCAGCGCTTCGGCGGGGTTCACGCGGGACGCGCGCCAGCTCGGATAGATCGTCGCGAGCGCGGACAGCGTGAACGAGACCACCGCCGTCGTGACGACGTCGGCGTAGCGCAGCTCCGAAGGCAGGTCGGTGATCTGGTAGACCTCCTGCGGCAGGAACTTGAAGCCGAAGACGCGCTCGACGAAGTTCACGATCACGTCGACGTTGAGCGCCCCGATCACGCCGAATACGATCCCGAAGATCACGCCGACCGCGCCGATGATGACGCCTTGCACCATGAAAATGCGCATGACGCCTCGCGGCGAGGCGCCGAGCGTGCGCAGGATCGCGATGTCCGCGTTCTTTTCCTTGACCACCATGAAGAGGCTCGACACCAGATTGAACGCGGCGATCGCGATGATGAAGAAAAGCAGCAGCGACATCATGCGTTTCTCGAGGTCGACCGCGCGGAAATAGGTCGCGTTCATCCGCGTCCAGTCGATCAGGCTCACGCTCGAAGGGAGCATCGCCGCGAGCTCGCGCGTGACGGTCTGCGCGCGAAAAAGATCCTCGAGCCGGAGCCGCACGCCCGTCACCTGGTCGCCGAGGAAATACAGGCGCTGCGCATCCTGCATGTGTACGAGCGCGAGGGTGGAATCGATCTCGTAGTGGCCGATGTTGAACGTTCCCGCGACCGTGAACTGGCGCAGCCTCGGAATCACCCCGGCCGGGGTCACCTGCCCCTGCGGCGCGACCAGCACGATGCGGTCCCCGGGCGCGACCCCGAGCGCGCGCGCGAGCGCGTCGCCCAGGATGATGTTGTATTCGCCGGGCCTGAGCGCGGAGAGCTCGCCCCGGCGCATGTTGCGGCCAAGGTCGTCGACGGTGTCCTCGAGCTCGGGAACGATGCCGCGCAGGAACGTCCCGCGCACGTTGCCGCCGCTCGTGAGCAATCCCTGCGCCGAGACGTACGGCGCCGTCGCCTTCACCTCCGGGTGCTTTGCCGCGAGCTGCGCGATCTGCTGCCAGTCGGGCAGCGTCTCGCCGAAACCCGAAATCTGCACGTGCGAGACCGCGCCCAGCATGCGCGTGCGCACTTCGCGCTGAAAACCGTTGAACACCGAGAGCACCGTGATCAGCACCGTCATGCCGAGCGCAATGCCGACGATCGAAATCAGCGAGATCACCGAGATGAAGCGCGTACGCTGGCGGGACCGGGTGTAGCGCAGCCCGATGAAGAGCTCGTAGGAATTCACTGGCAGGCAGGTTCGGGAAAGGCGAGAGTTTGCCACAAGCGGACGCCCGCCGCGCGAGCGACGGCCGGCGCGTAAGCCGCCGATCGAGCGGAGTAGACTCGCAGCGATTCGCGATGCACTGCACGCTCTTCATCCCCGGACTCATGTGGCCGCGCCCCGGCGCGCACGAGGTTGCGCTCGGCCTGGAAATCCCGGCTCTGTGCAAGCTGCTTGCGCGCGGCCGCGCGGAGCGCCGCGCGGCGATCGCGCCCGAAGGCTGGCTGTGCCAGGCGTTCGAAGTCGAGCGCGCGCAGGACTGGCCGATCGCACCGCTCACGCTGGAGCTCGATGGCGGAAAGCCCGGCGACGCCTATTGGCTGCGCGCCGATCCCATACACATCAAAGTCGAGCGCCAGCGGCTGCTGCTGGTCGAGAGCGCGCTTTTCGAAGTCGGCGCCGAAGAGGCGCAGGCACTCGCCGCGGCGCTCAACGCGCACTTCGCCGCCGACGGCTATGCCTTCAGCGCGCCCCACCCCAAGCGCTGGTACGTGAAGCTTCCGCGCCCGCCCCGGCTCGTGACGCACAGCGTAAGCGAGGCCGCAGGGCGCGACGTTCAATCGTGCCTGCCGGAAGGACCGGACGCGCTCGCATGGCACCGCGTGTTCAACGAAGCGCAGATGCTGCTCCACGGCCATCCCGCCAACCAGGCGCGCGAAGAGCGCGGCGAGCCCGCGATCAACAGCGTGTGGCTGTGGGGCGGGGGAACGCGACCGCCGGTGCGTGGCCGCCCGTACGATGCGGTATGGAGCGATGACGCGGTGGCCACCGCACTCGCGGCCGCCACGGGCGCGGCGGCAGACGCATTGCCGGCGGACGCCGCAGCATGGATCGCGAAAGTCGAGGGTGCCGCGCGCGACTCGGGTCTGCTCGTCCTCGACGCGGCGGCGAGTGCGGCGGCTTATGGAGACGTCGAAGCGTGGCGGAACCGCCTGCGCGCGCTCGAAGCGCTCTGGATCGCGCCGCTCCTGCGCGAGCTGCACGGCGGACGCCTCGAGGCGATCGCGATCGTCGTGCCCGGACCCGAGGCGGGCTACAGGTTCGAGGTCACTCGCGCTGACCTCTACAAGGTGTGGCGGCCCGTGAAGCCGCTCTCGGCTTACGCGTGAACCCCTGCCCGGCCATCGTGCAGCGCGAGGTCGCGCCCGAGGCGATCGAACGGCTGGTGCTTGCGGGCGTCCATCCGCTGCTCGCCCGTGTGTACGCCGGACGCGGCGTCACCACCACGGCCGAGCTCGACGACGCGTTCGAGCGCCTGCATCCCCCCGATGCGATGCTCAACCTGCGGCAGATGGCGCGCCTCCTCGCCGAGGCGATCGGCGCGCGGGCGAAGCTTCTCATCGTCGCGGATTACGACGCGGACGGCGCCACGGCGTGCGCCGTCGGGATGCGCGCCCTGAAGCGCTTCGGCGCCGAGGTCGGATACCTGGTGCCGAACCGCTTCGAATACGGCTACGGCCTCACGCCCGAGATCGTTCACCTCGCTTTCGAGCGCTACCGTCCCGACGTGCTGATCACGGTCGACAACGGCATCGCGAGCATCGAAGGCGTCGCCGAAGCGAACCGGCTCGGCATGCGCGTGCTCGTGACCGATCACCACCTGCCCGCGGAGTCGCTGCCCGCCGCGTGGTGCATCATCAATCCGAACCAGCCCGGCTGCGATTTCCCGAGCAAGCACCTCGCCGGCGTGGGCGTCATGTTCTATCTCATGCTCGCCTTGCGCGCGGAGCTGCGCGCAAGGGGCGCGCTCGAGCGCGAGCCCGCCATGGCGGGATTGCTCGACCTCGTCGCGCTCGGCACGGTCGCCGATGTCGTGCGCCTCGACGCGAACAACCGCGTGCTCGTTCAGCAGGGGTTGAAGCGCATGCGCGCAGGCCGCATGCAGCCCGGCGTCGCGGCGCTTTTCGAAGCGGCGGGGCGCGATCCGTCGCGCGCCTCGGCCTACGACCTCGGCTTCGTGCTCGGTCCGCGGCTGAACGCCGCCGGGCGGCTTACCGACATGGCGCTCGGCATCGAATGCCTCGTCACCGACGATCACGTGCGCGCGCTCGAGATCGCGCGCGAGCTCGACGCGCTCAACCGCGAGCGGCGCGAGATCGAGGCGCAGATGCAGGAAAGCGCGCTGACGGCGATCGGCGAAGACACCGGGGACGCGTGCGCGCTCGCGCTTTTCGACGAGAGCTGGCACCAGGGCGTCATCGGCATCGTCGCCTCGCGTCTCAAGGAACGCTTCCACCGGCCGGTGATCGCTTTCGCGCGCGGCAGCGGCGGCGAGATCAAGGGCTCCGGGCGTTCGATCGCGGCACTGCACCTGCGCGACGCGCTCGACCTCGTCGCCAAGCGTCACCCCGGCCTCGTGCTGCGCTTCGGCGGACACGCGGCTGCGGCCGGGCTTACGATCCGCGAATCGGATTTCGCGGTCTTCCGCGGCGCCTTCGAAGCGGGCGTGCGCTCGCTCGTCACGGCCGCGGACCTCGAGCGCCAGCTCGAGACCGACGGCTCGCTCCATCCGCGCGAGTGCACTTTCGATCTCGCGCGCGCGATCGGCGCGTGCGTCTGGGGACAGGGATTTCCCGAGCCGCGCTTCTTCGATGCGTTCGACGTCGTCCAGCAGCGCATCGTCGGCGGTCAGCACACGAAGCTCAAGCTCGCGCGCCACGGTCGTGTGTACGACGGCATGCTCTTCGGAGACGCCGAGCCGCTGCCGCCGCGCGTCGAAGCGCTCTACCGCGTCGAAGTGAACGAGTACAACGGCACGCAGGGGCTGCAGCTTACGGTGCAGCACTGGCGTGCTGCCGCCGGTGGCGCAGGCGCGCCGCGCAAGGAGTGACGGCTACCGAAGGAGTGACCGGGCTACCGCCAAGAGTGACGGCTACCGAAGGGGTGGTTTGAACAACCCCTTATCGTCACTTTTTTCTCGTCACTCTTTCGGTAGCCGTCACTCCTTCGGTAGCCGTCACTCCTTTTGCGGTAGCCGTCACTCTCTGCAGTAGCCCTCACGCTATAATTAGCGTTTTGCGGGTGGGCCATGGAAGCCGAGCACATCAATCTCATCTCCAAGCGGTTGCAGGACGTCGAAAGCCGCGCAGCCGAGCTGCGGAGGTATCTTTGACTTCGATCAGAAGAAAATACGCCTGAGCGAAGTCGTCAAGCTCGCCGAAGATCCGGACATCTGGAACGAGCCCCAGCGCGCGCAGGACCTGGGGAAGGAAAAGAAAGCGCTCGAAGGGGTGGTGCAGACGCTCGAGCGGCTGGGCGAAGGCGTGCGCGACGCGAAAGAGCTTTTCGAGATCGCGCGCGAGGAGAACGACGACGCGACGCTCGCGAGCGTGGCCGACGACGCTTCGGGTCTCGAGCGGACGGTCGAGGATCTCGAGTTCCGCCGCATGTTTTCGAACCCGGTCGATCCCAACAACTGCTTCGTCGACATCCAGGCCGGCTCGGGCGGCACCGAAGCGCAGGACTGGGCGGCCATCCTCGAGCGCATGTACCTGCGCTACTGCGAGCGCAAAGGCTTCAAGGCGGAAGTGCTCGAAGAGTCTTCGGGCGAGGTCGCGGGAATCAAGAGCGCGACTTTCAAAGTCATGGGCGATTACGCATACGGGCATCTCCGGAGCGAAAGCGGGGTCCACCGCCTCGTGCGCAAGTCGCCTTTCGACGCGAACAGCCGGCGGCACACGTCTTTCGCGAGCGTTTTCGTCTATCCCGAAGTCGACGACACGATTGCGATCGAAGTGAACCCAGCCGACCTGCGCATCGACACCTACCGCGCTTCGGGTGCGGGCGGCCAGCACATCAACAAGACCGATTCGGCGGTGCGCATCACGCACAATCCCACGGGCATCGTGGTGCAGTGCCAGAACGACCGCTCGCAACACCGCAACCGGGCGGAGGCGATGTCGCTGCTGAAAGCGAAGCTCTACGAGCTCGAGCTGCGCAAGAGGAACGAAGAGAAGCAGGCGCTCGAAGACAGCAAGACCGACATCGGCTGGGGCCACCAGATCCGGTCCTACGTGCTCGACCAGTCGCGGATCAAGGACTTGCGCACCAACGTCGAGATCGGCAACACCCAGGGCGTCCTCGACGGCGATCTCGACCCCTTCATCTCGGCCAGCCTGAAGCAGGGCCTGTAGCAGACTCGGAGAAAGCATGGACGAACGAGAACCGCCTTCGGTGGACGAGAACCAGATCATCGCCGAGCGCCGTGAGAAGCTGAAAGCGCTGCGCGCGCAGGGCAACGCCTACCCCAACAATTTCTTCCGCAATCACCTCGCCGCCGATATCGTCGAGAAGTTCGAAGGCGTCGACCGCGACTCGCTCGACATGAATCCGGTGGTGGTGACGGTGGCCGGCCGCCTCATGCTGAAGCGCGTGATGGGCAAGGCGAGCTTCGCGAGCCTTCAGGACATGAGCGGGCGCATACAGCTCTATCTCACCGACAGCTACCCCGGAAAACCCGAGCACGAGGCGTTCAAGCACTGGGATATCGGGGATCTCATCGGGGTCGGCGGGGTTCTCTTCAAGACCAAGACCGGCGAAGTGACGATACGGGTGAAGACGATCCAGCTGCTGACGAAATCGCTGCGACCGCTGCCCGACAAGTTCCACGGCCTCACCGACCAGGAGCTCAAGTACCGCCAGCGCTACGTCGATCTCGTCATGAACGAGGATACGCGGCTCGTCTTCGTCCAGCGCACGCGCATCATCCAGGCACTGAGGGGTTTCCTGCTCGCCCGGCGCTACCTGGAAGTCGAGACGCCGATGATGCAGCCGATTCCCGGCGGGGCGGCCGCGCGGCCGTTTACGACGCACCACAACGCGCTCGACATGGACCTCTACCTGCGCATCGCGCCGGAGCTATACCTGAAACGGCTGGTCGTCGGCGGCTTCGAAAAAGTGTTCGAAGTGAACCGCAATTTCCGCAACGAGGGGATCTCGACGCGCCACAACCCCGAGTTCACCATGCTCGAGTTCTACGCGGCATACACCCAGTACCGTTACCTGATGGCGTTCATCGAGCAGATGTTCATGGAAGTCGCGCAGGAAGCGCTGGGCACGACCACGATTGTCTACCAGGGCCGGGAGATCGATCTCACCAAACCGTACGAGCGCCTCACGATCACCGATGCGATCAAGAAATACCATCCGGAATACGACGACGCGCTGCTGGGCGACCGCGAGAAGCTGATCGCGAAGATGGAGGAGCTCGGCGCGGGCTACAAGCCGAGCGACGGCCTCGGCGGGCTGCAGCTCTCGTTCTTCGAGCACACCACCGAGCAGCTCCTCTTCGAGCCGACCTACATCATCGACTATCCCGCCGAAGTCTCGCCGCTCGCGCGCCGCAGCGAT
>Ga0105106_10003421_pt1 | contig 11329 bp, 7 predicted proteins | sample PPLLaktember2015_5_FD_79109 | JGI IMG/M metagenome (GOLD analysis project Ga0105106, IMG submission 79109) | Freshwater sediment microbial communities from Prairie Pothole Lake near Jamestown, North Dakota, USA - PPLs Lake P8 Core (1) Depth... | ecosystem: Environmental > Aquatic > Freshwater >... | reverse complement strand
TCCTGATGTATAGAGACTGTCAGCAACGAGTTTTTGTTTTTTTTGCTCTTCTGTCCAGACTGTTAAATAATTAACAGCAATCGAAAGACTCTTCTCTCCGAAGTTTTTTTCAAAATAGTTTGCTGCATTTGCTCCCATTGCCTTTAATTTCGCCGCCTCCCCGGTTTTTCCATTTAATTCGGCTGTGATGCTTTCTTTAATCAGAGCATCAACAAAGGGTTTTATAAGGAGCCTGTTATCTTTAATAAGAGACAGGGACCGTGTACCGTCAGTTTGCTCCAATGCTTTCCTCAATTCAGAATTCAGCTCATCACGTGAAAGTTGCTGGGCATCCAGATTATTGGAACTGAACAAAAACAGCCCTAAAAGAATAAATTTAATCCCAGATTGTAGAGGGGAAGTAAGTCTTATCATGATGCTATGTAAAATTTATATCACGTTGCTGGTTCCTGGGTGCTGGGTGCTGGTTAGTTGCTGATTTATTGAATAGTATTGCATATACTCAAAAAGCTGTAAAGGATTTCATAATTTATTAAACATGTTCCAAACAACCAGCAACAAGCAACCAGCAACAAGCAACCAGTATCTTCCGGTCACTTCTCTTCTGCTTTCGATAATTTAAGTGCCTTCTGCAACTCCTCAATCGCCTTATCCTTATTCCCGGCATCTGAATATAATGATCCCAGAATTTCATGAGGCAGCGGAGCATCAGGATTAATTCCCGAGACTATCTGAAATTCATTTATGGCATCCTGAAGCAATCCCTGATTCATATAATAAGCCCCCAGAAATGAATGCAGACTGCTGCTGTCAGAATCATTATCAAAGGTTTTTCTTATCATGGCCTCCTGGTCAAGTACTTCTTTAGATTTATCGACAGAAAGTACTGAAAATTTGTAATTTGATGATTTCTCATTTTCAAGCAGATCCTCTCCTTCAACATTCCAGAAATAGGTCTCGCCAAAATCAAGTCCTTTATCACTTTCAGAAAGTTGAAGAGGACTCTTATCCACTTTCCTGCTCCACACAAGACCATTGCTGTTGTAAAGGTTTACAACGAATTTATCATAAGGTTTCCTGGGAACCCATGAAAAGGTTGGAAGATTGGTTCTGATGAAGGTGTTGTACGGAGATGTCAGTTCGATAGTCTCTTCTTTGTCGGTTGCTCTGAGACCTGCAAGTGCACCAACATCTTTTTTGGTATCCTTGCCGGAAGTCAAAGCAGACATATTAACCATCATGGCAGATGACACTTTCTTTACATTTCCGGCTGGTTCGGTTTTAGCAAGATCACCCGTGGAAACCGTCACAATGCTGCCAGGTCCCACCCCGGAAATGATTCCGTTTATATATGTAAGGGTTGTCTCAGATTTGGGATCAGTTTTTATCTGATCACCAGAAAATAGTTGTGTGCCCCATAATACTTTAACAAAATCAGTTTTCCCGGCTTTTTTCACCATGACATTGCCTTTTAATCCGGTAATCAGAGCAATACATTGCGTTGATTCCTGAGCTGATAAGGCCCCACCCTTAATAAAGCAGGAACATATTATGAAACAGATTGTTATTAATATGGATCTCATCTTATTTTCCTCCTTATTGATTTTATTTGCAGTTATGTTTAATCTGATCAGAACAAATTGGTGAATATTAAAAATTTAATATGACTATCGGCAATCATTAACAAGAAATTGCAAACCGCTTGAAAATCAATTTATTTACCCCAGCCCCAAGGGGAGTAAATTGATTTTGGCTGCGCCGAGCTCGTCCCGCTCTACGGGAGCTCGGTTCTTCGCTCCCCCTGGGGTCGGGGTAAACGAAGAAAATCAATAGACCTTTATGCATGGTTACCGATAGTTATTAAATATTATACAAAGATATTCCCATTAAAATCCAAAGTCAATTTTATTTCCTGGCCTCCTCCGGTTGATTCATAAAGTCCTTTGGTGATACCCCGTAAAACTCCCTGAAGCACCTCGAAAAATAAGATGGATTTGAAATCCCTATACTGAGTGCAATCTCCGTAAGATTCGATTTTTTCTCCTGGATCATCTTTGCTGCTATCTTCATCCGGTGATAATGTATTATCGAACTCGGCGATAAGCCTGTAAGGGCCTTAAGCTTGCGGTAGAGATGGATCCTGCTCATCCCGAGCTTTTCCTGCAATGCCCCTACATCGAAATCAAAGTTATTAATATTTTCATTGATGATTAAATTGATCTTTTTCATAAACATATCATCGACAGTGGCCGATGAACCTCCATCATCACCGGATTCAGCAATTAATCCGTACTTATGCCTCAGCTTGGCTCTCTGCACCAGGAGATTTGAAATCCTTATCCTGAGCTCATTTATATCGAATGGCTTGCTCAGATATTCATCCGCACCGGTTGCAAATCCTTCCATGCGGTTTTCCTGAGTTGTTTTTGCCGATAGTATTATTACGGGTATATGGCTGGTTCTTTCATCATTTTTCAGCCTTCTGCAAACTTCTATGCCATCAAGATCAGGCATGATAATGTCAGTTACCACCAGATCAGGGATCTTTGCAAATGCGATATCTATACCAGCCTTTCCGTTTCCGGCTTCATAAACATGATAATCCTTTGAGAGATTATCTTTAATGAAATCGCGCAGATCACCGTTGTCCTCAATTATCAGAACTTGCGACTTTTTACAGGCCGATTCCGCTTCTTTAAGTATAGTGTGGTGATCAACATCAATTTCCGGTATGCCGCTGCTGTAAGGATGAGTATCGGACACTACATATTCATCAGTCGATAAATGCTCTTTGCCAACCGGAATTGTGACAGTAAATGTTGAACCCAGGTCTTTTTCACTTGTGACTTCAATATACCCATGCAGAAGGGTCACAAACTCCTGGGTTAATGAAAGACCAATGCCCGTTCCGCGGCCATCCTTCTCCCATTCGCCTTCAACACGATAGAACCGGTCAAAAATCTTATCAAGGTTTTCTTTGGTTATTCCAACACCGGTATCCTGAACCATTATTACAAGGAGAGGAGGAGATCCGTTATTCTCAGGTTTTTTGATTTCAACCTTGCATTTAACATTTCCCTGGGAAGGCGTAAATTTAAATGCATTTGAAAGGAGGTTGGAAACTATTTTCTCAATCTTGTCCTTATCGAAAAGAACTATATAGGATTCGTCCGAAATATCAACCACAAACCTGATTTTCCTGTTTTCGGCAGTCGAGAGGTATTCATAAATAAGGATCCGCAGGGTTTTCAGCAAATCAGACTCTGCAAGGGTTATCCTCATCTTTCCTGCATCGATTCTCGAGATGTCGAGTAGCTGATTTACAAGATTTAAAAGTCGGAGGCTGTTTCGCCTGATCATTTCCATCAGTCCCGATCGTTTATGATCATCAATCCTTCCTTTTTCTGTTATGAGGTTGTCAATCGGTCCCATTATCAAAGAAAGCGGAGTCCGAAGCTCATGGGATATCTCCGTAAAAAACCGTGTTTTCATCCTGTCAAGCTCTTCTATCTGCTCGTTCTTTTTTTCAAGTTCCAGTGTCCTGGCATATACCTCGTCTTCCAGTCTCTTTTTGTCAGCATTTAACCGGCGGAAATGCGCTCTCATAAATAATGCTGTAATGAAAAGGAAAATAAAACCATAGATGATGAACGCCGGTAAAGTACTGGTCATAGGAGGAATGATCCGGATATCGAAAGACTTCCCTTCCGCATTCCATATCCCGTCATTATTTGAACCTGTAAACCAGAATCTGTAATTACCTGGCTTTAAATTATTGTATTCAACAGGATGATAATTACTTAGCAGGACTGTGTCCTTATCAATACCCGACATAAAATATCTGTACCGGTTGTTTTCAGAATAGAGGAAGTTAATTGCTGCAAAATCAATCCTCAGGTTATTCTGTCTGTGATTCAACTTAATTTCCTTAAGTGATTCAATGCATCCAGCTTCAGGCAGCATGGTATGAAGATCATTTTCATTAATAGTGATCCCGGTCAGATGAACCTCAGGTCTGATCCTGTTTAATGGAATAGTGTCGTTAAATAGCTTCAATTCAGGCCCTGACAGATTCAAAATATGACCTGTACTCAACTGAATCGAGCAATAACTGCCGGGTTGCTGGCTGAAGAGAATCTGACGTAGATTCTTATAATCCGGATTAAATAAAGTCAGACCATAGTTATGATTTACCATCAGAGTATTATCATTTTCAATAAAAACATCTGAAAAAGTGATGCCTGACGGAACTTTCTCCATTAATTTTACAGGCACCAGTTTTTCTGTCTCCTGATTAAAAAGGAAAAGTCCGTTCCAGGCAAATAGTATCCAGATTCTGCCATTGCTGTCCTCTTTTACCCTTATACAATAATCGCCTGATAAAAGATCCGTTTCTGAGTCAGATAAATACTTTACAGCTGTTTTCTTTTCGCGATTATATTTATAAACACCGTCACTGAAAGACGCAAACCAGATTTCATCATTTTTGTCGATACAAATATCATAGATGCCGCTTTTCAGTACTTCTGTCATCTCATCGTTATCAATAATAAAAGATTCGATTTCATCAGTCCCTTCATACAATACAAATATATTGTTGTACGACAGAAACCAGAGGTTTCCATGCTTATCCTCAATTATATTAAAAACAATATCTTCTTTATATTCAGGTATATATAATGGTTTATATGAATTATCAGTTGAGTTTAATATCACAATCCTGTTTTTAGCCAGACTTGCCCACAGATTTCCTTTACGATCCTTAGTAATACAATTAACGACTGTATCTCCTGTTGGCAATCTGATCTGTTCCGGATTGAAGTCCAGGTCTTCATTAAAATCTGAAGTGTAAATCCCTGTCGATAGGGCAAGCCATATCCTTTTATTGTTGTCTTCAGCTATCCTTGGGTTGTTATAGTTTGCCACATTAAACATATTAGGAACCCTGAAGGACTGATAATGTAGAGAGCTCATCATAAGCCTCCAGGTATTTCCATTGGCACAGCCAAACCATATTGAACCCCTTTTATCTCTGATCCAATCGAGAATTATCCAGTTTGGGACGCCAAATAGTCTGAGCTTTTCAGTCTCCGGTTCAAATCTGAATACGATACCTTGCCTTTGAAGAAACCATATTGAACCATCATCATCCTGAAATACATCATCAAAGAGCAACCTGCCACCCCTGGAGTTCCTGAAAATTTCATTTACAGGATTTATCAGGTAGCTTTTTGTTTCCCCTGTTTTCGGAGAGTAACTGGCAAAGATACCGTCACCGAAGACCCATATCAGGCCATTTCTGTCAGTCAGAAGTGTTGCAATAGTATCGAGCTTATGTTCAGGATCGGTTTCAGAATTGAAAATGATCTTTTCGAATATACCGTTTTCCGCGTCATCAATTCTGATCAAACCTCCGCCTGTTACAGCACACCATAGATCGCCTGTGGCATCTTCAGCAATGCACGACACATGGTTACTGCTTATAGATAAAGGATCCTCAGGATCATACCTGTAAATAGTGAATTTATCTTCTTTTCTGCCGTATTTGTAAAGACCATGAGATGATACAATCCATACCCTCCCTCCGGAATCTTCAAGGAACAGACCTGATTTTGTTGTCCATGAATAATTCTGGTCACCATCAAACTGATATCTTTTAAACTGAGAGGTGCTTTTATTGAATGTAAAAATATCACCTGCTGTTATTATCCACAGCAAGCCTGATTTATCCTCACTGATATATCTGATCCGGTTATCATTGCTCATGTAATTTGCGGAATCAGGTATGAACTGATCTATTTTGCCGGTCTTCTGGTCAAGTTTGTTCAGTGCGCCATAGGTCGCGATCCACATTATTCCCGCGCTGTCTTCAAGAATGCCCGACACAAAATGACCGGCTAATGAAGTCCCTGATAAATTTTTAAACCCGTAGTTTTTGTTTTGATTACCGTCGAACCTGTAGAGTCCGTTAAAAGTTCCTGACCAGAGAAAGCCTTTACTGTCAAAAAATAATCTTGTTGTTGAAATATCAGCGCCAGGCTCTGTAATGGGATAATGGAGAAACTTGCCCTGGAAGCTGTTTGGTTCAGGAATAAGGATTTTCTGGGCTGCAGCATGACTAAAAGTAAACAAGACAACTACAGCAAGCAACACCTTGCAAGCGATGTTCATAGGTCAGGCTTTAGTAAATAAACCTTTCAACTCAACATCACATAATGAGGTATAAGTTACGACTCTTTTTTAATACCCGCAATTTTATTTGCCTGGTTTGGTCATGATTATTCAGAATTCCTTTCTACGTATCTTTTACACTCGTTTTAGACCATACCTGCAATATTTGAGCAAAATCTAATCTTGGATTTTTTGACTATAATTGTATTTTTACAGCCAATTGTACCTTCATGAAATCCAGCATTCTGTTTGCAGACGCACTTAAACTGAAAAGGCCCAATGCTTTTCAGGTAATGCTTAAACCGGCAGGGCCTTCCTGCAATCTTAACTGCACCTATTGTTATTACCTTGAAAAAAATAAACTCTTTCCAAAATCCGGGCAGCTTAGAATGTCGGATGAACTGCTCGAAAATTTTACTAAACAATTTATAGAAGCGCAACAGATACCAGTAGTTACTTTTACCTGGCAGGGTGGAGAGCCTACTCTTATGGGACTTGATTTCTTTAAAAAAGCAATTGGGTTTCAAAAGAAATATTCAGGTGGCAAGAAAATCGAAAACGCGTTTCAGACTAATGGTACCCGGCTCAATGACGACTGGTGTAAGTTCTTTACAGACAACAATATACTTATTGGCATCTCAATAGATGGTGCGGAACATAACCATGATCGTTACAGGAGAACTTTTTCGGGCGGTGCAACATTTAAAAGAGTTATGAAGGGAGTTGAGCTGCTTAAAAAACACAAAACAGAATTCAACACCCTGAGTGTGGTGAATGATTATAATGTACATTATGCTTCTGAAACCTACAGATTCCTTAAAAAGATCGGCAGCGGTTTTATACAGTTTCTTCCGGTTGTTGAGCATATCTCTGAACACCGGTCACCGGATGAATTGCGGCTTATAGCTCCGGTACATGAAAAGAATGCGAAAGTGACAGACTGGTCGGTCGGACCAGCCGATTTCGGGAAGTTCCTTGTTACAGTCTTTGATGAATGGGTAAGAAATGATGTTGCCCGGTATTTTGTTCAGATTTTTGATGCCACTCTTGCCAATTATGTCGGAGAGACTCCAGGATTATGCGTCTTTGCTGAAACCTGTGGCGATGCACTGGTTATGGAACATAACGGAGATCTTTTCTCCTGTGATCATTTTGTGTATCCGGAGTATTTCCTTGGCAATATCACAGAAACACCTTTGATTGACCTTGTCAAATCACAACAACAGTTCGATTTCGGGATTGACAAAAGGAATAAATTGCCCCGTTACTGTCTGGAGTGTGAGGTCAGATATGCCTGTCATGGTGAATGCCCCAAACACAGATTTCTTCTTACCCCCGATGGTAAACCAGGATTAAACTACCTCTGCCAGGGGTATAAGCTGTTTTTTAAACACGCTGAGCCATATATGAAATTCATGGCAGAGGAGCTTAAATACAAGCGCCCCCCTTCAAATGTGATGAACTGGATAAGGAACAAGGAAAATCAGGTTATCAAACCTGTAGTGCCCGAACGTAATGACCCATGCCTTTGCGGATCAGGAAAGAAATTCAAGAACTGCTGTATGGGGAAACCGATTTACAAATTTTAAGGCATAACGGCATAACGGCGCAAAGGTACAACGGTACAACGGTTTAACGGCAAAAAGGCGTAAAGGGGTAAAGGGGAAACGGTCTAAATACAATCAGTATTATTTAATTATCAGAGAGAGCTTTTCCCAGATATCATCAAGGAAAAGGAAGGGCACAGGTACACTTGACGGATTTTCTCCCATCCTTATCATTACGATATTCATTGAAGGAACAACACTAACATATTGTCCGTTCTTTCCCATTCCTGAAAACATATCAGGAGGTCCGGCCGGAGTTATACTTCCTGTAAATACGATTTGTGATTCCGGTATCATAAAAGATTCTTTCCCATTTAGCCACCATAGAAAGCCATAGCTTTTATTGATGGTCTGCGATGGTGATATCATAGAATTTACATACGAAACATCACCGATGATATCCTGGTCAGCCCATTTACCGTTATTAAGGATTAGTAAACCAAACCGGGCCATGCTTCTGGGTGTACTGAAGAAAACATGATCATCATCTATCCATTGCCAGGTACCATCCATCCCTGTTTTATCGCGAAGAACTGAATTAAAATATGAATCAAAATCCATTTCTGTAGCTACAGAGACGACCTTTTCCAATAGAGTGTAAGGTCCGTTATGGTATGCCCAGCGGGACCCGGCCTCAGCCTTGTAAACAAGATCTTCTTTCTGAAAGCTGTGATTATTTGCTACGGCATCATCAAGACCTGTGGTCATTGTTAACTGGTGCCTTACTGTTATTTTTGATTCCTGCTGGGAGGTTAGTGATGTCCAGCCTGCATCTAGATAATCTGATGATTTATCATTAATGCTCAGATAACCCTCTTCCTGAGCTTTGCCAACAATAAATGCTGTAAGGGTTTTTCCTGCAGAGGCCCAATACCACAGAGAATTTTTACTAAAAGGTCCGGTTTCAGCCAGATTATTCCCAAAGTATTCCTCAATCACAATCTTTCCGTCTTTTAATACTATAAAAGCCCTGGTATCATTATTTTCAAGCAATTCAACCAAAGAAGGTATTTCGGCTGTGTTCCACCCCAAACTGGCTGGAGTAACCTGCCCCCATGTATCAGGCTCATCAGGCGGGAAATAGATCTGCCCTGTTCCATTTTCTTCTTCCTTTTTACAGGAAAGAAGCAAGGCAAATAAAAAGAGAATAAAGGCAGGTCTTTTCATAAATTACATTTATACTTTTATTAATAAACGCAACTCCCTGCCTTTTAATCTGTAGTCCCTTCCAGTAATATACTTATCCCATAATTGGTTTGAGAATGCTCAATCTGTTTCCTTCTGTATCCTCAAATGAGACCCATTTCCCAATTCCCGGAATATCTGTAGGTTCACCCAGAAGTTTACCTCCTGCTTCGACAACCTGCCTTGCAGATTCTGTAATATCATCAACTGCTATTACCAGGGATGGATATACGGCACCCATTTCTTCATTTTTTGGATAGAGACCTCCATTTATGGCTCCCGGAGTTTTTACCATGTTGTTTTCATCTGTCTCTGATGTACTGACAGTTACATAATGACCCATTTCAGGTCCCAGAAAATTTGCCTGCCAACCAAATACCCTGGCATAAAAGGCAGCCATTCTTTTTGTGTCGTCGGCAGGAAGTTCGAAATGAACAACAGGATTCATTTTTTTCATGTTTTCAGAATTATTTGTAAGTACTTAACTTAAGTTACTGGTTGCTTGTTTCTGGTTGCTGGTTAAATTACTGATTAATAGGGAAATATATAATTTTTCATAATCTTTCAAATAATACTTAAAAAATTATAATGTTCATTCTCAAACAACTAGCAACAAGCACCCAGTAACTAGCAACTAGGATTACTTAGACATTAAAGACTCTTCCATTTGATAGAGCAGCCAACTGCTTTTGTATTTGCTACCTGAACCTTATCTCCTTTCAGAAGCGAATTCACTGCATCGGAAACGAATTTTTTGTCAGCTTTCGCAGCATCATCGGCATTGTTATCAATCGCTCCTACATATTCAACTTTGAGATTTTCACCGTCTTTTGAAAGCACATAGACATGCGGAGTATTTGTGGCTCCGTATGACTTTGCTACATTTTGGGATTCATCGCGCAAATATGTAAAAGTATACCCCTTGTCTGATGCCACCTTTTTCATCTCCTCGAATGAATCACCTGGATTAACTCCCGGATCATTACTGTTTATTGCTACCACGGGATAACCTTTTGCTCCGAATTCTTTGTGAAGATCCACAACCCTTTGTTCATATTTCTTTGCCACCGGGCAAACATTACTTGTAAAAACAACAATAAATCCCTTTGTATTTTCAATATCGGAAAGGGATACCATTTCGCCTTTAACACTTTTAAGACTGAAATCGGAGGCGTTATCTCCTGCCTTGAACGGACCTTCAGCCCGGGTTTGAGAAACAAGTAAAAACGCTGCTGATAATACCAGTATTGATTTTTTCATAATTTATTGATTTTTAAGTTCATACTATTTATAAATACTTATTGATGATTGTTCTTAATTCCTGTTCGGTAATCTCACCTGAATGAAAATATCTCGATTTTTTGACATTGTTTACGAAGAGAGTAGAAGGTATATTACCCTGCCATTGAGGATCGACTTTATCAATCCAGGAGTTGTAGTCTGTATCCATCATTACCGAAACATCCAGAGATATATTATTCTTCTTAAGAAAAGGTTTCAGCTGATTCTCTACCTGACTCGGAAAATCAAGACTAATCATAATAAACCTGACCTTTGACTGATCATACTCTCCAGCCACCTTTTCGAATGCTGGTAACTCTTTTACACAGGGGGCGCACCAGGTAGCCCATAGGTTGACAATAAACAACTTGTTTTCCTGGTTATTAAGCATCTTTTCAAGTTCAGGGACCTTTATGTATTCAATTTTCTGACCTTGTGTTTCCTGACCAAAAAGAAATGCTAAAAGTATTGAGATTGATATGAATATTTTTGCTGACTTCATGTGGTTTTTGAAATTAAACCAATCACAAAGGCATAATGTTCAGAAGAAACCCCCAAAAGCCGGAATTTTTAACAATTATTAAGGAAAATAAGGCCTGTTTCGCGATACATACATATTGCTCTTATTGCCAACTGCCAACTGCCAACTGCCATATTTTTATTCTGATAGAATTGCCTGTTCCTTTTTAAACTCAATAATATGCTCAGATGCATATTCATCACCAGCCGGATTGAGCCTTTTCACGAAGAACCTGGCTCTTTGTCCAAGTCTCAGACAGGTGTTCTTATTCAGAATATCTTCAGGTGTGTCCATTGGCTGGAGTGACGGGTACCACAGGGTATAGCCCGGCATGTCGAGCAGAAGCTGCGGCTTCGACCATTCCTGAGTATTTGCAGGGTTGCTGAAATCAGGATTCCTGTTGAATGAAATAAATACCTTGCTTCCTTTCCAGGATGATCCGGTAACGTGTCCCATCAGCATTACCCAGCAGTTCAGATAGTTATTCCAGCTGACTGATGGTCCCCAGTGAAAGCCTCCTTCGGGCGAAGATGCCGGTCCCCCGCCCTCTTCCCTGGGAATCTGA
>Ga0105106_10003420_pt1 | contig 11330 bp, 7 predicted proteins | sample PPLLaktember2015_5_FD_79109 | JGI IMG/M metagenome (GOLD analysis project Ga0105106, IMG submission 79109) | Freshwater sediment microbial communities from Prairie Pothole Lake near Jamestown, North Dakota, USA - PPLs Lake P8 Core (1) Depth... | ecosystem: Environmental > Aquatic > Freshwater >... | reverse complement strand
GATGTGCAGGATTTTCTGGCGATGGCTTCACTTCAGTATGTCATCAAGCTTAATGAAGAGGAGGAAAAGCTTGAAAAAGGTAACTTCCCTGATGCCATAAAGGAACTTATCAGTAAAATTGATGAGGTCCTTGATGAAAAGAGTAACAGCGTTCTTTAAAATAGACAAACTAATTGCCCGCATTGTTTCTTCATTCGTTTTTGAAACTCAACACTTAAAACTTTGGAGCATACCTTAGTTCAGGTAGAACAGGCCTCATCCCGGTTTTCCGGGAATCCCGCTTAAGGGCGGGGCAGTGGACGTTCGAGCTGTATTAGCGGCTCCAGCCATGTAGATATGGGGTTTTATAAAAGTTGGAGAGACTTTGCGGGTTTTTTATTTATATAATATTATAGAAATGATAATACTGATTAATGGAACTATAAGCGGGGGATTAACCTTGATCCTCAGTTTATCAGCACTGATCCTGGGATTCGGTGCTTCATATCTGATATGGCAGATGGCTCTTAAAAACAAGAGCCGCAAGATTGTAAGCGAGGCTGAAACGGAAGCCGAGGTTATAAAAAAAGAAAAGATCCTTCAGGCTAAAGAACGCTTTTTACAGCTGAAAGCAGAACATGAGAACGTCATTAACGAAAAGAACAATAAGATCAATCAGGCCGAAAGCCGTATAAAGCAGAAAGAGCTTACCTTATCTCAGAAGCTTGAAGAAGCTCAGCGTAGAAAAAATGAAGCTGATTCAATTCGCGATAGTCTGACTTCACAGCTTGAGCTCATCGATAAGAAAAATGAGGAGCTTTCAAAGCTCCACCGCCAGCAGGTCGATCAACTTGAGTCTATTTCAGGCTTATCTGCCGAGGACGCCAAGAACAACCTTATGGAGTCGCTGAAAGAGGAGGCCAAAACCGGAGCAATGTCCTATATTAACGAGATTCTGGACGAAGCCAAAATGACTGCCAATAAAGAGGCAAAAAGAATTGTCCTTCAAACGATCCAGAGAGTAGCCGCAGAAAATGCCATTGAAAATGCCGTCACGGTCTTCCATATCGAATCGGATGAAATGAAAGGCAGGATAATCGGACGCGAGGGCAGGAATATACGGGCGCTTGAAGCTGCAACCGGGGTCGAGATAATTGTGGACGACACACCGGAGGCAATTGTCCTTTCGGCATTCGATCCAATCCGGAGAGAAGTGGCACGTCTGGCGCTACATCAGCTTGTTACTGACGGCAGGATCCATCCGGCCAGAATTGAGGAAATTGTTGAGAAGACCAGAAAACAGGTCGAAGAAGAGATTCTCGAGGTGGGAAAAAGAACAACAATCGACCTTGGAATTCACGGTTTGCATCCGGAGCTTATCCGGCTTGTCGGGAAAATGAAATACAGGTCATCGTACGGACAGAACCTGCTTATGCACTCGAGGGAAGTTGCCAACCTCTGTTCCATAATGGCGGCTGAACTAGGACTTAATCCGAAACTGGCGAAAAGAGCCGGACTGCTTCATGATATTGGCAAAGTACCTGATGATGAGCCGGAATTGCCACATGCAATTCTCGGGATGAAAGTTGCTGAAAAATACAAGGAAAAGCCTGAAATCTGCAACGCAATCGGTTCACATCACGATGAGACTGAAATGACAACCCTCATAGCACCGATAGTTCAGGTTTGTGACGCAATTTCAGGTGCACGGCCCGGCGCCAGGCGCGAGGTTGTTGAATCATATATCAAAAGGCTGAAAGAACTTGAATCGCTTGCACTGCAATACCCTGGAGTAATGAAGACCTATGCAATTCAGGCCGGAAGGGAGCTCAGGGTTATTGTGGGAGCTGAAAAAGTGAATGATAAGGAAGCTGAGAACCTGTCGTTTGAAATTGCACGCAAGATCCAGAATGAAATGACTTATCCCGGGCAGATAAAAATAACCGTCATCCGTGAGACAAGGGCGGTTAACTATGCCAAATAGCCCGACTTTCTATTTGTATAATTTATACTTCCAACAGGGATAATGTCAAAGATAAAACTGCTGAATATCGTGGGTGCCCGCCCCCAGATAATCAAATCATCAGCAATAAGCAGGGCGATACGCACCGGTTTTTCCGGGCTTATCACTGAACTCACCCTTCACACCGGTCAGCACTATGACAAGGAGATGTCGGAGGTCTTCTTTGATGAGCTCGAAATTCATAAGCCTGATTTCAACCTTGGTGTCGGCTCCGCACATCACGGCCGGCAGACAGCAGCAATGATAACAGGGATTGAAGATACGATCCTTAACGAAAAGCCTGATGCAATACTGCTTTACGGAGATACGAATTCAACACTGGCAGGGGCTATTGCTTCTGCAAAGCTCCATTTCCCGGTTGTACACATTGAGGCAGGCCTCAGATCATTCAATAAGACCATGCCTGAAGAACTCAACAGGATTGTAAGCGATCATTTTTCCACGCTTCTTTTTGCTCCTACAAATGCTGCTTTCAAAAACCTGATAAACGAAGGATTCAGGCCTGAGAACAGCCCTCCCTACACAATTGATAACCCTAAAATCTATCTGACAGGCGATATAATGTATGATAATTCGCTCTTTTTTGCCGGACTGGCTGACAGAAAGAAAAGCGAGCTTCTTGAATCGATGACCCTTGAAAGGGATAAATTTATCCTGGCCACCATTCACAGGGATATAAACACTGATGATCCCAACCGTCTTGAAACCATACTTTCGACTTTAAAGAACCTTGCAGAAGAATATTCGATGCCCTTCGTGATACCATTGCATCCCCGCACCCTGAACTCATTGAAATCTGGACTTATTAAACTTCTGGAAGATCTTCGGAATTCTCATTACATAAGGATAGTGCCTCCTGTCTCATACCTTACAATGACCCTTCTTGAAAAGAATTGCTGCATGATTATCACCGACTCGGGAGGTGTTCAGAAAGAATCCCACTTTTTCAAGAAACCATGTATTGTGCTAAGGAAAGAAACCGAATGGATCGAGCTGGTGGCGAACGGTACAGTCAGGCTCGTTGACGCTAATCCGGAGGTTCTCCGCAATGCGTTTGCCGGCTTCATGCAATCGGGTCAGAATCTGGAGTACCCCGGGTTTTACGGCAACGGGAAAACCGCAGAATTCATTATAGGGGAGATACTTCTGCTTTTCGAAAAATGATTTACGCTGATTGCTGAGAAATAATCAGCGCCGATATCCGTTTTTTTACTATAATTTTTCATATGAATCTAAAAGTAAGCGGTTGCAAAATACTGATCACGGGGGGAGCAGGCTTTATCGGATCAAACCTCGTTGAATCCATGCTGAAATCAGGTAATCATGTTATCTGCCTCGACAATTTTTCAACAGGTAAGCGCGGAAACATTGATGGATTCATGAATAATCCTGATTTCTTGCTGATTGAAGGAGATATAAGGAATTACGCCGACTGCGAAAAATCGGTTCGGGGAATCGATTATGTCTTTCATCAGGCGGCATTGGGATCTGTTCCCCGCTCAATCAAGGACCCTGTTACATCGACGGATGTAAACATTGGCGGATTTGTAAAAATGCTTTATGCATCAAAGGAGGCCAGGGTAAAAAGGTTTATTTATGCCGCCAGTTCTTCGACCTACGGCGACCATCCCGATCTCCCGAAAGTCGAGGGAAAAATAGGAAAGCCGATGTCTCCATATGGGATAACCAAATATGTTGATGAGCTTTTTGCAGCCAATTTTTCAGATACATACAACATTGAAGTAATCGGATTGCGCTATTTCAATGTTTTTGGACGCAGGCAGGATCCTCAGGGAGCTTATGCTGCCGTAATACCCCTGTTCGTTAAAAAACTGCTGAATCATGAAGCACCCCTTATCAACGGCGACGGATCTTACTCAAGGGATTTCACATATATCGATAACGTAGTGCAGGCTAATCACCTGGCTGCCCTGGCTCAGGATTTTTCAGCGGTGAACCAGGTTTATAATGTTGCACATGGTGAAAGAACAACCCTGAACGAATTGTTTGAACTCGTCAGAAATCTGATCGGAAATTTCGACAGTGAAGTTCTGAATATTAAGCCGGTCTACGGACCAAACAGGGGAGGGGATATTCCCCATTCGCTGGCATCAATCGAAAAAGCTAAAAGATTGCTGGGATACGAGCCGACCCACACGGTTCGTGAGGGGATGTCTGAAGCAATAAGGTGGTACAGGGATAATTTGTAACATTTATTACAATTCCGGCTTTTAAATGATCCTCATCACCCGGGATGCAAGATCCATTACATAGGGCTTGTAATCGTTGATGAATTCCCCGGTAACACGGTTCCCGATGACTACACATATTGTAATGGCCTTATGACCCAATAATCCGGACAGGCCATAAATAGCCGAACTTTCCATTTCATAATTACTGATGGTTCTTCCCCTGAAGGAGAATTCCGCAAGCTTTTTATTGATCTCGTTATCAAATGTTTCAAGCCTCAGCCTTCTTCCCTGAGGTGCATAGAAGCCGGGAGCGGAAACTGTTATTCCTTTTATGAAATTTTCGTTCCGGAAAAGGTCGATAAGCTCTTTACTGGCATTTACAGCATATGGAAAGGAAAGTGTATCGGGCCATTCGAGATATTCTGCCAGCACCGATGTCAGAAGATTGTCAAGCAGCCAGTCGTAGCCTTCATAAAAATGCAAAAGACCATCAAACCCAATGGCGGTTTCGGCCATGACAAATGATCCGGCAGGAACATCACTCCTCAGTCCGCCTGAAGTTCCCAGCCTTACAAAGGTCAGGGAAACCGGGTCCTCCCTGATCTCTCCTGTCGATAGATTTATATTTGCAAGGGCATCCAGCTCATTGATGAGAATGTCAATATTATCGGTTCCGATCCCTGATGATATTACGGTAAGTTCATTGCCCTCGAAGCTTCCGGTAATTGTCCTGAACTCCCTGTTTTCTTTTCTTACCCTGATGTCGCTCAGAAGAGAGGAGAGCATTTCCACTCGTCCGGGATCCCCGACAATTATTATTTTATTCGAAATATCCTCCGGAAGCAGATTTAAATGGAATATGCTTCCGTCCCTGTTGGTAATCAGTTCGGTTTTCTTTTGCATATTAATAAATGAAAAACAAATATAGGGAATTCCGGATGATGGTTTTACTGATAGTAATCCATAATTCTTCCAGATATAAGAAGAAGGGAAATTTCAGCCACTTTAGCCTGATACTGAATTGAAAGAAGACTCTCTTTGGCGTCAAGCAGACTCTTCTGCACTTCACGAAGGTCAATACCTGAAAGGCTGCCAAGCTTATATCTTTCCATTGCAATTTCAAGGTTTTCCGCTGCCGTTTCAAGATTCTGTTCTTCGAGGGTAATTAGTCTTAGATTATTTATATAACCGCTATAGATAGTAATTAGATCAGCCTTGACACCCTGTTCCACCTCGAGGTATCTCAGCTCCTTGTTTTGCATTTCTAATGATGAATTCCTGATAGCTCTTCTCTGGTTCATACCGTCAAATATGTTTAATCCCATTGTTAAACCATAATTTAAACCATTGGTTGTCTGGTTTTTTGTTGAACTGCTCGAGAAAGTATTGAAATTATAGCTGTATCCGGAAGAGAGATTTAGGTATGGATATGATCTGGAAACAATAAGTTTATGATCATATTCAGAAATAACCTTGTTTCGTGAAGCAATGAGCAGGCTGGTGTTATTAGCCATAGTCTCTTCAAAGAGTTTTTCATAAATGAGAGAAGGATTCACATCAATAGCCGAATCCCTTGAAACAAATGTGATTGCAAGGTCAGGAACTGCCATTAATTCATTCAGCTGGATCTGAGTCCTCCTTATAACTTCATTTTGCCTCGAAAGACGCGAACTGTCAGAATTAAGATATACCCGCGACTGTAAAACCTGCAATTTCGAACTTGAGCCAAGCAGATACCTGTCCTCATCAATCCTGAGACGCTCCTTTGAAAGGGTCACGGCATACTTGAGATTATTCAGAAGCTGAACCTGTTCTATGAAGTTATAATAGGCTGTAATGATATCTGCGACCAGGTTTTCGACAGACATCTGGGTATTTAATTCACCCACCTGCTTCAGCTCATTTAACTTCTTATAAGTGGTCTGGACATTGAATCCGTTGAAAATAGTCAGGCCCATCGTTAACCCTGTATTTGATGTAGTGTTGAAAACATCGTTTGTGATATTACTGGTTCCGTCCGTCAGGTTTTGCTTCGAATCATTAATTGTCCCGCCCGATCGGCCGCTTAAGTCAAGTGATGGGAGAAATCCTGCATTTCCTAATGTAAAGTTATTTGTCGAAACAGACTCAGAATTCCTGGCAATCTTGAGTGAGAAATTCCTGTCAAGACCAATTTCTATACACTCCTTTAAACTGTATATGGTCTGGCTTTCAGCAGATATTAAAACAGAAAAAATCAGCAGGCTAAGAGATAGTTTTCTTAATTTCATCAGCACTTTTATTTGTTTCACTCGAAATAAATAAATAAATGGCAGGTACAACAAACAATGTAAGGAATGTAGATAAGGTTAATCCCCCGACAACAGCAATCCCCATAGCGACCCGGCTTTGCGCACCTTCTCCGAGTCCCAGTGCCAGCGGAAGAACCCCCAGAATGGTGGAAAGACTCGTCATAAGGATGGGTCTGAACCTTGCAGCAGCTGAGTACTTTATTGCGTCAAGCTTTGACATCCCTGCCTTTTTTCTTTGATTTGCAAATTCCACAATAAGAATACCATTTTTCGAAACCAGTCCAATAAGCATTATGATGCCGATCTGGCTGAAAATATTCATTGTAACACCAAAATACCACATGAACAGCAGAGCTCCTGTTAAGGCAAGTGGTACCGTCATCATTACAATCAAGGGGTCCTTAAAGCTTTCAAACTGGGCTGAAAGTACGAGAAAGATGAGAACAAGTGCCAGCATGAAAGCAAACAGAAGGCTTGAGGAGCTCTCCTTGAAATCTTTCGAGTCTCCGGCAAGTGCTGTCCTGAATGAATCATCCAGAACTGCTGCAGCTATTTTATCCATTTCATCAAGACCCTCACTTATTGTTTTACCCTCTGCCAGTCCTGCGGAAATTGTTGCGGCAACAAACCGGTTATATCTGTAAAGCTGGGGAGGGGCAGTGGCTTCGGTAAGGGTTACAAGGTTGTCAAACTGAATCATTTCACCGCTGTTGTTCCTTACGTACAATGATGTAAGGTTCATTGGCCTGTTACGATCTTCACGGGCAAGCTCTCCCAGTATCTGGTACTGTTTGCCATTCATGAAGAAGTATCCGAAACGCTGGCCGCTGAGGGCAAGTTGAAGGGTCTGGCCAATATTCTGTGTCGAGACACCTAAAAGGTTGGCCTTATCGCGGTTGATCTGTATCTGAAGTTCAGGTTTGGTAAATTTAAGGTTGACATCAGCCATCTGAAAGGTCGGATTATCCTGCACTTCTGCCATAAAAACAGGTATAATTTCACGGAGTTTATTAATATTAGGAGCCTGCAGAACATACTGAATTGGCATCCCGGCCCTTCTTCCTCCGAATGTCGATTGCTGCATAACACTCGCTCTTGCCTTGGTTTTTGTCCTGACAGCAGCACTCATTCGATTGGCAATCTCCTGTTGCGAACGTTCCCTCTGATCAGGCTTAACCAGTACAACGCGAAGGTTTCCGCCGCCTCCCCGTATCATTGATGTGATATTCAGGTTTTCTGGTATTATGCTGTCAGCCAGATGAGCCAGGTCTTCAATATAATCGAGTGTGAATTCATATGTCGCCCCTTCCGTTGTAGTGGTATTGACAGTGAACTGGGAACGGTCTTCAAGAGGTGCCATTTCGGCAGGTATACTCTTGTATAAAAGAACAATCAGTATGGTTGAAATTACAAGAATGATTATTGAATAATATCTTTTTTTAAGAAAACTTTCGAGTGATTTCCTGTAGCCCTCGTTGAAATTTACAAAAAACTTCTCAGTAACATTATACATCCGGCCATGCTTCCTGTGCGAAGCGAGAAGTTTTGTGGAAAGCATGGGTGTAAGTGTTAAAGCTACAAAGGATGAGATTGCCACAGCACCGGCAATTACTATACTGAACTCTCTGAAAAGTCTTCCAGTCATACCTTCAAGAAATACAATAGGAAAGAATACAGCAATCAGTGTTATGGTGGTAGAGATGATGGCAAAGAATATTTCCTGGGAGCCTTTAATACCGGCTTCATGCGGAGTCATTCCTTTCTCTATTTTGACATAAATATTCTCCATCATGACGATCGCATCATCAACCACAAGTCCGATTGCAAGCACAATTGCAAGCAGCGTGAGAACATTAATTGAAAATCCTGCCAGGTACATTACAAAAAATGATCCGATAAGGGAGACCGGGATTACTATGATCGGAATAAGGGTTGTCCTCCAGTTGCGCAGGAAAAAGAAAATAATGATAAGAACGAGGGAGAAAGCAATAAAGATTGTATTCTTAACTTCTTTTATGGAGGATCTTATATATTCCGTATTATCAAATCCTATTTCCACCTTGACGTCATCAGGAAGGTCCTTTTTGATGTATTCAAGCCTGCGGTAAACTTCATCAACTATCTCAATATGATTGGCTCCGGGCTGAGGAATTATAACATTTCCAACCATCGGAATTCCATTCATCTTCATTATACCCCTTATATCTTCAGGTCCAAGTTCTGCCCTGCCTATATCCCTGACCCTTACGACCTGATCGCCCGATTGCTTGATAATTAAATTATTAAATTCTTCGGGAGTTGACATGAGGCCAAGTGTCCTGATAGTAAGTTCCGTGGTGGTTCCTTCGATCCGACCCGATGGAAGCTCAATGTTCTCGCGGCTTATTGCATTCCTTACATCAATCGGGGTAAGTCCGTATCCAGCAAGCTTTGCCGGATCAATCCACAATCTCATCGCATACCTCTTTTGACCCCAGATCATAATTGCACTGACACCGGAAATCGTCTGCAGCTGCTCTTTAAAAGTGAGTTCGGCTATCTCCGATAGTTCAAGGAGTGACCTTTTATCACTTTTAATTGCCAGGAAAATTATAGGACTTGCATCAGCATCCGCTTTTGAGACTGTAGGGGGATCAACATCCCTGGGAAGCATCCTTGTCGCCTGTGATACTTTATCCCTGACATCATTGGCTGCAGTCTCCATATCGACAGTTAGCTCAAATTCCACGGTAATGTTGCTGCCTCCCTGTCGGCTCACACTTGTCAGGGTCCGGATCCCGGGGATCCCGTTGATTGATTGCTCAAGCGGTTCGGTGATCTGGGTCTCAATGACATCGGAGTTGGCACCGGGGTAAGAGGTACTGACCGTTATAAGGGGAGGGTCAACACTCGGGAATTCTCTGATTCCAAGATAGGTCATGCCTATAATGCCGAATATCAGGATTAAAAGAGAGAATACAGTTGCAAGTACCGGTCGGTTTATGCTGGTTGAGGAAAGACTCATATTTTATTTTTTTGCCTGATTACTTTTTGTTAATTACAGTATCAAGTACAATCGGAAGGCTTTGTCGGAGCTGAAGTATTCCAGAGGTAAGCAATGTGTCTCCGAACTTGAGGCCTGACAGTATCTGGATTTCAGATGCCGTTCTCAGCCCGGTCGTTACCCTTGTCCGGGCTGCCTTTCCTGATCTGTAAACAAAAACCAATTCTCCCTCCATTTCAGGTATAAGGGCTTCAGTGGGTATTGCTATGGCATCATCGATCTTTGATAAAAGAAGAGTGATTGTTGTAAACCTGCCCGATTTAAGCTCCTCTTTGCTGTTAGGGTATAAAGCCCTGATGATGATGGTCCTTGTTGTAAGATCAACTTTGGGGTCAACGGCATATACATTGGCATTAAAAATTTCAGGACTTCCATCAATTTTAAAAGTGACCGGATATCCGATTTTTACCTGATCAGCATACCGCTCTGAAATCGAGAATTCAACTTTTATAGGGCTTATCTTTACGAGCCTTGCAATCTTCGTTGAGGTATTGGCGTAACTTCCTTCGCTAAGATACCTTAGTCCTATTATTCCATTAAAGGGAGCACGAAGCTCTGTTTCTGAAATTCTGGCTTTTACAAGGTTGATATCTGCCTCGATTGTCTGAAGCTCTGTAACTATCTGGTCATAGCTTTCCTGGCTGATGGCATCCTTTTCAAGAAGAGTCCGTTGCCGAAACACTTTTTCCTCCACGAGCTTCTTTTGAGCCTCAAGCTTCTGCAGTTGCGCCTGCAGTGGTCTGTCATTTATCTTGGCCAGGAGATCTCCCCGTTTTACACGTGTGCCCTCTGTAAAATTAATCTGAATAATCTTCCCGGATGTCTCAAATGACAGCTCAACTTCTTCATCAGGCCTTAAAGTTCCTGTACTGTTTACAAGCTCACTCATCTGGGATGGAGATATGACCAGCCCGCTGACATTGAGAATCTGTCTTGTCTGCCCCATCATCCCTGCGCCACTCCCGGAACCGGGTCCGTCATTTTTCGAACCAAACAGGGGTTTGATCTTTGGATAAAAAATTATTAAAGCAAGAAAGAGAAACGACAGTATTGTGGTAATTAAACGAAATTTGTTTTTCATTGCAAACCGGATAAAATATTAATTAAGGTTGCCAAGCACTCTGTTAACAAGTAAATTCATAATTAGTTTAATGATTTCAAGCCTGCCTTACGTGAAATTTTCAGGCAGACAAAGGTATTTATTATATAGGTTATCCTGAAAACAAGAATTATAAAAAGTGTTAAAATGTGAATAATTTTATCCGTTTAGTTATTTCTCAAGAAAATGAAAAATTATATCAGCAAATGAATATATTTTTACATTTACAGGTTTTTGAAAATTACAATCATGATCCAACGTATCCAGTCAATCTACTTGCTATTGACAACTCTGTTGCCGGCATTATTCATCAAAGGGAGTTTTTTAAGATTTATTAACAATTCAGGTTCTGAGATTTATATTAACCTGAAGGGTTTATGGCAATCTTCAGAAACCGGAAATGATGAACTGATAATGAGACTGGCATTCCTTTCTGTGATACCCATATTAATATTTATCCTATCAATAACTGCCATCTTCCTTTTTAGAAAGAGAAAGATCCAGCTGAAACTGTCAGGTGCCATCATACTTTTAGCGATAATGCATATCGGGTTGATGCTATATTATATTTTCTGGGTTACAGGAAAATTTCAGGTTGAACTTGTTCCGGTTTACAGGATGTTCATTCCTGTTTTGATTCTGATTTTTGGAATACTTGCTTATCTGGGAATCAGAAAGGATGAAAATCTGGTGAAATCATTAG
>Ga0105106_10003418_pt1 | contig 11331 bp, 9 predicted proteins | sample PPLLaktember2015_5_FD_79109 | JGI IMG/M metagenome (GOLD analysis project Ga0105106, IMG submission 79109) | Freshwater sediment microbial communities from Prairie Pothole Lake near Jamestown, North Dakota, USA - PPLs Lake P8 Core (1) Depth... | ecosystem: Environmental > Aquatic > Freshwater >... | reverse complement strand
CGGGAGCGGCCAAGCGTCCGAAGGCCGAAGCGGACGTCCTGCTGCAGGTGGTCCCACACGGACAGGCCGCGCGCGTCGCGCACCTCCTCGCGGATTCGGCTGACGCCTCCGAAGTCGACGAGCGACGTGCGCCGCGCGTCCTCGGGACCCATGCCGAGGCGCGCGCGCTGTTCGGCTTCCATCGCCAGATGGAACTCCAGCTCGCGCCGCACGTCGTCGTCGAATCGACGACGTGAGAGGAGCGTGCGGAAGCGCCGCCACCATCGCATGACGGGCCCCTAGGATGTCGCCTGAAGCACTCGCCCGACCGCCGCCGAAACCCGCTCCCAGTTCTCTGTCTCCACCAGTAGCTGGCGGGTGCCGGCCTTCGTGAGGCGGTAGAACTTGGCTTCGCGGTTGTGCTCGGAGACTCCCCACTCGGCTTCGATCCAGCCCTGATCCTCGAGGCGATGGAGGGCGGGATAGAGGGAGCCCTGATTCACCCGCAGCACGTCTTCGGAAATCTGCTGGATGCGCTGAGAGATGGCCCAGCCGTGCTGCGGCCCCAGAGCCAGGGTCTTGAGAATGAGCAGGTCGAGCGTTCCCTGCAGCAGGTCGCTCTTGGGAGTCTTGGCCATGTCGGCCCTATTGTAGACGCTCAACAATAGAAAAGGTTCACCGTTCGGCCGCGGACCTGGCTGAGCGGAACGCGGACGCGAGCATCGCCGGCGTCAGCCGGCCGGTGTGGGTGTTCTGGCGGCTGGGATGATAGGACGCGATGAGGGTGCATCCATCGGGGAGCGGATGCACGGCGCCGTGGCTGAAGGCGGGGCGCACTCGCTCGGCGCGTGGCCCGGAGGGCGGCGCGAGCAGTCTCACGCAGGCGTCGAACGCGATTCGGCCGAGGGCGACGAACACACGGGCGCGGGGAAGTGCCGCGATTTCGTTCTCGAGGTGCTCCCGGCAGTTGGCGATTTCCTCGGGTGTCGGCTTGTTCTCGGGTGGGGCGCACCGCACCGTTGCGAGCATCCACGTGTCGGTCAGCCGCAGGCCGTCGTCTGCGCTTCCGGAGAAGGGCTGGCTGGCGAGTCCGTTCGCGAAGAGCGCGGCCATCAGGAAGTCGCCCGAGCCTCCCATGCCGTCACCCGTGAAAATCCGCCCGGTGCGGTTGGCCCCATGCGCCGCGGGCGCCAGGCCAACGAGCACGATGCGGGCGTGCGGATCGCCAAACCCAGGGACCGGCTTGCCCCAGTAGAGGTCGTTGCGAAACGACGCGCGCTTTTCCCTGGCGACGCGCTCGCAGTACCGTCGCAGCCGCGGGCACTTCTCGCAGGCGACGATCCTCTCGCGGATGATGGTCAGGTTCATGTCGATCGGCAACCGGCGATCAACGATCGCCGACTATCGAGTCGCGTCGTACGAATCGGCCTGTTCGTGCGCGTGGTAGGAGGAGCGGACGAGGGGGCCGGACTCGACGTGGCCGAAGCCCAGGTCGAGCGCGATGCGCTTGAGCTCGCGGAACTCGTCGGGCGTGTAGTAGCGGACCATCGGGAGATGGGCGACGGAAGGGCGCAGGTACTGGCCGATTGTCAGGATCTGGCAGTCGACCTGATGCAGGTCCCGGAGGACCTCCACGACCTCGTCGAAGGTCTCGCCAAGACCGACCATGATCCCGGTCTTGGTTGGAATCTCTGGCGCCCATGTGCGCGCGCGCTGGAGCAGTTCGAGCGCCCGCGGATAGCGCCCGCCCGGCCGCGCGATGCGATAGAGACGCGGCACGGTCTCGGTGTTGTGATTGAGGATGTCCGGCCGCGCCTCGAGCACCGAGCGCAGCGGTGCCTCCTTGCCCTGGAAGTCCGGAATCAGGACCTCGACCCGGCATTCAGGCCGCCGGGCTTTGATCGCGCGGATCGTCGCCGCGAAGGCGGATGCGCCGAAGTCGGGCAGATCATCGCGGTCAACTGAAGTCACCACCACGTAGGCAAGCTCCATCGTCTCGACCGCGCGGGCGAGGTTGTCGGCCTCGTCCGGATCGAGAACGGCGGGGGCGCCGTGCGTCACGTTGCAGTACCCGCAGGCCCGCGTGCACACTTCGCCCATGATCATGAACGTCGCCGTGCCGTGGTGCCAGCACTCGCCGATGTTCGGGCAGTGGGCTTCTTCGCAGACCGTGTGCAGCTTCAGGCCGCGCATCAACTCCTTGATCCGCAAGTAGCCGGCCGACCCAGGAGCCCGGACCTTGAGCCACTCGGGCTTGGGTTCGCGGACCAGGGCCGCGTCTTTCACACGGCGGCCGCGGATGAACGGCAGGGGAATCGTCGAAGACATCTCTCGATATATTATCGGCGAAAGCCCCGCGCCGAGCGTCTGGGGCCGATCGCGGATCGCCAACTGCCATTCCCATCGCCGATGGCCACTCGCCAGTCGCCGATTACCGGGTGTTTATGCCTCTGTCGATTACCTGGCTCGGCCACTCGACGTTCATCATCGGTCTGCCTGACGGCAAGCGCCTCATCACGGACCCCTGGCTGGGCAACCCGAATTGTCCGGGAGCCTTCTCCAGGCCGGAGTCGGTCGCCCCCATCGACCTCATCCTCGTGTCGCACGGGCACAGCGATCACATCGGCGACGTCGTGTCGGTCGCCCGCGCCACGGGCGCCCCTGTGGTGTGCATGTTCGAGGTCGGGTTGTATCTCGGCGAGAAGGGCCTGCAGCAGGTGCACGACATGGGCATCGGCGGGACGCAGGAGGTCGCGGGGGTGACCATCACGATGACGCAGGCCATGCACTCCGGGTCGATCGTCGACGATGGGCGGATCATCTACCTGGGCGGCGCCGCGGGGTTCGTGCTCCGCGCACCGCACACGCCGACGATCTACTACGCGGGCGACACGGGGATCTTCGGCGACATGAAAGTGATCGCGGAGATCTACCAGCCGGAGATTGCGTTCCTGCCGATTGGCGATCTGTACACGATGGGGCCGGACACGGCGGCAATCGCCGCCCGCTGGCTCGGGGTGCGCCAGGTCGTGCCCATGCACTGGGGAACGTTTCCTGTTCTGACCGGCACACCGGCGGCACTCAAGGCGCAGTTGCAGATGACCGGGATTGACGTGCTCGAGCTCGCGCCGGGAGACACGGCGCAGTAGATCGCGCCGATGGCGGCACGAAGCATCGCTTCGCGCCGCCATCGGACTTCGGACTTGGAACTCGGAACTTGGAACTCGGGCCCCGAGCCTCAAGCCCCAAGCCTCGAGCCCCCCTACTTTTCGTTCAGCCAGATGTCGTCGATCACATTGAACGTCTGCACGCCGACTTCGCGGCCAGCGATTGCGAGCGTCACGCGATAGACGCCGGGGCCCATCGCGCCGCCTCCGCCGCCGCGTCCGCCTCCGCCGCCGAAGCCACGACCGCCGCCACCCGCCCCGCCCGCACAGGGCGTCGGGCCGGTGGATGCTGGCGCCGGCTGAGCCGCCTGACCTCCGCCGCCGCGACCTCCGCCACCACCACCGCCGCCGGGCGGCTGATCGCCCGCGAAGGCCCACTGGAAGCGATTGAGTCCGGCGTTGCCCGTGCCGATGCACGTGCGCACGGCCTGTCCGGTCGCGGTGTTCGTGATCGTCACGCGGACCTCGCCGGAGGCCGCGCTCTTCAAGTGATAGGCGATGGCGGTGCCACGCGGCGCCACTTCGCCCTGCCACCACTTGCGACCCGGCACCTCGGTCTGGTTCCGCCGGTCGGCCTTCCACAGCACGGCCTCGCGCGGCGGGAACAGCGTGACGTCGCGATCGAGCGCCTCGGGTGTCATCTGCTGGAGCGCCGAGATGTCGTCCATGATCCAGATGCTGCGGCCGTGGTGCGCGAGCACCAGGTCGTTGTCGCGCGGATGCACCACGACTTCGTCGATGCGGCCCTTCGGCAGATTGGGCATGAACGCGTGCCACGTGCCTCCGTCGTTGAGCGAGATGTAGAAGCCGAACTCGGTGGCGGCGTAGAGGAGGTTGGCGTTCTTCGGGTCCTGCCGGATGGAGTTCACGTTGCCGTTCGGCAGGTTGCCCGAGATCGCCCGCCACGTCGCGCCGTAGTCGGTCGTCTTGAAGACGTACGGCTTCAGGTCGCCGGCATAGTGGCCGTCGATGGAGGCGTACGCCGTGCCCGCGTCGAACCAGGACGCCTCCAGACCGGAGACGTGGTACTCGCGCGTGCCGCCGGGAATGTTCTTGCCGACCTCGGTCCACGAGTGGCCGCCGTCACGGCTCACCTGGATGTTGCCGTCGTTGGTCCCGGCCCAGTAGACGCCGGGCACCGCTGGGGACTCGGCGATCTCGATGATCGTGCCGTACTCGTTCGCGCCGAGGCCGTCGTTCTTCGACAGGATGCAGTCGGCTCCAGGACCGGCGCCGCGGCCGCAACTCGGCAGGCTGTAGGGCTTCTCGAGGAGCGTCCGCTGGCTCGGGTCGATCTTCCGTCCGAGCGGCGCCGACATCGTCCACGTCTGTCCGCGGTCGCGGGAGACGTAGAACCGCGTGCCTGCGAAGAGGACCGTTGCCGGGTTGTGCGGCGAGATCCGGATGGGTGAGTTCCAGTTGTAGGCGTGTGGCCAGTCGTCCTGCGGGCCCGCGATGATGTTGCCGCGGCCGCCACCGGCCTGCCCACCGCCACCACCGCCACCACCACGGCCCCCGCCGATCGCGGCCGGACGAACGCTGCGCGACTCGCCCGTGTTGAGGTCGTAGCGCGAAATCGCGCCGTTCTGCGACTCGGTGTAGAACACGTTGGGATCGGTGGGATCGATCTGCGTCTGGAAGCCGTCGCCGCCGCCGACGCTGATCCAGTTCCACATGTGAATGCCGCCCGATCGCGGCGAGTTCGGGCCGCACCACGACCCGTTGTCCTGCAGGCCCGTGCACACCCAGTACGGACGCCGCATGTCGACCGACACGTGATAGGGCAGGCCCGCGGCCTGGAGTCGCACCGACTCCCACGTCGCGCCGCCGTCGTACGAGACGTCGAGGCCGCCGTCGTTCCCGTACATCACGTGCTGGTGGTTGAGCGGATCGATCCAGATGGCGTGGTTGTCCACGTGCCCCATCCCCTGCAGCCCGACGAACGTCTTGCCGCCATCGGTCGATTTCGCCGGGTTCACGCCGCCGACGTACACGATGTCGTGGTTGGTCGGGTCGACGCGAACCTGGCTGTAGTACATCGGCCGCTGATTCTGGTTGCTCATGAACGTCCAGGTCTTGCCCTTGTCCATGGAGCGCCAGAGGCCGCTCGACTGAGGATTGGGTGGCGCCGCCTGGCCGCCACGGCCCTGTCCGCCGCCTCCGCCACCGCCGCCCGCGCCGCGTCCGCCGCCGGCTGGTTCGGCCGCCGGGGGAGTCGCCGGTCGGGGCTCCTTGTCCATCGCGACTTCGATCTGCGCGTACACCACATTCGGATTGGAGCGCGACCAGTCGAGGCCGATCCGCCCCATCGTGCCGTTGGGCAGCCCACCGCCCGAGAGTCGCCGCCAGGTCTTGCCGCCGTCGAGCGACTCGTGGATGGCGGAACCAAAGCCGCCGCCCACGAAGCCCCACGACGTCCGGCGGCGCTCATAGGTGGCTGCCATCAGCCGGTTCGGATTCGACGGATCCATCGTGAGCTCCGTCGCGCCCACGTCCTGGTTCACGAAGAGCGTCTTGTTCCATGTCTTGCCGCCGTCGGCCGTCATGAACACGCCGCGCTCGGGGTTCGGTCCGAACAGATGTCCCACCGCGGCGACCCAGACGATGTCGGGGTTCTTCGGATGCACGAGGACCCGGGCGATTGACTGCGTCTCGGTCAGGCCGATGTGGGTGAACGTCTTGCCCGCATCGGTCGACTTGTACATCCCTTGGCCGAACGAGCTGCTCTGGCGGTTGTTGGGCTCGCCGGTGCCGACGTAGATGATGTCCGCGTTCGACGGCGCCAGCGCCACATCGCCAATCGAGTGGCCGATCTCGTCGAACAGCGGCTCGAACGTCGTGCCGTTGTTCACCGTCTTCCAGAGGCCGCTGACGGCGTAGCCGATGTAGTAAGTGGACGGGTTCTTCTCGTCCACGGCGAGGTCGTCGATACGGCCGCCCTGGCCCGTGGGGCCAATCGACCGCCACCGGAAGCCCTGCAGCCGCGGATCGAGATTGTCGCTGTTGATCAGCCGCGGAGTGGCCTGGCCCGCGCCCTGGCCGCCCCCGCCCTGACGCGCCGGCAGATTGGCGACAAATGGCGAGACGACGAGCGCGAAGCCGGCCACCACGAGCAGCCGCCCTCGATGTCTACTGACGTTCCTGCGCATGTGCCTACTCCTGAATACAAGTTGTCTGTTGCGGCCGTGAGGCCCCGGGAGAGCCAAATACTACCGCAGGTCGGGGCGGGAAGCGCCCGGATTCGCGCAGCATTCAGGCGGTCTTGAGCACCCGTTCGACGCGCTCGACCGCCTGCGGGATGGTCAGGCTCGACGTGTCCACGACGGCTCCTGCCCTGGAATAGAGGGGATCGCGCCGCGCGACCAGCTGTCGCAGCGCTTCGCGCGCCTGCGGGTGCTGGTCCATCGGCCGTCGATCGCCCTGGCGCATCACGCGGTTCCAGTAGTCTTCCGCCTTGGCCTTGAGCCACACGGTCGTGGTCTGCCGCAGCAGCAGGGAGTAGGTCTCTGGCGCGGTCACGAGTCCGCCGCCGACCGCCAGCACCATCGACTGGCGCGACGCCAGAAGGTCGGCCAGCGTGTCGCGCTCGAGCCGGCGGTAGAATTCCTCGCCGTGCAGCGTGAAGACCTCGGGCAGTCGCATCCCCGCGCGGTTCTCGATTTGCTTGTCGAGCTCGACGAAGCGCAGGCGAAGCCGGCGCGCGAGCCGGCGCCCCACGGCGGTCTTGCCCGACCCGCGCAGGCCGAGCAGCGCGATCACCCGCGGCGCGGGATCCTCGCTGTGCTCGGTGACGAGATCGGCTGCGGTCGTCTGCAGCGCGGACGCGAGATCAGCGAGTCGCCGGACCGAGATGTTGCCCCGGCCGGCCTCCACGTCCATCAGGAACCGCAGCGACAGACCGGACCGGTCGGCGAGCGACCGGAGTGTCAGTCCCTGCTGCTGGCGCAGCAGGCGCGCCCGCTGGCTGAGCGTGACGAGGACGGGTGGGGTGGCCGTGGCCGTGGCCGTGGATGATGGTGAGGTATATCGCACAAATACACTCCAACCTCAGCATTATAGTGCCTTGACAGGCTCCGGCGTACGTCGATAGTCTGTGCAGACCCTATGGCTGTTCCTGAAACTCGGACCACTCCGGCCCCTCTTTCGTTCGAAACGCACCCCAGCCGCTATCGGCACTGGAAGCTCCAGTTCGACGGCCCGATCGCCACCCTGTCCATGGATGTACAGGAAGACGCGGGGTTGTCGCCCGATTACCGCCTCAAGTTGAATTCGTACGACCTCGGCGTCGACATCGAACTGGCCGACGCGATCCAGCGGCTGCGATTCGAACATCCGGAAGTGCGCGCGGTCGTGCTGACCAGTCTGAAGGAGCGGATCTTCTGCGCCGGGGCGAACATCTTCATGCTCCGCGGGTCGAGCCATTCGTGGAAGGTGAACTTCTGCAAGTTCACGAACGAGACGCGCCTGGCCATGGAGGACGCGAGCCAGCATTCCGGCATGAAGTTCCTGGCCGCGCTGAACGGGATCTGTGCGGGCGGCGGCTACGAGCTGGCGCTCGCGTGCGACGAGATCGTGCTCGTGGACGACTCGAACTCGGCCGTGAGCCTGCCGGAGACGCCGCTCCTCGCCGTGCTGCCCGGCACGGGCGGGCTGACCCGCGTCGTCGACAAGCGGAGGGTCCGCCGTGACCTGGCGGACTTCTTTGGCACGATCGCCGAGGGCATCAAGGGCAAGCGCGCGGTGGAATGGCGGCTGGTCGATGCCACGTATCCGTTGAGCAAGTTCAAGGAATCCGTGGCCGCCCGCGTCCGGGCGCTGGCGGAGAAGTCGGATCGTCCCGGTGGGCCGGGCATCCAGCTCAACCCGCTCAATCCGCGCGAGACGGCCGACCAGTGGGAATACTCGTCGGTGACGGTGACCTTCGATCGGCCGAAGCGGACCGCGACGATCGTCGTTCGGGCGCCGGAAGGACCGGTTGAGGACACGCCGGAGGCCATCCTCGCGGCAGCCGACCAGTTCTGGCCGCTGCGCGTGTTCCGGGAGCTGGATGACGCCGTACTGCGCCTGCGGGTGAACGAGCCGGAGGTCGGCACGCTCGTGTTGCGCGCCGAAGGCGATCCGGCCTTCGTGCTGCAGGCAGACGAGGTGCTCGTCGCCCACGCGGACCACTGGCTCGTGCGCGAGGTGCGGCACTTCATCAAGCGCGCGCTCAAGCGCGTGGACCTGACGGCCCGCAGCTTCTTCGCATTCATCGAGCCTGGCAACGCGTTCGCCGGCACGCTCTTCGAACTGGCCCTCGCCGCGGATCGGTCCTACATGCTCGACGACCCCGATCGTCCCAGCTCGATTCAGCTCTCGGCCATGAACGCCGGTCCCTATCCGATGAGCAATGGGCTCACGCGGCTCCAGACCCGCTTCTACGGCGATCCGCAAAAGGTCGACGAGCTCCTCGCGCACGACGGCCCGTTCGATCCGCAGGAAGCGCTCGACGCCGGCCTCGTGACGTTCGCGCCCGACGAGATCGACTGGGACGACGAAGTGCGGCTCGCCGTCGAAGGGCGCGCCTCGCTCTCGCCGGACGCGCTGACCGGCATGGAAGCCAATCTGCGCTTCGTCGGGCCGGAGACGATGGAGACGAAGATCTTCGGGCGGCTCACGGCCTGGCAGAACTGGATCTTCCAGCGCCCGAACGCCGTCGGCCCCAAGGGCGCGCTCACCTCCTACGGGACATCCGAGCGCGCAGAGTTCGATTTCGGAAGAACGTAGTCCTCGAGAACGACCTATGATTTCAGCCGACAAGATTCCGAACAACGTCGATCTGCATCTGAACAAGCGCCTCCAGCGGGCGCTCGAGCACTGGCAGCCCGCCTACATCCAGTGGTGGCGCGACATGGGGCCGCAGGGCTTCCAGGAATACCACCAGGTGTACGTCCGCACGGCCGTGAGCGTCGATCCCTCCGGCTGGGCGCACTTCGAGTACGTCCGCCTCCCGGAATACCGCTGGGGCATCTTCCTGGCGGATCCGGTCGTGAACCGCACGATCGGGTTCGGCGACTTCTTCGGTCAGCCGGTGTGGCAGGAAGTGCCGGGCGAGTTCCGCAACCAGCTTCGCCGGTTGATCGTCACGCAGGGCGACACCGAGCCCGCCAGCGTCGAGCAGCAGCGATGGCTGGGACATCGGTGCCCGAGCATCTACGACCTGCGCAACCTGTTCCAGGTGAACGTGGAAGAGGGACGGCACCTGTGGGCGATGGTGTACCTGCTGCACTCCTACTTCGGCCGCGACGGGCGCGACGAAGCCGAGGAACTGCTGGCGCGCCAGAGCGGCAACCGGGACAAGCCGCGCATCCTCGACGCGTTCAACGAGCCGATCGACACGTGGCTCGATTTCTTCATGTTCACGATGTTCACCGACCGCGACGGCAAGTCCCAGCTGCTGTCGCTGTCGGAGAGCTCGCTCGACCCGCTGTCGCGGACCACGCGCTTCATGCTCACCGAGGAAGCGCATCACATGTTCGTCGGCGAGACGGGCATCGGCCGCATCATCGAGCGCACGTGCGAGCTGATGAAGGAGGCCGGGTTCTCCGAGGACGTGCGGCGGATAGGCGGCATCGACCTGCCGACCATCCAGAAGCACATCAACCTCTGGTTCTCGCTGAGTCTCGATCTGCACGGCAACGAGATCTCGACCAACGCGGCGGCCTACTTCGCCAACGGCCTCAAGGGGCGGGCCGAGGAGGTCAAGTGGGACGACCACAGGGTGGTCGAGTCGATCTACAAGCTCGAGACGGTGCGCGACGGCGAGCTGAAGGCCGTCGAAGTGCCGATGCGCAACGCCATGAACGAAGTGCTGCGCGACTGGTACGTCGGCGACTGCCAGGCGGGTGTCGATCGCTGGAACAAGATCTTCGAGCGGCACGGCCTCTCCGACCGCCTGCGGCTCCCGGATCGCAAGTTCAACCGCGGTATCGGGCAGTTCGCCGGTGCCCGCTTCGATCCGTTCGGGCGCGCGTTGTCCGACGAGGAGTGGGCGCGCCGCAAGCACGAGTGGCTGCCGAACGCCGCCGACAAGGCGTTCCTGCTCTCGATCATGAACACGCCGATCTATGAGCCGGGACGATTCGCCAACTACATCGCGCCGCCGGCTCGAGGCGTCAAGGGCAGGCCGATCAACTTCGAGTACGTGCGCACGGAAGTCTAGCGCTGGAGTGGGGAGCCGGGACGTGTCCAAGGTCACTGTCAGTGTGCGCGATGGCGTGTGTCTCCTGACGCTCGTCGAGCCGCCCGCCAACACCTACAGCTACGAGATGATGCGCGAGCTGGACGCGGCCATCCTCGACGTGCGGATGGACACGTCGGTCCACGTCATCGTGATCACGGGCGCCGGCGAGAAGTTCTTCTGCGCCGGCGCGGGCATCGGCATGCTGAAGGACGCCGATCCCGACTTCAAGTACTACTTCTGCCTGCACGCCAACGAGACCCTGAATCGCCTCGAGCAGACATCCAAGCTGGTGATCGCCGCGCTCAACGGCCACACCGTGGGCGGCGGCCTCGAAGTCGCGATGGCGGCGGATTTGCGCATCGCGCGCAAGGACGCCGGCAAGATCGGCCTGCCCGAGGTGGCGCTGGGCGTGCTGCCCGGCACCGGCGGCACCCAGCGGCTCGGCCGCCTGCTCGGCAAGGCGCGCGCGATGGAACTGCTCGTCACCGGCCGGCTGATGACGATGGACGAGGCGGCGGCCCTGGGGCTCGTGAACGAGGTCTGGGGACCGGATCGGCTGGGCGGACGGACGTTCATCGACGCCGTCCTCGAGTATGCCGGCCAGTTCGTGCCGCCGCACAGGGCCAGCCGCGCGGTCGGCCGCATCAAGCGCGCCGTGCAGTCCGGCCTCGAGGCGGGCTTCGGAGAAGGCCTCGCCATCGAGCGCGAGCTCCAGCAGCTGCTCTTCCAGAGCGACGACGCCGCCGAAGGCATCGCGGCAAGTCTGGAAAAGCGCAAGCCGGTCTTCAAGGGAACGTAGCGAGCGGGGGTGGGGCCCCGCGAGCACTGATGATGTCCGCCCGAGGAGAGCGAGCGTGGCGAGCGCCGCCGGGCGGGCGAGGGGGTGGGGCCCCGCGAGCACTGATGATGTCCGCCCGAGGAGAGCGAGCGTGGCGAGCGCCGCCGGGCGGGCGAGGGGGTGGG